>JAEIGA010001283.1_pt1 | contig 39022 bp, 42 predicted proteins | sample 9270691 | NCBI WGS metagenome assembly JAEIGA01 (sample SAMN17057246, study PRJNA624740) | gut metagenome | biome: biome; isolation source: fecal sample | host: Bos grunniens | place: China: Xizang | collected 2019
AACCGCTAAGCGCACGGGCGCCAAAGTTGCCGGTCCGATTCCTTTGCCGACTCGTATCGAGAAGTTCTCTGTGAACCGCTCGGTCCATGTTAACAAGAAATCTGCCGACCAGTTCGAAATCCGCACCCACAAGCGTCTTCTTGACATTGTGGAACCGACCAGCCGCACGGTTGAAGAGCTCAAGAAGCTCAACCTGCCCGCCGGTGTGGACATCACCATCAAGATCTAATCACCCGATTCGGATCCCATATTACGAACCTTAACACAGATTTTTTTATAACATGTCTTTAGGACTCATTGGTAAGAAAGTTGGCATGACCCGCGTTTTCAATCAGGAAACCGGCGCCATGATCCCCGTCACCGTCATTGACGTGACAGGCAACACTTACGGCCAGATTAAGACCGTGGAGAGCGATGGTTACAACGCTATCCAGGTTGCTTTCGACGAGCAGAAAGAGAGCCGTCTTTCCCGCCCCGTCGCCGGCCACTTCAAGAAACTCGGCATCGCTCCCGCCAAGCTCCTCAAGGAGTTCCGCGTTGATGCCTCCGAGCTGCCCGCTGAAGGTGCCGCTCACCCCGGCTGCTCCCTCTTTGAGGAAGGTGCTTGGGTAGACGTCATCGGCACGAGCAAGGGTAAGGGCTTCCAGGGCGTTGTGCGTCGTCACAACTTCTCCGGCTCTCCCATGACCCACGGCTCCATGATGCACCGTCGTACCGGTGGTGTTGGTGCTTGCGCCACTCCCTCCCGTGTTTGGAAGGGCCAGAAGATGCCCGGCCACATGGGCAACGAGCGCAAGACCGTGCAGAACCTCAAGGTTGTACAGGTACGCCCTGAGGACAACGTAATCCTCGTATCCGGCCCCGTCCCCGGTGCCAAGGGCTCTTACGTTGTAGTTCGCCCCGCCAAGAAGAAGAACGGTAAATAATTACGAACTAGGAGAACCTATCTATGTCCGCAACAGAATTCACAATTGAAGCAGCTACCGCCGCCAACATCGTGACGGTAGGCCCTGAGAAGGGCAGCCAGGCAGTACACGACCTGGTAACTGCTTATCGCGCCAACCGTCGCACCGGCTCCGCTAACACCAAGACCCGCGGAGAGGTTGCCGGTAACAACCGCAAGATTTATCGCCAGAAGGGTACGGGTAACGCCCGTCACGGCGACCACCAGAGCCCCATCTTCGTGGGTGGTGGTGTCGTGTTCGGCCCCCGTCCTTGCGATTACAGCAAGAAGGTGAACAAGTCCACCCGCAAGCTGGCTCTCCGCCGCGTGCTTGGTGACATCATCTCCGGCGGTAAAGTATGCACCGTTCCTTCCTTCAGCGTTGAAGATGGTAAGACCAAGAGCTTCGTAGCAGCTGTCGCTCAGATTGCTGACTGCAAGAAGATTCTCATCATCGCCAACAACTTTGACGAAATGACCATGCGCGCAGGCCGCAATGTTCAGGAGGTCCTCCTCATGAGCGCCAGCGAGGTTAACGTAGAGCAACTGCTCCACGCTAACAAGGTGGTCATCGTTGAATCTGCACTTGAAACCATCGCTAACCGCACCAAGTAATATGAACAACATTTACGACGTTATCAAAAAGCCCCGCGTGTCTGAAAAGGCAGCTGTGCTCCATGAAGTCACCGGTGAGATCGTGCTTGAAGTGGCGGTAAAGGCCACCAAGCTTGAGATCAAGCAGGCCGTTGAGAAATGCCTCGGTAAGAAGGTCGCTTCCGTGCGTACCGCTAACTACGACGGCAAGGCTCGCCGCACCCGCACCAAGGACGCCGGTTGCGCTCCCGCCTGGAAGAAGGCCTATGTACGCCTCGCCCAGGGTGAATCCATTGACCTCGTCTAATTAGGAACCCTTAAGACCATAGAAGTAAGCTATCATGTCCCTTAAGTCATTCAAGCCTACAACTCCGTCCAACCGCTACAAGGTTCTCCCCGCATTTGACGAGATTACCAAGAGCACTCCGGAGAAGTCCCTCCTTCAGCCCCTGCGCAAGAGCGGTGGCCGTAACAACAATGGCCGTATCACCACCCGTCACATCGGTGGTGGCCACAAGAAACATTATCGTCTCGTAGACTTCCGCCGCGCCCGTCGCGATGCCGCCACGGTGCTCGGTATTGAGTATGATCCGAACCGCACCTGCCGCATCGCCCTCGTTCAGTACGAGGACGGCACCAAGAGCTACATCCTTGCCCCCGTTGGCTTGACTGTAGGTATGAAGGTGCAGGCCGGTGACACCGTTGCCCCGAAGGTTGGCAACGCTATGCCCCTCAAGAACGTACCCTTGGGTACCGCCATCCACAACATCGAGGTTCGCCCCGGCAGCGGCGGCAAGATTGCCCGTTCCGCAGGTCAGCAGGCTATCCTCTCCAACCGTGATGGTGAGTATGCCCTTGTGAAGATGCCCTCCGGCGAAGTTCGCAAGTTCCGTGTTGATTGCTACTGCACCATCGGTCAGGTTGGCAACACCCAGCACATGAACGAGTCCTCCGGTAAGGCAGGCCGCACCCGTTGGATGGGTATCCGTCCGACCGTACGCGGTATGTGTATGAACCCGGTAGACCACCCCAACGGTGGTGGTGAAGGTAAGTCCAAGTCCGGTGGTGGTCGTCAGCACCTGAAGTCCCCCTGGGGTCATGTCAAGGGCCAGAAGACTCGCCGTCTCCGCAAGCCCAGTGATGCCTTCATCGTACAGCGTCGCAAGAACAAGTAATTTTAACCTTCAACATTATCACTAACAATGGGACGTTCTCTCAAAAAAGGACCCTTCGTAAGCCAGTCACTTCTCGACAAGGTTGACGCCCAGCTTCAGAGCGGGGACCGCAAGCCGATCAAAACTTGGAGCCGCGCCTCCATGGTCATTCCGGATTTCGTCGGCCTCACCTTCGATGTACATAACGGCAAGAGCTTCACTCCTGTTTATGTAACTGAGAACATGGTCGGCCACAAGCTCGGTGAATTCGCCCCCACGCGCATCTTCAAGGCGCACGGCGGTATCGGCAAGAAGTAATATTAACCCGCACTTGACCACATGCTTAGGCTTCTCTCCGGCACATACCTTCTTTCTCTTGCCCTCTGCGGCGTGATGGAAGTGAGTGCTGCAGAAGCCGGCTGTGGGACGGAGCACAAAATCGCACAACTCGAACGCCAGGTTGCCACGCTTCGTGAGGCATACGCCCTTGCAAGGACAGATGCTGATGAAGCTCGCCAACAGATGCGCGAAGTTCGCGCAAGACTGGAGGCACTCGGTGGCACCGCACTGGGCAGCAGTGAAGAAAGGCTAATTGAGACCATCGCTCAGCTCGATGCAGTTTCTGCAGAGGCAGAGCAACTCAGACAAGCCGCTCTTAAACTCGCCACCGCCGTAGAGAGCTACTCTCGTGGCGCTCTGGTAGAGGACACCGCCGCCCGACAGGGGCTTGATGCTGCCCTGCGAGACATGGATGTAGCCCTCGGGCTGCGCCGCGCCCAGCAGGCTCCCAACTCCGGGACAATGCATGAAGCTACTGTGCTGAGCATCGACTCAGAGAGCGGGCTCATCGTGATTAACGCCGGGCGCGAGGCTGAAATCGAAGTGGGCATGCCCATGCAGATTACACGCGGCGACCAAATCATTGCACGTGCGATTGTGACAGACGTTCGCAAGAAAGTAGCCGGACTCCTCGTTCAGAAACAAGTCAGCAAAAATCTTGTCGTCAACGTCGGTGACTGTGCCTCTGTCACGACTCTCGATTAAATCTTCAACAAATACCAAAACATGGAAGTTAAATCAACATATAAAAACGCTCGCATTTCTGCAAAGAAGATGCGCGACGTAGCAGCTGCCGTCCAGGGGATGACTGTATCCCAGGCTACTGACGTGCTGAGCTACACTCCGAAGAAGGGTGCCTACCTCCTCAACAAGACGCTGAAGTCTGCTGTTGCCAACGCCGAGAACAACTTTGGTCTCTCTGCCGACGAGCTCATGCTCAAGAGTGTCATGGTTGACGAAGGCCCCACCTTCCGCCGCACCATGGCTCGTGCCCGCGGTTCTGCTAACATGATCCGCAAGCGCACTGCTCACATCACCGTAATCCTCGCCCCCACTGAGGCATAACCACTAACAAGCACACATAACACTATGGGTCAAAAAGTAAATCCTATCGGCTTCCGTCTTGCCGTTACTAAAGACTGGCGCTCTAAGTGGTATGCTACGGGCAAGGACTATGCCACGAAGCTCCACGAAGACCTTAAAATCCGCAAGTTCATCAAGGACTACATCGCCAAGCTGAACAGCGACCTCAAGGGTTCCTCCCCGGCCATCTCCCGCATCACCATCGAGCGCGCTTGGAACAGCGTTCGCGTTACCATCGCTACTGCTCGTCCCGGTCTTGTTATCGGCCAGAAGGGTAAGAACATTGAAGACATGACTGCCGCTCTTTCCAAGCTCTGCGGTGGTGCTCAGGTTAAGCTTGACATCATGGAAATCCGCCAGCCCGAGCTCGATGCTCAGCTTGTTGCTGAGAACATCGCCCTTCAGCTTGAGCGCCGCGTTTCCTTCCGTCGCGCCATGAAGCGTGCCGTTCAGGTCGCTATGGACTACGGTGCAGACGGCATTCGTATCCGCTGCGCAGGCCGCCTCGGTGGTGCTGATATCGCCCGTGCTGAGCAGTATCGTGAAGGTAAAGTACCGCTGCAGACTCTGCGCGCCCCCATCGACTACGGTTTCGCTGAGGCCCGCACTCTCTACGGTATCATCGGTATCAAGTGCTGGATCAACAAGCGCCCGGAATCTGCTGCTTCCAACAACTCCGGCCGCCCGAACCGCCCCTCTCGCCCCCGCCGCGATCGTAACGACCGCCGCGATGCATAACTCTACCAATAACCTTTAACGATTACAGGAGATTAGAATATGCCTTTAATGCCTAAAAGAGTGAAGGACAACCACCGCAAGATGCACCGCGGTAATCGCGGTGGCAACGCTACGAGCGGTGATTATGTAGCCTTCGGTGACTTCGGTCTGCAGGTTCTGACCCGCGGCTGGGTGACCAACAACCAGATTGAGGCCTGCCGTGTGGCCATCAACCGTTACCTGCGCCGTCGTGGTCGCGTGTACATCCGCATTTTCCCGCAGAAGTCTTTCACCAAGCGCCCGCCGGATACCCGTATGGGTAAGGGTAAAGGTGCTGTGGAAGGTTGGGTAGCTGTATGCCGCCCCGGCAACATCATGTTCGAGGTAGGTGGCGTTACTGAGTCCGCCGCTCGCGAGGCTCTCCGTCTTGCCTCCAACAAGCTCGGCCTCCGCACTCGTTTCGTCTATCGCCAGGGTGTTGAACCCCAGGCCTAAACTGCAAAACTCTTAACATTACAGAAATTATGCCTGTTAAAAAAGCTAAAGACTTCCGCGGTATGACCGCTAAGGAACTCGACGCCCACATCCGTGGTCTGCGTGAGGAGTACTTCAACCTGCGCCTTCAGCAGGGTACCGGCCAGCTGGAAAACAACCAGCGTCTCCGCCTCGTTCGTAAGGAACTCGCCTGCGCCCTGACTGTTCAGGGCGAGGGCTCCAACGCCGAGCAGAACTGATAACGAAGAAACCCAAAGGACTTAAAAATGAGCGAAGAAACTACTACGACCAAGCCGCAGGGCCTTCGTAAGACCCGCGTAGGCGTTGTTGTCTCCAACAAGATGAACAAGACCATCGTTGTGGAGTATGTTGCCCGCGTTCCCCATCCGCAGTTCAAGAAGATCGTCAAGAAGAGCAAGCGTTTCTATGCTCACGACGAGCAGGAGACTGCCAATGTGGGTGATACCGTGCGTATTCGTGAGACCCGCCCGCTTTCCAAGATGAAGCGCTGGGAGCTCGTGGAAATCATCAAACACTAATAGTTAACCGGAAAGGACATTATATACCATGCTCCAGATGGAATCCCTCGTTCAGGTCGCCGACAACACCGGCGCCCGCACCGCCAAGATGATCGGCGTTATCGGCAAGTCCGGTACCGATCAGGCACACATCGGTGACATCATCACCTGCCACATCCGTGAGTCTATCCCCACCGCTTCTGTCAAGAAGGGTTCCGTGGTGAAGGCTGTTGTGGTACGCACCGCCGCCCCGATTCGTCGCGACGACGGCTCCGTACTCCGCTTCGACTCCAACGCCGTGGTTGTCATCGATAAGGACAACAACCCCAAGGGCACCCGTATCTTCGGGCCCGTGGCTCGCGAGCTTCGTGAAAAAGGCTTCATGAAGATCGTATCCCTCGCTCCCGAGGTGCTCTAATACCGTTAGGTATTTGTTGAATTCAGGCCCGGCTGCTCCCACTCAGCAGCCGGGCCGGTTCTTTTTTATTGCCAAAGGGCAGGGGAAGGTTCTATACACCTTGCTGATGATGCGTACCCTTTCTTATCTACCCTATCGATTCTCTCTTTCTCCTCATGCCTTACTTCTTTTTTATAATGCCCATGAGGAGGTGGTCATCGAATGGAACAACAAGATGATCCCGTGTGCTGCGCTTATTGCTTGATTTGTGCCCGCGTATTTGCTACCATGTTCAGCATGTTCAAACGTCTCTTTCTCTGTCTGGCCGTGGCTGTGCTGCCTGCCGTGGCAGATGCTGATTCCAATCCTCCTGAAGTACCGCAGGCTATGCCTGAGGTGAACGATACGCACTGCCTGAATGCCGTTAAAAGCGCCACAGCGGCCTTACAGCGCCTTCATAAGTGCCTTTCCTCCCTTCGCACGCCCGACGATGCTGTAGGTGCCTTATTGACGTTGGATGGCGCCATTCTCTCCCACGAGGAAGCCCTGCAATCCATCCCTGAAACTTGGCGCTTGCCCGCTACGGATGAAGCGCAAGAAGCGCTTAATGCTTATGTGGGGACCCTCAAAGCGCTGGAAGATTGCTGCACGCAAGATGACTTTATCAGCCTCATGTGGCAGAGCGATGTGCTCAAATATTACCTTCTCCAAAAATCTCCGCATTTACCTTGTTTCGTCTATGAAGATACAGCGGAGTATATGATGATGACCGTTTTTTCTGCAACGAGTCGAGATGAGATTCTCCCCAAGGCGATGGCGGAAAAATGTGATGCCATTCGCGCAGAAGCCGCTGCCCGCCATGCTGCGTTTATGCAGGCGCACGCTGCAGAATACGCCGGTGGCAATGGTTCCACGGCAGAGTCTGCTATTGTGCTGCGCCCCGTTGCCGAGTGCCCGGAAGAGCAACAGCAAGAGGATACCTCCGAGCAGGAATCTGCCCTCATCGGGCAATACATGCGCGTCGTCTACCCCCAATTTCAATCCGGCTATGCCTTCTATCGCGCTACCCCGGACGGTGCCTTTTACCACATTATGGCCCAATACCCCGGCCTTTACGAGGCAGAGGACGGCACGCTGAAACTCATTTCCTTCAATGTCTACTTCTGCTCCTCTCTGCCAGACGAGGAAAAGGAGTAAGCGGGGATTCGTTTCGCCACCGGTTTACCTGTTCAAATACATTTCCTCGTAGTATTTTTCGTAATCGCCGGAGGTAATGTTGTCCATCCACTCCTGGTTATCGAGATACCAACGGACGGTTTTCTCAATGCCTTCCTCGAACCGGAGAGAGGGTTGCCAGCCTAATTCTGTTTTTAGTTTTGAAGCGTCGATGGCGTAGCGCAGGTCATGCCCCGCGCGGTCGGTTACATAGGTGATGAGGTGGGCGCTTGCCCCCTCAGGGTTGCCCAGTAGGCGGTCTACGGTTTTAATGAGAAGCTGAATGAGGTCAATGTTTTTCCATTCGTTGAATCCACCTATATTGTAGGTATCCCCCACCTTGCCGTTGTGGAAGATGGAGTCTATGGCGCGTGCATGGTCCTCTACATAAAGCCAATCTCGTACATTTTCTCCTTTGCCGTAAACGGGCAGGGGCTTACCGTGGCGAATGTTGTTAATAAAGAGCGGAATAAGTTTTTCGGGGAATTGGTAGGGGCCGTAATTGTTGGAGCAATTTGTTACCAGTGTGGGCATGCCGTAGGTGTCATGGTAGGCACGCACAAAGTGGTCGCTCGCAGCTTTGGAGGCACTGTAAGGGCTGTGCGGATTGTATTTGGTGCTTTCCGAGAAAAAATCGCTGCCATACGGGGCCTCCCCTTCCGGCTTATCAAGTGCTAGGGCTCCGTAAACTTCGTCCGTTGAAATGTGGTAAAAACGCTTTCCGTCCCAGTTGCCGTTCCAATATTGGCAAGCGGCTTGCAACAGGCTAAGCGTGCCCATAACATTGGTGCGAGCAAAGGTAAAGGGGTCTTTGATGGAGCGGTCTACATGGCTTTCTGCCGCCAAATGAATGACACCATCAATATCGTGCTCCTGCATGATGGCGCACATGCGGTCAAAGTCGCAAATGTCTGCCTTTAGAAAGGTGTAGTTGGGCATGCCCTCAATATCCTTGAGGTTCGCCAAATTACCGGCATAGGTAAGGGCATCCACGTTAATGATGTGGTACCCCGGGTACTTATGGACGAATAAACGCACAACGTGTGAGCCGATGAATCCGGCTCCGCCGGTGATAAGTATGTTTCTCATGGCAGAATGGGTCATTTTAACAGAGAAAGAAGCTTTTGCCCGTAGGTGCTTTGTTGCATGCTCAATGCCGCTTCTTTCAATTTTTCTGCACTGAGCCAACCATTGCGGAACCCGATTTCTTCCAAAGCCGCTACCAAGAAACCTTGCCTTTTCTGCACCACTTCTACAAAGGTAGATGCCTCACTAAGCGAGTCATGGGTGCCGGTATCAAGCCAGGCAAACCCTCGGCCCATGGTTAGTACCTGCAATTTCCCTTCTTCCAGAAAAGTTTGGTTTACGTCTGTAATTTCAAGTTCTCCACGGGCGGAGGGGCGTACCTCCTTAGCTGCCTTCAGCACACTGTTGGGGTAAAAATAAAGCCCGACCACGGCATAGTTTGACTTGGGGTGCTGCGGTTTTTCTTCAAGAGAAATGCAGCGCCCTTGCTCATTAAACTCTACAACACCAAAAGGGCGAGGGTCTTCTACCTGGTAACCGAAAATGGTGGCAATGTGGTCCTGTTCCGCTGCGCGTACGGCTTTCTTTAATAAGCCTGATAATCCCGGGCCGTAAAAGATATTATCCCCCATGACCAAGCATACGGCATCGGTGCCAATAAACTCCTTGCCTATCGAAAATGCTTGCGCCAGACCATCCGGACTGGGTTGAACGGCATAACTAAAGCGAACACCGTAGTCACTGCCATCTCCGAGTAAACGCCGAAATCCGCCTATGTCCTCAGGCGTTGAAATAATGAGTATTTCTTGTATGCCGGCCAGCATTAAGACGGAAATCGGGTAGTACACCATCGGTTTATCATAGATGGGCAATAACTGTTTGCTGATTCCCTTGGTGATGGGGTAAAGCCTACTGCCTGTTCCGCCTGCTAGTACAATGCCTTTCATGCCGATTCGTCGTTGAGCTTATTCTACTATCCGTGTTTTCAGTTGTAAAGAGTTTTCCTTCTGTCGCACCTTGGTATAGGCATATTTGCCAAGAGTGCGAAAAAATATTCCGATTCACTGTAGAAATTGGGCATCTTTTTTCGTTCTGCCAAGCGTAGAATCTTTTCGCACGCATGAAAACCTTCAGAAAACTCGCATTGTTACTGGCTCTAGTTGTAGGTGCTTCTTATACTGTTTCCGCTCAGGGATTGAATGTTTCCACCGGCGACACCGAGGCCGGTATCTCCATGGACGCAGGGGAGAAAAAATCTAAGAAAAAGAAGAAGAGCAAGAAAAAGGAGGCTAAAAAGTCTTCTGTTTCCAAGGTGGGTAAGGCAGTCGGTAAATTGAAGAGTTTTAACGGTAAGGCCAGCAAGAAGGCTGTGGTGTATGTCTACCTTCAGTCTGCTTCATGGTGCCCTCCCTGCAACCAGGAAATGCCCGAGGTTGTCAATCTTTACAACGAAATGAAGAAGGATGGCCGCGCTGAGCTTATTTTGGTGGGTCACGACCGTACGGAAGACGGCGCTAAGGCTTTCCTCAAGAAGTACAAGGCTAAGTTCCCCGGTGTTGTTAGCTCTGCTAAGGGGGTGGATGCCTTGCCCGGTTTTAGTGTGGCAAACGGTATTCCCCATGCTACCATGGTAGATGGCGAGGGTAATGTGTTGGCTAGTGGGTATCCGAGCTCTGTAATTGCTCAGTGGCAGCAGGCTGTGCAGAAAATTGAATCTGCTGATGCGGCACCCGAGTCCGCCGATACGGAGGAATAATCATTTTGTTTATTGTGTTATCATTGGCCGGTGCTCTTCGGGGTGCCGGCTTTTCTGTCTCAATCCCGTCTGCATAAGCCGGAGGATGCCGACATGAAACGCTTTTATGCAGAGAAGGGGGGCCTGAACGTGCAAAAATGCTTGACTCATCTGCATTTTATGGCATAAAAGGTGTATGCGAATTGTCATGATGGCTACCGGGGATATTGCGATTCCCTCCTTTGAACTGCTTGCTGCCTCCGGTGAGCTGGTGGGGCTTATTACGCAGCCTGATCGCCCGGTTGGGCGCCACCAGACTTTGACCCCGCCGCGTATTAAAGTATGCGCGCAAGAAGCCGGAATACCGGTGCTACAGCCCGAACGTATGCGCGATGCAGAGGCCGTGGAGCAGCTGCGTGCCTTGCAGCCCGATTTAGTGGTGGTTATGGCCTATGGTCAGATTCTTTCTCAAGAGGTGATTGATGTGCCTAGCATTGCATGTATTAATGCACATGCCTCCTTGTTGCCGCGCCATCGCGGCGCTTCCTGTATTCAGGCTGCTATTGAAGCCGGTGACGACGAAACGGGTATCACCATTATGTATGTGGTGAAGAAGCTGGATGCCGGAGATATCATTTGTCGTGCCACTATTCCCCTGCGTGGTACGGAGACGGGAGAGTCCTTGCATGATGATTTGGCCTTGCTTGCGCCGTCTGCGTTGGCAGAGGCCATCGAAATGCTGCGTGCCGGTGACGTGGTGCCCACGGTGCAGGATGAAAGCGTGATGACCTATGCACCCAAGCTACTGCGCGCTCATGGCTTTATCGATTGGTCCGAGCCTGCAACGGAAGTTGCTCGCAAGATTCGCGCGTACCACTCATGGCCGGGTACTTTTACTACGTATCCGTCTGTGAAGTCCGGTGGCGACAAACAGTTAAAAGTTTTTCCGCCGGTGGATTGCTTCCCTCGCATGAAGAAGCCTTCGGATGCGCTGCCCGGCATGGTACTGGGAGCAGGGCCGGATGGCATGCTGGTATCGTGCGGCGGTACACGCGGCGGTGCGGTGCGTATAGCCACCATGCAGCCCCCCGGTGCCCGAAAGATGAATGCAGAAAGCTTCTTTGCCGGGCATAAAATTGTACCCGGTACGATTCTGGGGCTGCAATCTGAGGAAAAAGAGTGATGTTTGATGTGAAAATCCTGCTTTTAGCAGGATTTTGCACAAAGAAGTATGTCTGTATGCTTGTGAAGGCATGCTTGATTCTTGACGCAGATATGCATCTTTGCTAGTTTGAGAGGCATGACATACGGTATTATTGCCACGCTTCTTCTCATTATCGGCATTATTTGGTTTATTATATCCGGGCGCGCCGATCGCAGTGTAGATGAAATGGAGCGCGTGATTGTGGCCGGTGATGAGGAGCGTTTGGCGGTGTTGTTAAAGAATTCTCCGCAGGTGGCAGACAGCCTGAATGATGTCACTTACTTGTTGATGAAGGCCGTGGCTTACAACCGCCCCTCGATGGTGCAGGAGCTACTGGGGGTAGGGCACCGTGCCACGGATATACAGAGTTGTGCGCGTGATCATGAGGTGGATTTGCTTTGCTCTGCCATTGGCGAGGCTGATGCTGAGGTGCTGCGCATTTTGTTATCTGCTGGGATGAAAGAACGCCTGGAAAAATATGCCCCTGTGCAGATGTGTTATATGATGGGGCGCCCAGAGCATTTGCGTGTGTTGGAGATGTTTGATGCCACGGGCATGACAGAGGAGCAGAATGCGCGCAAGTATACGCCGCTGCACGCTGCGGCCATTCGCTTCTCAGAGAATCCTCAGGTAATTCTGCCTATGGTATCGGCACTCCTGCAAAAGGGGGCAGATGTTAATGCCCTCAGCTCCGGTGGCAATACCCCCATGGATATGGCGCTGGATGAAACGCACGAGGGTGCCGGGCAAACAGAGCTGTTGGTGGATTTGCTGCGTGCACATGGTGGCACTACGGGGCGTATTCTGAGAGTCCCCCAACCCACGTATGATGGCGCTGTGTATTTTTCCGGCTCAACGCCAGATTGCGGCTCCATTGAGCTTGCGGAGGGCGTGGAGATTGTGGCTTGCAATGAGTCAGATACCACCTTGCCGGACAACGAAGAGCTGGAAGCCTGTGGATTGACTCCCGAATCTCTTGCGGCTTTGAGAAAGCACCGCAGCTATGTGTTGGTGCGCGTGAAAGGTAAAGCCGGGGACGACCCCTTACAGGTGGCATCCAAGGGGCTTTCTGTGCTGGTTCAGTTAACGAATTTGCCGGGAATGGTGGGTTTTCGTTTTGAAAAAAACTTTATCCCGACCCGAGATTTCATTTACAGCGAGGAGGGTGAGTTTAACCCCATGATATACACCTCGTTAAAGATGGCCCATACTGAGGATGATTATATTTTGGTGGATACCTCGGGCTTGTCTCGCTTTGGTTTGGCGGAAGTAGAGCTTATTATTAACCGCAAGGTGCTAAACAAAAATAAACACTTGGCATTAGGTGAGTTGATTGCAGATTTGAGCACGGCGGCTATTAGTGGTAAAACGGCTTGGGAAGCCGGCCATACAGCTACGCTGCGCGGTATGTTTTGCCAAATTGCGTATGGCAAGCATTCCGTTACCCATAATGACGGTATAGTCGTAATTGTGGCAGAATCCTAAGCTTGAGGCATGTTCACGGCATAGGCTCTGAGCGCATGCTGAAAATAATCCTCACTCAGTGCAGAAAAACGCAGCACGGGTAGCTTGCCTCGTAATTTGATGGAGGCATTGTAGCGTATGCGCTCCTCCAATTTGCTGCTCCACTGCGGGGTGTGTATATGGATGGACGCGGGCGATAAAATGCAGCTGAGAATTTGAATTAATCTGGCCGCAGCTTCCTCTTGCATACTGGTGTCATGCTGCAAAATCTCCTCCCACGGGCAGGGGAGCGGTAGCGTAGCAAGTGTGCTGCATTCGTGCAAGTGTCCATGGTGTACATAGGCGCAATCGGCCGGCTCCCCCGCAGGTAGGCAGAGAACAACATTTTGCTTGTGTTGCACGGCCAGCATAGCGGCAATGCCGGGGGTGTGCACGGCGCAGTTGTAGCGCGCTTGCAGGTGTTGCGCCAGTTCATCGGTGGGTATTGCGGCACTTGCGCTCAATACAATGCTGCGCAGGTGGTGGCGGTGCCTGATGCTATCAATCCATCCATCAAAGCTTTCTTTATCCAGATAGGCAAATCGCCCTTCCAAGTGAACAATGGGCGTGCCTTGTAAATCAATTTCCTCAAGTTGCGCATGCAGGGTGCGGCCGTCTCGTTGTATGCGTAGCAACACGTGGTAGGCGCGTCGCCTGTTGAACCGATACAACTGCACCGGCCTTCCTCCGCCTGAGGGGATGCTGCCGCATTCTTCTAAGTGCCCCCCGAGCATTAAACGGGATACGGCTTGATTGATTGTTACCAAGCTAATGCCCGTGGCCGCTGCCAGCTGCGGGCGCGTGGCTTCGCCTCGCTCGCGCAGAATGCGTAAAACCTGTTGTTCGCTCGGTGTCATGTTGCTAACTTTATAAATGGGGTTAATAAAGTATAAATCATTTGGGTGATAAATCAAGCATAAATGATAAAATACTGATAGATAGTTGTTAATATGTTGTTATTGGTGCGTGGTTAAAATCTTTTCCCTTGAAAAAGAGAGGCAAAGACTCGACAAGTAGAGCATAATTTGGTAGCATGATGCCAACAGAACAACTTAGTACAACCATGAAATACATTTTCGTAACAGGCGGCGTTGTGTCCTCCCTCGGAAAAGGCCTTGCCGCAGCTTCCATCGGTACTCTTCTTGAGCATTGCGGGTTGGACGTAACCATGCAGAAGTTTGACCCCTATCTGAACATCGACCCCGGCACCATGAGCCCCTACCAGCACGGTGAGGTATACGTGCTCAACGACGGTGCTGAAACTGACTTGGACTTGGGCCACTACGAGCGCTTTATTCATTGTGAGCTTTCCCGCCTCAACAACCTGACCAGTGGTAAGGTGTTTGAGCAGGTGCTGGAAAAGGAACGCCGCGGCGACTATCTCGGCAAGACCGTGCAGTACATTCCGCACGTTACCAATGAGATTAAGCAGCGTCTGTATGACCTGACAGAGAAAAATAAGGATTGCGACGTTATCATCACGGAAATTGGTGGTACGGTGGGTGATATTGAGGGCTATCTTTTCCTGGAAGCCTTGCGTCAGTTCGCCTTGGAGGTAGGCCGCAATAACTGCTGCTTCATCCATGTAACCCTGTTGCCCTACATTAAGGCTGCCGGCGAAACTAAGACGAAGCCGACCCAGCAGAGCGTGGCTAAGCTGCGTGAAATCGGTATTCAGCCCGACATCATTGTGTGCCGTACCGAGATGGACAACCTCACGGAGGAGGAGAAGAAGAAAATTGGTATGTTCTGCAACGTTTCTCCCCGCAACGTAGTTGCCTTCTGCGACGTGAAGCACAGCATTTATGAGTGCCCGTTGGATTTGGGTCGCGACCGCGTGGATCGCATCGTTACCGAGGTGCTGGGCATCACGGTTCCCAAGCCTAAGATGGACGAATGGCAAAAGTTTGTAGGTCGTGTTATTCACCCCTCCCACAGCGTGCGCATTGCCGTTGTTGGCAAGTACATCTCTCTGCAGGACGCTTATAAGTCCATTTACGAGAGCTTTACCCATGCCGGTGCAGCCAATGATTGCCGCGTAGAAATCGTGCGTGTGGATGCCGAGGCGTTGGAGAAGAGCACCTGCGCTGAGATGATTGGCGAGGTGGATGGCATTCTCGTTCCCGGTGGTTTCGGTGAGCGCGGTGTTGAGGGTAAGATTATGGCTGTGCAATATGCCCGTGAGAACAACATTCCGTTCTTCGGTATTTGCTTGGGCATGCAGGTGGCCGTTATCGAGTTCGCTCGCAACGTGCTGGGCCTTAAGGATGCCAACTCCACCGAGTTTGACTCCGCTACCTCCAGCCCGGTTATTTGCTTGCAGGAGGAGCAAAAGACCATCACCAACATGGGGGCTACCATGCGCTTGGGTGCCTATACGGCACAAATTAAGAAGAATACGCTGTGCAGCAAGCTGTACGGTGGTGCAGAGGTGATTTCCGAGCGCCATCGTCACCGCTATGAGTTCAATGCTGACTTCCGCGAGACCTGTGAGAAGGCCGGCTTGGTTATCTCTGCCGTAAACGACAAGCACGGCTTGGTGGAGGTAGTAGAGCTGCCCGGGCATCCGTACTTCATCGCTTGCCAGTACCATCCGGAGTTCCAGAGCCGTCCGACCAAGTCTCACCCCTTGTTCTGCGGTTTGGTAGCTGCTGCGCTTGAGAAAAAGCAGGGCTAAGCAAAACAACCTTGATAGCCGGCGGTCGGTGCGAAAACGCTGACCGCCGGCGCTTTTTTGTGAGTTATGATTGATATATTGGTAGTTCTGGCCTACTTTTGTGCCATCTTCGGTATCGGCCTGTACGTAGGGCGCCGCCAAGAGAGCTTGGAAAGCTACGCATTGGGTAATCGAAACCTGCCGTGGTGGGCAATTTTGGCCTCCATTTTGGCTGCGGAGATTAGTGCCGCAACCTTTCTTGGTGCCCCGGGGGAGGGCTTTGCCTTACGCAATTTTACCTACGCGCAGTTGGCTATCGGTACGATTTTGGGCCGTATTATTGTGGGCAAGTTGTTTCTTAAGCCATACTACCAGTACAATGTTGTCTCCATCTACGAGTATTTGGAAAAGCGCTTCGGCTTAAGCACGCGCCGCTGGGCAAGTGCCACCTTCCTCATAAGCCGCGTGTTGGCCAGTGGTACTCGTTTGTTCTTTGCCGGCATTTTGCTGGTGATAGCTTACATGATGGTAACCGGGCAAGAGAGCGCCGGGCAGCTGGAAACCGTGGTAATTTACATTGCTGCGCTTACCTTCATTACTGTTGCCACAGCGGTTTATACCACGCTGGGAGGCCTGAAGGCTGTGGTGTGGACGGATGTGTTGCAGGCTTCTATTTTGGCTATTTCTCTTATCACCACCATTGCTGTTCTTTTGTTCAGTATTAAAGCCGGTGGTGATTGGAGCAGCGCTTGGAACTCTATTTGTTACCACTTGGGGAACAAAGATTATAACCCTTGCGCCATTGAAAACCTGAAACCGTGGGCCTTTTTTGACGTGGGCGTATCCGGGCAGGGACTGTGGCAGGAGGTTAAGAATATTCTTGGTAGTGAGTATACCTTGTGGACTGCTGTTCTGGGCTCAACCTTCATCACCATGGCAACACATGGTACAGACCAAGATATGGTGCAGCGCATGTTGGCCGCTCCGGATTGTAAAAAAGGCTCACGCGCAGTGATTTTCTCCGGGTTGATGGATTTGCCCATCGTGCTGGTGTTCATTTCCTGCGGTATGTTGTTGTTTGTGTATTTTGCGCAGAATGGTATAACGCCTCCTGAAAAGCAGATTGAGATTTTCCCGTGGTTCATTATTCACTGCCTGCCGGTGGGTGTGCGTGGTTTGTTGGTGGCTGCTTTGTTGGCCACGGCTATGGGCTCCCTTTCTACGGCATTAAATGCCCTTGCTACGACGGCAACGAAGGATTGGTATGTAGATGTTTTCCGCCCGCAAGCAGATGCCGGTGAGCAGCTGCGAGCTGTGCGCTTGATGACGGTGGCTTTCGCCGTGTTGCTGATTTTGGTGGGGGCCGGTACAGCTTGGCTGACGGTGATGGATCCTACGGTGCGTATTCTTCCGATTGCTCTGGGTATCTTTGGTTATACCTACGGTTCTCTGTTGGGTGTGTTCTTGTTGGGTATGCTGACTCGCCGCCGTGGTTGCGACTTTGGCAACATCTTAGCCATGTTGGCCGGTTTTGCCGTGGTGATTACGCTGGAAATTTTGGGCGCTCGCGAGCTGATTGTCAAGATTGCCTTCCCGTGGCGCGTGACGATTGGTACCATTGTTACCTTCCTTGTTGGATGTTGCTTCCGCACACCGTGCATGTGTCAGCATAAACAAGACTGATATTTCTCTGCCGCTAGGCACGCATCATCCCGCGTCGGTTGTGTTTCCGGCGCGGGATGATTATTGGGTAGTTCTCCCGGAATTATTGCTCCCGGGTGGGCACAGCTCTACTGATGCTGAGACTTAGTAAGAAGGTGTTATAGTATCACGGTCGGAACAATTTCCGCAGCAAGAAGCGGTAGTTCTGAAACAAAATCCACCGGCGAGGAAATGGTGCTGACTTTCCCCGTTGCAAACTCCTCAAAACTGGGGAGCCCTGCCATTTTCCCCATGTTTTCCAGCTCTTCTATGAGATGATGCAGAGTTTGGGGTGCATCTGCTTCACCGGTTCGGACAAGAACCGGCGGTTGGGGGGAGGTTATGGATTTGGTGGCTGTGGCAACGCAGCCGTATTGAAGCGTGAAGAGATAAAGCGACAATTTCAGCACGCTGGCTGTATCTAACTGAAAATGTCGGCACAGTCCTTTTAATATGCGCTGCATAACCTTGTTGCTGCGAACGCTGCATGCAGAACTGGTTTCCTCATTTGGTTTGTCTTCATCTGAATCGTTAACAAGATTTGGCTTGAGGCCGGCCGGGTACAGTTTATTGGGCTGTACGCGGTATTTGCTAAGGATTTCCTGGGCCTTGTCCGGCTGTGAATCTAACTCAGCCAGTACAGTGTCTCGGAAACGAAGAGCATGCTCGTGGGCTATTTCCGGTGTTTCATATTGCTTATCAGAGAAGTATCGCGTTAAGGTGTAGCCTTGTCTGCGAATGGCGACTCTCCAGCCCTGAAAGTTGGTAAACTCGTACGTAAACCTTGTAATATGTTTGAGGTTCATGTTTGTACTTTTTGTTTAACCTGCGAGTTGTGTTGATTGGGGGATAATTAAACAAATAGCAACAAGGTTCTCCTCGTTTTCAGTAAGCCGATGAGCAGCTGGTCAATGTGTTTATCGAGGCCGGGATCCGGCTCGTCCGTACCCTCATGAATTGTATTCTCCGGGTATTTCATGGCGTTATTTATGTTTGATGTTATGCGCTAGTTTACTACGCTTACGCGCAGCGACTGCATTTTAATATAACTGTAACCGCAGTCAAGACGAAAAGCTATAAAGTAGATAAAATTAGTGGGAAATTAGATGTGTAACATCTGACTCGTGCATAAAAGTAGGCGTTTTGAGTCACTTTTCTTGTTGTTTTGTGCCTTTTGTGTTAGAATGTGGCCACCATGGCAGCAGAACTTAAAACAATAGAAGTGGTAGCCGGTGTAATACGGAATGAGGCAGGGGAGGTGCTGGCAACGCGCTGTCCCCTGCACAAACATAACGGGGGCTGGGAGTTTCCCGGCGGTAAGATAGAGCCGGGAGAGCTGCCGCAGGCTGCTGTGGTGCGCGAGTTACAAGAGGAGTTGAATGTACGCGTGCAAGTCGGGAGTTTACTGCACACGATAGAATGGGATTACCCGACTTTTCATTTACGCATGTTTTGCTATGCTTGTACTTTGGTAGGCGGTGAATTGGCCCTGCGAGAGCATACGGAAAGTCGCTGGCTGAATAAGGATTCTTTGCACTCCGTGGATTGGTTGCCGGCAGATGTTGATTTGTTGCCTGTGTTGGAGCATTGGCTGACAGAGCAATAAAAAAACGCGCTGTGCCGGGTAGACACAGCGCGCAGAGGGTAGGGGGCTTAATTAAAGACGATATTGCCCTCGTTGACGTGGATATTGATGGTAGAGCCTTCCGGGTATTTTCCGGCAAGGATTGCCATACTGAGAGGATCCAGAATATCGTGTTGAATAGCACGCTTGAGCGGGCGTGCGCCGTACACCGGATCATAGCCGTGCGTAGCAACCAAGGCGGCTGCTTCATCGCTCAGCTGCATACGAAGCCCGCGCGCCGCCAAGCGCTTGCTGACGCGCTCCAGTTGGATGTGAATGATTTGCTTGAGGTCTCCTTCCTGCAAACGGTCGAAAATAATGATATCGTCTACGCGGTTGAGGAACTCCGGACGGAAGTGACCACGCAGCGCATCCAAGGCTTTCTCGTTGCGGGCTGTGGCGTCTTGCTCGTTGAGAATAAACTGTGAGCCGATATTACTGGTCATGATGAGGACCGTGTTGGTGAAATCCACGGTGCGGCCTTGGCCATCAGTAATACGGCCATCGTCCAGCACTTGCAGCAGCACATTGAAGACATCCGGGTGGGCTTTTTCTATTTCATCGAAAAGCACGACACTGTAGGGGCGACGTCGTACGGCTTCTGTGAGCTGGCCGCCCTCATCGTAGCCTACGTATCCCGGAGGCGCTCCTATCAAGCGTGATACGCTGTGCTTTTCCATGTATTCGGACATGTCGATACGAACCATGGCCGCTTCATCATCAAACAGGAACTCTGCAAGGGCTTTTGCCAGTTCCGTTTTACCTACGCCGGTGGGGCCAAGGAAGATGAAGGAGCCTAAGGGGCGGTTTTCGTCCTGCAAGCCGGCGCGTGAGCGGCGCACGGCATCTGCTACGGATTTGACAGCCTGCTTTTGTCCGATAAGGCGTGCACCAAGTCGCTCTTCCATGTGCAGCAGCTTTTCTCGCTCTCCTTCCGCCAATCGCGTGGCCGGAATCCCCGTCCAAGTAGAAACAACTTTAGCGATGTCGCTTTCCGTTACTTCTTCCTTTAGCAATCCTTCGCCGCTATCCTGTAACTTGGTGAGTGCGGTGCGCGCTTCTTTGGCTTCGTTTTCTGCGGCGGGGATTTCTCCGTATAGAATTTCTGAGGCTCGCCCCAAGTCGCCGCGGCGCTGGGCTTGTTCTGCCTCTGTGCGCAAGGTGTCGATTTTAAGCTGGGCATCGCGGGCACGTGTAACCACCTCTTTTTCGCTTTTCCATTGCGCAATCATGGCATCCACTTTTTCCTTCGTGTCTGCCAATTCGCGGGTGATTTTTTCAAGACGCTTGGCTGAGTCCTCGTCCTTTTCTTTGGCGAGGGCCTGGCGTTCCATTTCCAACTGCATGGCTGTGCGATTCAGCTCGTCGATTTCGCTGGGCATGCTGTCCAATTCAATTTTGAGTCGGGCCGCAGCTTCGTCAACCAAGTCAACGGCTTTATCCGGCAGGAATCGGTCGGTAATGTAGCGATTGCTCAGGGTGGCTGCGGCTACGAGCGCTCCGTCTGTGATGTGTACACCGTGGTGTACTTCATAACGCTCTTTAAGACCGCGTAAAATGGCAATTGTATCTTCAACACTGGGCTCTGCCACATAAACCGGCTGGAAGCGGCGCTCCAGCGCAGCATCTTTCTCAATATACTTGCGGTACTCATCCAAGGTTGTGGCGCCGATGGTGCGCAGTTCTCCACGGGCAAGTGCCGGTTTGAGGAGGTTGGCTGCATCCATGCTGCTGTCGCCACCGGCTCCGGCTCCTACCAAGGTATGCAATTCATCGATAAAGAGGATTATTTCTCCGTTGGAAGAGGTTACCTCTTTAATGAATGCCTTGAGTCGTTCCTCGAACTCACCACGATATTTCGCGCCCGCCAGCATAGAACCAATGTTGAGGCTGACGAGGCGCTTGCCTTTCATGCTTTCCGGGACATCTCCGTCGACGATGCGGCGAGCCAGTCCTTCGGCAATGGCTGTTTTACCCACACCCGGTTCACCTATCAACACAGGATTGTTTTTTGTGCGGCGTGATAAAATTTGAAGCACGCGGCGAATTTCTGCATCGCGGCCTATGACCGGGTCAATCTTTCCTTGTCGGGCGCGGGCGGTGAGGTCGGTGCCGTATTTTTCCAAGGTTTCAAATTTACCCTCGGGGTCTTGGTCGGTCACACGTTGGTTGCCTCGCACTTCTTTAAGTGCTTCCAAATATTTAGCTTTAGTGAGGCCGCAGCTCTCCATGGTGCGCTGCAACTCTGCATCTGCCTCCAGCATGCCTAGTACAACGTGCTCCACACTCAGATAGTCATCTTTCATGCGGGTACGTTGCTTTTCCGCTTCCGTTAGGCAGCGGTCCAGCTCCGGGCCGATGCCCGGGCTTTGAGCTACGGCTCCGCTTTGGCGCGGCTTTTTATCAAGCTCTGTGCGGAGCTTTTGTTGCAAAGCATTTGTATCTACTCCTGCCTTTTTAAGGACAGAACTTAATACGCCGCCTTCTTGCTCTGCTAAAGCCAATAAAAGCTCAGCCGGGTAAATCTGTGCTCTCCCTCCACTCTGTGCTTTTTTTTGCGCAGCCTGCAGGGCTTCCATCAGTTTTGTGGTAAGGTTGTTGTTCATCTTATTTTATATGACGCTTATGTTATGCGAAGTGTTCAAAATAAATTATGCGAAGTTGTAAAAAAACTTCACTCTCCCGCATTCTTGGGGCAGGGGAGGGGGAAAAAGCTTGCAGAAGCAAGGAAAGCGTGCTAGAGTGATGAAGCAATGAAAGTGTTAATCAGCCTGACCGACCAGAGTTTTCAGCGCACAAAGTCCATGGGGATTTTTAATGTATCTATGGGGTTGACCAAGGGGCTTATGAATAACCCTATGGTCTCTGAGCTCCACATTTTGGGCAATGAGGAATGTCGCGAAGCTTTTGCTGATGTTCCTCCGCACGTTCATGTGCATTTAACGCATAAAGCCGTGCCGCGCCGTTTTGGTCGCGTGTGGTGGGATCAAATAGGGCTTTGCCGCGCCATTCGCAAAATTGCACCGGATTGGGTTATTTTGCCGAAGGGGGTACCACCCTTTATACCTGCATTTGGAAAAGCAAAGATGGCTTGCTACGTGCATGATGTAATGTGGGAGCACTATGAACAACGTAGTTCTGCTGATAGAAAAGGTCCATTCCCGTGGCACGAGTTGCTTTATTTTCGCAACTTATCGTTGCGAGCCATGAGAATATCCGATTTGGTTTTAACGCATACACGTTTTAATGCAGAACGTATTCTCCACTATCAACCCTCTGCAAAAATAGCACGCATCGGTATAGGTTATGATGATTTACCACCGGAACAAGATAAAAATGCAGAGAAATATGATGTGCTGACTTATGTATCAACCTTCCCCCATAAATGTACGCCTTTAACAATCGAGCGCATATCTGCGTGGTTGAACAATAGGCCGGATGCGGATAAAATCAGGATTCATGTTGTAGGTAGCTTACCGGAAAGTATTCAGTTGCCCGACGCTAGGTGGATACATCACGCTAGAATTCCCTTTGCGGAATTACGCCTGCTGTTGAGAGATAAATGTCGAATGGCAGTATATTTTTCCGATTACGAAAGTTATGGAATGCCTCCGGTGGAGTGCTTGCTTAACGGGGTACCCTGTGTGGCTTCGGATATACCGCCTATTCGAGAAAATATTCCGGCGCAATACCTTTTCCGTAATGCTGATGAGGCGGATTTTATTACGACCGCCAATGCAGCCTACGATGGCAAAATCCCGTTTGAGTGTCCCTCTTTCCCGACGTGGGAGGAAGTGGCTCAACGATGTGTTGAGGCCATGAAAAAAGCAGATGCTGGTTGCTGAGGTAAGGAATTACCAATCCAGCTTCCAGTCGACATCAATGCGGATGAGATTTCCCTTCTTGTCGACGTAGTTGACGTAGCCGTTTTCCACACCGAAACGGTAGACCTCCATAGTTACTTTCACATCGAAGCAGCAGTAGCGGGCGATATCAAGCATCTTTTGCGGGTCTCCGGTTTGCTCATATTCAGCCCACCATTTAAGGGCATCGGTGCCTTCTGCCGTTTTAGAGTGCCCCAGCGTTACAGAGGCCACGGAATCCAGCTTAAGTCGGTGGCCTAATTTGGAGGAGAGATAACTGCAAATATCCAAGTTGCGCGTGTTGTCTGCAATCGTCCAGAAGGCAAAAGCCTGCAACACCTGGTAATCGAACCCCACATGATTGTACCCCACCACCATATCGGCATTTTGCAACTCTTCAATCAGCTGCATCACCTGGTCTTCCGTATAAATGTGGTAAGCATTGTCTTTGGTGGAATAGGTAACACCCACCGACATGCCCATCTTAGACGCCTCGTGCCATCCGCCTACCTGTGCAGCAGAACGGCGAGTTTCTAAGTCGAAGTATACAATGTTTTTCATAATTGGTCAGTGGGTAAGCTTCGGCGCAAGCCTTCGTAGAGCATAATGGCCACAGAGGTAGAGAGATTGAGAGAGCGCGCATGTTCACCCGGCATGGGAATCCGCAGTGCCGTCTCAGGGTGCTCATTAATCCAGCGTTCCGGCAACCCTTTGGATTCGGGGCCGAACACGAGGTAATCACCATCTTTCAGCGGAATTTCAGGGTCCCAGATAGAGTGTGTGGCCTTGGTGGAAAGGTACCAGAAGTTAGCGCCGGGCTCAGCGGCTGCCTCCAATTCTTCCAAATTATCCCACAAATGCAAATCAACATGGGGCCAATAATCCAGCCCGGTGCGGCGCACATGTTTTTCATCTAAAGAGAAGCCCAATGGCTTAATGAGATGCAAACGTGCATTCGTGGCTACAGCCAATCTACCGGCGGCTCCGGTGTTGTGCGGTATCTCCGGATGAAAAAGGACAATATGGAACATAGTTGCGATTTATTTAGCACCTCTGCCGAAAATAACAGCCGGAATCGTACGCAGAATCAGCACAAAGTCAACCCAAAGACTCCAGTTGTCGATGTAACGCAAATCCTTGTTGACCATAAAGCTGAATCCCTCGCTGTTGCTGCGGCCTTCGACCTGCCAATAGCAGGTAAGCCCCGGCTTAACACTCAGGCGACGGCGTTGGGTGTATTCCGGAAACTCCTTGGTTTCATAGACGGGCAGGGGACGGGGACCCACAATGCTCATGTCGCCCATGAAAATATTGATTAACTGGGGCAACTCGTCAATGGAGAACTTACGGATAAAATGGCCGAACTTAAAAATGCGAGGATCATTCGTCAACTTGAAGATGGGCCCCTCCATTTCGTTGCCGTATTTTTCCTTTACCTCAGCTAAGCGCTGCTCAGCATCGGCATACATCGAGCGGAATTTCCACATGCTGAAGGGACGCCCGTACAGGCCGGAGCGCTGCTGCTTAAAGAAGATGGGGCCTTTGGGGTCGCTGATTTTAATGCAAATAGCCGTAATCAGCCAGATGGGGGAAGAGAGCAGAATGGCAATGGCGGCCATGGTGCGGTCAAAGATGCTCTTAATCATGCGCGCCCATGAGTACACGGGAGTGGAGGTAAGAATCATCACGCGGTTATCGCCAATCACGCTCACATCGGCTCTCAAATTCACCGGATGTGCATCCTTCAAATGAACATAAACATCGATGCCCTGGAGCTCGCAGCGAGAGATGGTCTCTTTATTGCTGTTATATGCCGAGAGACCGCCGAACAAAATAATGCGGTCTACGTGGTTTTCTTCAATAAGACGCTGCACTTCCTCTTGCGGGGTAGAGGGACTAACTTTGCCCACAACCGTCAAGCTCTTTTTCCAGAAGTCGGGCATGGCTTCCCACTCGCTATCGATGCAATCCTCTGCACCGGCTAACAGCACAGAACGCAAGTGGCGTTTGCCCACAGCCGTGTGAATTTGCAGAACACGCAACAAATAAAAGCGCAAGAAAAGCACAATGGGGATAAGAACAATGCTAACCAGAATAGCGCGGTTCATGAAGAGGGAAATCGGGTCCTCTTTCACCAGTTGGTAAACGCCCAGCAAGCACAGGTAATAAACCACGAATGTGGCCAGCTGCCTTAATGCCGTAGAAATGCGCTGCAAATTGCCACGGTGGTAAAAGCCCAGCATGTGCAAAATTAACGGAACCGCAACTACGGCGGCACCGGCCATGAATGGCGTGGTATAGAATACATTGAAACTCGGGCTGGGAGTCCACCCGAAAACAGGCGCCACAAAATTAGCAATGGTGGGTGCCAAATAGGCACACAGCATGGCCGCCACCAAGTCAATTAGCGGCGTAATCAGAGTGATGTAGTTTTTGGAATGCATCGTGCTCGGTCGATTTTATACGATTAATCTCGTTAAAGCAAGCCCATAGTTATTTGCCTACAACACTGCGAATGCGGGCGCGGTCAAAATCAGCCGGGCAAATGGTGCACTCTACTTTGTCTCCTGGGCAGATGATATCGAGCAACGCTTCCTCCTTCTTTTGAATAAAAGCTACCGTTTGTTTGCCGTTGGGCAGAGTGGCGTGGTAAGCCGTGGGTGCAAAACGCTCGATAATCGTGCAAATGCAGTTGACGTATTGAGAGGGGTATGAATCATTCATGATAATCAGAAAAGGGGAAGGGCCTTCAGGCCGGAATCAATAATATCGGAAGCTGTGTCTGTGGCGCTCTCTAGGAGCGAAGCCGGACGCTGCTTGTCGTCGGGTGTGTCGTTTTTCTCGCTGTTGCCGGGCAAGAGCCCTTTGCCTACTTCTGCAGCGCTGTTGATGGTATCGAGAATGGAATCCGGCATCAGGGAGCGGGTCAACTCTTTCACTCTGGCAGAAAGATCCTGCTGCGGAGAATCATTCGTGCCGCTCATGTTAATATTAACCCAATGGAAACCGGCATCGCCCTCGGCATTAAATAAGCGCGGAATGGCGGCAGAGAAGATGGGGGTGAAAGGCAGCGTTGTGTGACTCAGAAACTCATCGACCACGTTCTTATTAATGCCAATCTTAATAGTGCCATGCAGCTTGCCGTCCAATTCCATGATAATGTGGCCGGCCATGCGCAGAGAGTCATCCTTAGTGCGCACATCAATGTTGTCAAACAACCAGGCGCGGTCAATATCTTTGGTTTTGTCTGCATGCGGGAAACGAATGTCGCAATCCGCTTGGCTGATTTCCACAATGTTGAACGTCTTTTCCAAGTAGTCCGTGGCAGCTTGTTGCCCCGGAATTCTCAGCGCTTTATCGGCTCGCTCATCGCTGCTAAGGTAGAGAGAAATAAAACTCAGCGCCTTGAAACGACCTTTGCGAAGAGAAAAACGGCCATGGGCTTTGTTGACAACACGGCGCTTGCCGTCCATCTTCAAGGTGCCGGAAAACTCGCCGGTCAGAATCTCGCGCCATTGCTCGCTCAACAAACGCTCCACATCAGCATTGCCGACGCTCAGATTCATATCCCAATTTTTATCTTTGATACCGAAGGAACCGGTTAAATCCATGTTGCCTTTGGTGAGTGCAAGCTGGCAGTCGGTGAGCTGCAGGCGGTCATTGGCATACTCAAACAGGGCGTAGCGAATGCTGCTCTTAGCCAAGTAGCGGTGCGAGGTAGAGAACGTGCCGTTTCTCAATTTAATTTGCCAGCTGTCGATGTTGCCTTTAAGGGGGGTCGCCGTCAGCGTGCTGCCTTTTAGGGCATATTTGAAGGGGGCTTTGGATTTTTCGGAACGGCGGAATGTAAGGTCGGCGTTAATGCGCGCGCATTCCACTCTGTCCGTCAAATAACGATTCGGGGTAAAGGAGGAGAAAAAGCTGCTACCTGAGTCGTCGGGGTAAATCTTGGCCGGCTCCTTGAGAGAGTCCATGCGCACATTCATCTCCTTAATGGTGACTACGGGGGCATACAGTAAGCGGTTCAGCAGCTCGCTGCGTTCAATCACTGTTGAAATTTCCTTAACCTCCGCTTCTTTCAGAAAGTCGGTGCCGTCAATTTCGATGCTGTGCAGTTTAACGTTGCCGCCTTGGAGGCGCAGGGGAACAGGAATGCTGAAATCTGTTTTTGTTTTGTTGCTAAGCCGTTCTTGCAACTGCTCGCGGAATCCGTCTCCCTGCAGCCAGCCCATCAGCCAGAAGTAACCTACCACCAAGATGGCGACTAAGCCGACCACGGAGCCGATACCCCACAGCATCAGCTTTCTTTTGGTGCAGGAAACATTTTTGTTTCCTCTCCTGCGCAGTGTGCGCTCTTTCCTTTTTCTTCTGGCCATAACCGCGCGCATTATGCCACACGGGCGCGCGCCTATCAAGCAAAATGTGTTTTCGACCCGTTAATCGTACATTTGAATCATAAAAATTGAGATTCTGAGGAAATAAAGTATTGACTCCTTTGCATAAATTTGCTTAACTAGACGCGATAAGTTCATACGACATTTTTCTTATGAAAGCCACCACTCTCATTCTTGCTCTTGCTTGCGCAGTAGGTTTCAGCTCCTGCTGCTGCCAGTCCCAGTCCATGCCTCCCCTGCGCCCCATGCCCACGGGTGAGTGCTGCGGTAACAATCAGGATCAGCCCGCTCCCGGCGTTGAACAGCCGGTGCAGACTCCCACTAAGCAGCTCCCCGTTCAGGAGGGCAAGTAAAGAAGCTTAGCCGGGGTGAGTGCTCTCCGTTGAGAGTGCTGCTTCCGATACAATTTTTCAGGTCGCGTCTACCGGGCGCGGCCTTTTTTCTTGGCAGTGGGGAGGGGGATATGTTAACATGTGAGCGTGAAACTTACATCATTTTTTGTCTTGTTGGCCGGGTTGGCTTGCAGTAGTATTGCAGCTACTATCCAAACCGTGGATAACGTGAAACAGCACGAGGTGGTTTCCGCTTCGTGGTTGAAACAAATACCGGACACCGCTCCCATAAAGAATGTGATTCTGATGATTGGCGATGGCATGAGCTCTGAGCACGTATGGGCCGCTTGGATATGTAATGGCGGAAAATTGAATGTGGAGACCTTGCCCTACACCGGCTTCTCTCGTACCTATTCTGCCAATAAATTAGTTACGGACTCCGCTGCCGGCGGTACTGCCCTGGCTTGCGGCGAAAAAACAAATAACGGTATGCTGGGGCAAACCCCGCAGGGTGAGCATTTGCAATCACTCGCCGCGGCCATGATGGCTGAGCCCTATGGCAAGAAAGCCGGCTTGGTCGTTACAAAGGCTATTACAGATGCTACCCCGGCTGCGTTCTATGCCCATACCTCCAGCAGACAAAATACACGGAAAATAGCCGCGCAGCTGTGCCAAGCCGATTTGCAGGTGGTTGTTGGCGGCGGTGCTTCTCATTTCTCTGCCGAACAGCTTGCAGCTCTCCGTGCGGTGACGGATTCTCATGTTCTGTTGGCAGCCCCGGAGCATTGCCCCTATGCTGCAGAACGCGGCAATATGCTGCCGGAGCAGACTCGCAAGGCGCTTCGCTTATTGGAGCAATCCCCCAACGGCTTTTTCCTCATGATTGAGGGGTCGGAAATTGATACGGCTTCGCACGCCAAAGAACTGCGCCGCGCGGTAGAGGAAACGCTGGATTTTGATAGTGCTTTGGGAGAAGTGCTCGCTTGGATGAAGGGGCGCACGGATACCCTGCTGGTGGTGACGGCAGACCACCAAACAGGCGGTTTGGTGATACACGATGGCAACGTGAAGGCCGGGCAGGTAAAGGGCTCCTATGCCACGGATGCTCACACCGGCATTGCCGTGCCGATTTATGCTGCCGGCCCCGGAGCAAGCCGCTTCACCGGAGTGATGGAAAATACAGAAATACCGCGCATTATCCTTCAGTTGCTTTCGCAGCAGGGGGCTGATGCTGAGCTTAACCTCTAAAAAAAATCCCGTTTTTGAAAATCTTGCTTGCCAAACGGATAAAATTTGGTTAAATAAGAAGCGTTAATTTTGCATAAACAGCATTTTTTACTATTATGAAATCAACGATCGCTCGTTTCGGTATTCGTGCTCTCTCCCTCGGAGCAGTAGCAATGGCCTCCATGTCAACAGTATTCGCTGCAGAAGAAGCGAAGGCTCCCAAGACCGCCCTTGATAAGTGGGTTATCGACGGTGGTTGGACGATGATTCCTCTCGTTATTCTTCTCGGTATCGCCATTTTCCTTGTGGTATACTGCTTGATGTCCATTAACAAGAACAAGTTCTGCCCGGATGATCTCCGCGGTCAGCTCGTAGCCCTCATGGGTGAGTGCCGTGTGCGCTCCGCTATTGAGCTCGCTACCACCAGCCCCACCTATCTTGGTCGCTTGGTTGCCTATGCTCTTCCCAACATCGATGCCACTCGTCCTGAGGACCTCGGTAAGGAAGGTGTTGAAGACGCCATCGCTGACTTCTCCAACAACGAGCGTCCGAGCATCATGTTCTGCATCGATATTCTCGCCCTCGTAGGTTCCATCGCTCCCTCCATCGGTCTGTTCGGTACCATTCAGGGTATGGTGGGCGCCTTCGGTACGTTGGCTGAAGCCGGTCAGGCTGACCCCTCCGCTCTTGCTAGCGATATTTCCGTGGCACTTCTTACCACCTTCTGGGGTCTGATTATTTCCATTCTTGCCATTCCTGCTTACTTCTTCATCAAGAAGCACGCTCAGAAGCTGGAATCCGAATCCATCAATGCTATCTCTGAGATGGTAAACACCTCCATCAACGTTATCAACGCTGAAGCTCAGCTTGCCCGCATCCCCGAAGGCCTCGGTGGTGAGGAAGAAGAAGCTGTAGAGGGTGAGTACTACGAAGAGGAAGTTCAGGGCTAACCTGATGCACATTTCGGGCCTGCCGGTAGCCTCACAAGCTTAACGAGCCCGGCAGGCATAATTTCTAATTTTTCATATTCCCCATGAGTAAGAAAAAAGTAAAGCAATCGGATGACGATTACGGAAAGGTGAACCTTTCTCCGATGATTGACTGCTGCTTCCTTTTGCTCATTTTCTTCGTGGTGAACGCAACCGCTCTTACCGTGTCGAAAGACCCGAGCGTGACCATGCCCCAGGCAACCAAGCCGACAGACTTGGAAGACGCCAAGGGTTGTATTGTGGTCAACGTGTTTGCTCCGGAAAAAATGTTGGAGCTTGCCCGAACCGGCAGCGACAAGGATAAGAAAGGCGAGGAAGTACGCATCAAGAAGCTGCAGGAATCTTACAAGTGTGCAGATGCATCCCGCATTCACTTTGGTTTCAAGACCGGTAAGGGTGAAATGCGCTACGTAACGGATGAAGGTGCTACGGAGACCATCAAGAAATTGGAGGAGTTCATCAAGGACGAGAAGAAAGGCCTTGAGTCCACCAAGATTGAGAAGGAGAAGATTCGTATCTACATTCGTGCAGACGCCCGAGCAGACTGGAAACGTACGTTCTACGTTATCACCGCTGCTAACAACGCCGGTATCTCCGATATCGTGTTCGGTTCTCTTCCCGCCAAGAAGTAATAAACATTTAACATAACACAAGATTATGGCAAGACGTAAACAAATTCAGACAGAGGAGCAGGGGGATCCTGAGATGGAAATCTCGTCCATGATTGACTGCTGCTTCCTGCTGCTCATTTACTTCCTGGTAGCAACGTCTCTCGTGAGTGAGAAGAAGTTCGATATGGCCCTTCCGGCCGGTCAGTCCTCTGCTTCCGCCAGTGACAGCAAGCCCTTCAACATTAAGATTACTTCTGACAACGCCATCTACTACGAAGACCAGAGTGGCAAGAAGTTCAGCATGGGCCCTGCCACGGAGCTGAGACTCAAGCCCGGCCAGACCGGTTATTATGAGGAGCGCGACCTCACCGAGTTGGTGACACGTCTCAAGGCTCTGAATAACGACCCCAAGAATCCTAAACCTCTTATTCTGACCGCCGATCCCACATCTAAGCACCAGCGCGTCATGGACGTTATGTCCGCGCTGACTCAGGCCGATATTAAGGCCGTTGCCGTGAAGTGCGAAGCCGTAGCTCAATAAGCGCAGCAAGTCAGATTAAATCAACCTAAAACGATATAGGGGGGAGGCGGGGCGGCCTGAGTCGCTGCCCTCCCCCCTATCCAATCAGACAGCTTTCCCAAAATATAAATCAACCAAGTGCCCGTGTGTGGCACGAGGATTTAACCCATACCAATTTATGTTCCGATATTCCACAGCCTTATCCGTGATGGCACTTGCTGCTGTAAGTGCCCCATACGTCTGCCAGGCTCAGGATCCTGCCGGTAAGTTTAAGAGAATTACTCAACTCCAAACGAACGGCAAGATTAAAGAAGCCATTGCGCAGTGTGATGAAATGCTCAAGTATTTCTCCGACGGTAAATCCCGAACCGTGGCTCAGTACGGTTTCTATGAGCCCTTCTTCGTTTGGAAGAAAGGTGAATTGCTCATGGCCTCTAAGGACTATGACCAGGCATACGCCACGTTCCAGAACCTTGCCACCAATACCAAGTACCAGGATAAAAATATGCGCGAGCGCGCTCGCCGTAAAAAGCTCCTGAATGGTCAGGGCTATGATCCGTACCTCACCGCCTCCAAGTACTACATGGCACTTTGCAAGTACCAGAAGGGTGTAGGTGACGGCAAGGAGCAGAAGTCTCCTGAGGCTTTCGCAGAAGCCATTCCTCTGCTTGAGGAATACCTTGATTTGTACCAGGGCGGCAAGCTCTCCAAGATGGAGAAGGACCTCAAGCTCGATGGCCAGATTTGCTTCATGCTGATGCAGTCCTACATCCTCCAGCCCACGCCTGATTTCAAGAAGGCCGGTGCCTATCTGGAGCGTGGCCGCAAGTCCAAGGGCGTGTTGCCCGATGAAATGGCCATGGCCGGTCTTTCCACGGTTATTAACGTAGCCATGAAGAATCCGGAGGCCATCGGCTGGGTGCGCGACATCATCGTATCCAACCCGCAGAGCTACTGCTTGGGCCCGGTGCGTATGGCTCGCCATGGTTCCACTTTCTTCAGCCCGGCACAGAGCTGTGTGAAGATGTTTGAAGAGGCTATGAAGGCCGGCGACGAAAAGAAGGCCAACGACAGTGCCCGCTCCGCCATCGCTCTTATGGGCATGGTTCCCAATACAGACGAGACGCTGAATGCCCTCAAGCAGATGAACTCCGTTGTTGGTACCGGCAAGGCCGTTATCTCCGATTTGGATGGCGCCAAGTATAAGGGTTCCGACTGCAAGAAGCTGTATGAAAACTACACCAAGTCTGTAGAGAACAAGATGCAGCTGGAGGCTTTCGCCGTGCAGCAGAGCGCTTCCATTGCTTTGACATACGGTTGCCATCGTTTGGCCAAGGCCGGCTACGGTATCATGGTCAATCGTTACCCCGAATTGCAGACCAAGGATAAGGATGGCTACAAGCCTCTTGGTGATAAGCTCAAGCAGGCATACGCCCAGCTGAGCCGCACCACCGGTGATGAGGCCGCAGCCCGTGCTATTGAAGATTCTATTGATAAGTCTCAGGTAGGTGAGGATGGTGCTCTTGCACTTGTGCTTAATCGCATGATTCAGGCCCAGAAGGAAGAACGCTGGGAAGACGTGCTTTCCTTGGCCGACGAGGCTCTTGGCATGTCCGCCCTCAAGCCCACATCCTCCTCCTTCCTTCAGGTTCATACCTCCAAGGTGGCTGCGTTGAAGTCCTTGAAGCGCGAGCAAGAGGTAATTGCCGCCATCGAGAAGATTTTTGCTGACAACGTCATCGGCAATATCACCGACTCCACACCGCAGCAGCTTACCTCTGTTGACCAGCAGCTCCGTTACTTCCTGTGCCTTGGTTACTACACCGCCATGCGCGAAGGTGGTGCCATTAACTCTGAGTACCTCGACAAGATTCAGCAGTTGGTACGCGACTACGAAATCAAGTATCCCGACAAGAATGCCGAGGATAAGGTGCTTCCGCTCATTTACTTCTATGCTGTAAACTCCCTGATGCTTCGCAGCAATAAGGAAGACTTTGCTCCCGCTAAGGATATTTGCGATAAGTATCTGGAACGCTTCAAGGGGCATGATTACCATGCCACCGTGCTGACAGTTAAGGCTACCATTATTATCACCACCAAGGATAAGCCGAATCTTGAGATTGCTATCCGTTGCTTGGAGGAAGCTGTAGAAGTAGCCCTTAAGCGTGGTGCTGAAGGTAAGGGCGCTGCCGGTGAGGCTCTCAACCGCCTTGCAATTAACGGTCGCTTGACCTTCCTCACGAAGGAAGACGGTTCTAAGGAAAGCAAGGAAGAGCAGGATGCTCGTCACCTTGCCTATTTCGAGAAGTTCTGGACGGATGTAGATGCCGGTGCAGAGACCAACCGCTTCGCTTTGCAGATGTCTCGTCTCTACCTCTCCGCCGCTAAGAATACGGAGGAAGGTTATGCCAAGGCCATTAAGCGCATGGAAGACACCATTGTGCGTGAGGCTGCTTACTCTCAATCCCAGAACAAGCTTAATCCTGAGATTTCCACCACCATCACGGCTCTCATCGACACCAAGACGGAGGCAGAGAGCATGGGCTTGGATGCTGTGAAGGCATACATTGCCGATATCTCCGGCAAGGTTTCTAAGGCTGATAAGTCTACGCAGGCTTCTCTGTCCATGGCTGTATTGGGTGCTCTTTCTAAGGAGCGCGATAAGTACATTGGCGATGATAGCCAGAAGGCTAAGCTCGACGAAATCGATGCTCAGATTGAAACGGAGCTCACCACGCTGGCTCGTGATTACAAGCCCGAGCAGCTCACGAACGATATCTGCTTCACCATCGGTGAAAACCTGCGCATGCGCGCCCCGATTGACAGTGGCAACAAGGACATGATTACCACCGCCATCAATCGTGCTCTTCCCTATTACCGCGAGGCCATCAAGCGTGGCGGTAGCATGGTGGTAGAAAACAAGCGCGGCCTTGCAGATGCTCTTGCCGTAACAGGCGATGCAGCAAACCAGGCTGAGGCTGAGAAGCTGTACGAAGAGGTTATCAATTCCGGTGCTGATTACGAGGTGGTGAACGCCGCTCGTTTGGGTCAGGCTCGCGTGCTGTTGGCTAAGGGTGATAGCAATGCCGTTATCCAGCTGACACAGGCTTATCTGGAAGCCGATTCCGAATCCGAAGAGGCTCTCACCATGCGTATTATGCAGGCTGATGCCTTCGAGAAACTTGGTAAGATTGACGAGGCTGTGGATATTCACTACGCCATCATGCGCGATTACACCGGTGCCATTGCTGTATCTGCTCCTGCTTGTGAGAAGATGATGCGCTTGCTGTGGAACCGTGGCAAGGGTACCTACGCAGATAACCGCGACGGCACCTTCGACCACACCGATAAGTGGGTTGCTTGGAACCGTGGTGAAAACTACGTGAAGATGATCCAGCCGATGTTCGACGATGCTGCTACGCTTAAGGATATTCCCAAGGCCGAGCGCGACGCCTTCTACAAGGTGAAGACCCTCGTAGACGAATATAAGGGTAACTCCGCCGTGCGTGAGGAAACTCGCCGCGAGCAGGCTGATCGCAAGAAGTATCAATAAAGCTTGAATCAATAACCTAAGATTTCAATTCTCATGAATTTCCGCAATATTATTTCCGCTGCATTGTCAGCCGCTGTTATCTTCTCTTGCGCCGCTGAGGCGCAGGAGAAGAGCCCGACCATCGTGGCTCGCGCTGCTAAGAAGGCAAAGGAGGGGGCTGATACCAAGGTTGGCAACATCAACATTGTGTCCTCCACTAAGCCCGGTGTTTATACCTACCAGAAGGATGCTGATACCACCCCCGAGGTGAATATTGAGAAGAATTTCTCCATCTTCTATGCCCTTACTCCGGCGGAGCTTGTCGAGGCGTTGCGCTTGTACGCAGCAGAGGATTTTGAAGCTGCCCGTAAGGCTCTTCATACCTCTCGCAAGCACCTCACCAACTGGCGTGGTTTGCCCGAGGGCCCGTATCTGCGTGCTTACCGTGCAGAGGTGCAGTGCGCTGTGCGCCAGCTCGATTTTGCCGGTGCTGTTGCCGTGGTTAACGATTTCCCGGAGGATGTGAATAAGATTCTCACCGCTCAGGATAAAGCTACCGCCAACGCTGTTAAGCTGCTGTATGCCGCTACGAAGGAAGGCAGCATTAGCCCCGACAAGATTACTGAAAATATCAACACCATCGTTTCTAAGCAGGGCAAGGCTGTAACTCCGTCCGTGTATGGCTGGCTCTACTTTGCTCAGGGTGCGGCTTACCAGGCAGCTATCCCGGCAGATCAGATTAGCTCTCACAACATCTCCGAAGAGCACAAGCTTAATGCCAGCAAGGCTATCGATGCCTACTGCATTGCCGGTATCAGCTCTCACGGTGCTGAGATGCAGATTCCGGTGGAGGCGCTGAAGCGTGCTCAGTTGCTGCTTTGGTCCATGCCCGGTGTGCAAAAGGAAGTGAAGGACTTCGGTCATCCCACTCCGCAGAAGTTCAAGAAGGCTTCTCAGAACTTCCAGGATGCTGTATCCTTGGCTTACATGCTGATTAATGTTTACGGTGTAGAGGCAGATGCTTCCTCCCCCATTGCTCAGGCTGCTAAGCTGTTCCAGAACACCAAGGTAGGCAAGAAGTAATCATCCCTTCATACGGGCGGAGGGCTGTATGCAGAACGGCTCTCCGCCCTTTTTTTCACTCTAAACTCGCTCTAGTATTATGCAAGACATGCTTGTTCGTCTCCTCACTCTGCCGGATGCCGCCCCGCAGCGCACCGCTTTGGCAGAGAAGGGTATTAATATCCGCCGTTGTAACCCCTTTGAGGCACATATCCTCGAAGATTGGATTGCAGAGCATTTCAGCCCCCGCTGGGTGTGCGAGAGCCGCGTAGCTATGGCTCACCAGCCCTCCGGTTGCTTTATTGCTACCAAAGATTCTCAAATCCTCGGTTTTGTGTGCATCGATGCCACGGCTCGCGGGTTCATTGGCCCGATGGGGGTGAGTGAGGCAGCTCGCGGGCAGGGCGTTGGCAAGGCGCTGATGTTGACCGGGCTTGAGCAAATGCGCTCTCTGGGCTATGTTTATGCTATCATCGGCGGAGCCGGTCCGGTGGATTTGTATAAGCGCTGGGTGGGGGCTACCGTAATTGAAGATTCCATGCCCGGTATTTATGCAGATATTCTCCCAAATCCGGTAAAATGATGTTTTTTGAGAGTATATCCGGCTTTAAGAATTATTTTTTTGGATAATCAGCACAGTTTACCTTGACACCGGGCTGAAATCCTGCTAATTTTGAAATGTAGTATATCTTATTTCCTCCATGAAACAGTTTCTCCTCATTCCGACAAGTGCTCTTGTGGCGGCAATTGTTATGACTTCCTGCCAGAAAGAAGAGCTCTCTTGCACTCAGTTGGTAAATGAACTTACCGAAGTTTTGCAGAAAGTAACGGACTATGATTCCGCCGTTGCAGCCGCTCCCCGTGTAGAGGCTTTGATGCTCCGTTGGCAGAAGGCTGCTACTCGCCCGATTGATTTTGATGGTACTTCCCTTCATGCCAGCTCTTTGGATGAAGGTAAGGCTTATCTCGAAGCACTTGAAAAGCTCGTAGAGCAGGTGGCTCGCGTGAAGGCTAGCTATCCCTCTACCTCTTACGACGGCGATATCGATACCGAGCGTCTTACTCGTGCCGTTGGTAGCGGTGGTGTGATGAAGCGCCCCGAGGCTGCAGCCGAACTGAAGAAGGGTGAGGCTTACATTGCCAAGTACCAGACCAACAACACCAGCTTCTCTGGTGATGCCAATAACTCTGTAAACGTATTCATGGAGTGCTATGGCTGTGCAGAGCTTAAGGCTGCTTTGGAAATCAAGGCTGAGCCCAATCCTGCTGTTTCCGGCGTGTTCGCTATGGATGGCGAGGCTGACAAGGTAGCAACTCCGGAGTATGTGGAGCCCGCCGGTGGTGAGGCTGCTGAAGGTGCAGAGGAACCCGCCGAAGGCGAAGAACCCGCTGCCACGGATGAAGAAACCACGGATGAAGAACCCTCTGTAGACGAGCCCGCAGACGAGGAGCCCGCCGATTCTGAGGAGACAACTGACGAGGAACCCTCCGTAGACCTTGATTTGGATGTTTCCGTTGATGAGGAAGAACCCGCAGACGAAGAGCCTGCCGAGGAAGAGCCCGCAGAAGAATCCACCGAAGAGGATGTAACTGTGGACGAGCCTGCTGACGAGGAGGTAGCCGACGAGGAAACTGTAGAGGAGGAGCCTGCTGAAGAGGAAACAGAAGAAGATACCGGTGATGTCGATTTGGACATCGGTGACTTGGATCTGTAATCCTACTCCGTTTTATTGAAAAGCAATTTTCAACCGGGGCCGCAGCACCAAAGGGTGTTTGCGGCCCCTTTTCTAAAAAAAGAAATGCCCAGACTTCTTTTTACTTGCGCTTACGATGGCACGCCGTGGTGTGGTTGGCAAAGCCAGGCCGGCGGCTGCACAATTCAGGATACGCTGGAGGCTGCATTTGGTGCTATATTGAAGGCTCCGGTCAGAATTGCTGCCTCCGGGCGTACAGACGCGGGCGTGCATGCCGTAGCGCAGTGTTTTCATGCGGATATCCCGGAAACCTGCCGCATGAGTCCGCAGAACTGGGTGGCGGCCCTTAATGCTCATTTGCCTGCCAGTATTCGTATTTTTAGTGCAGTACCGGTGGAATCCGATTTTCATGCACGATTTAATGCGCGCAGCAAGGTGTACGAATACGTGATTAGCACGGCTGCCGTATTGAGCCCGTTTGAGGTAAATCGCGTTTGGCATTGTCCGCATGGTGTGGATGCGCAAGCGTTGGCAGAGGCCTTGCAGGTGTATGTAGGCGAGCATGATTTTCGCCGCTTTGCCGCCAAGCGCGGTAATGAGCCTGCAGAGCCGCCTGCGGACTATTTTGTGCGCCGTATCTACAGCGCCGATGTAACAGAAGAGCAGGGCGGCAAAATACTACGTTTGCGCTATCACGGAAACGGCTTTATGTATCGAATGGTGCGTTTGCTTACCGGTACGGCCCATAAGGTGGCTGTCGGGAAAATGAGTAGCGAAGCTTTGCGTGCGATGCTTCTTGAGCCTCTGGGGGAAAAAACACGCCACTGCGCGCCGTCTGACGGCTTATATTTGACGGAGGTGCTATACCAATAAAGCAGAAAGTTATTTATAGATGAGCGCCCGCCTATGAATGTTCATAGGCGGGCGGATGATTTCAACTGCTATGTGAATGTTGAGTGGTATTAGTTAGCCTCAGCAGGAGCAGGGGTATCTGTGGCGCAGTCCTTCTTCTGTTCCTTCATGAGCTCGCGGCAACGCTTCATCATTTCCTTAGCTTTAGCCTCATCCTTCTTCACACCTTTGCCGGTGGCGTACATCTTAGCAAGGGCGCAGCAGGCAGAAGCATCGCCTTCTGCAGCGGCTTTTTCAAGGCCGGGCAGGGCTTTGGTGTACATTTCTTCGGCTTTTGCGCTGTCCTGCTGTACATTATTCATTCCGGTATCGGTCAACCAGGCAATTGTGTACTGCGCTATGGGGTCTCCATTTGCGGCTTCAATGGTGATTGTCTCCATGTCGAGTTCGTAAACTTCCTCGCACGGAGTGCTGTTATCAGCCTGTTGCTGCTCGCAACATGCTGATTTTTCGCAGTTTGCTTTGCATTCGGTGGTTTCTGCACAGAAGGCAGCTGTGGCGCCGAGTGTGAACATGCTGATTAATGTGTATGTCTTCATAGGCCTATAATCTGCTTCTAACTTTGGTCGAATTCAATCTATTTTTCTACCTTTTTGCCCGCAAAAATACACTTTTTTGCACTTTTTTACAGAAAAAATTAGAAAAAAGAATAAAAATGCTTGACTTGAGATGGTGAATCAGATAAAATGCCCACGTGCTTTATGTTCCCAGTCGGGAACAATCTCGAGCCAAACGCTTCTGTAGCTCAGGGGTAGAGCGCATCCTTGGTAAGGATGAGGTCGCGGGTTCAAATCCCGCCAGAAGCTTTTTCTGGCTCATGCAAGAATAAGCAGCCCAAACAAATTACTATTCATTATGGCCAAAGAATCATTCCAGCGCACCAAACCCCACGTGAACGTGGGTACTATCGGTCACGTTGACCATGGCAAGACTTCCCTTACCGCTGCAATTACCAAAGTTCTTGCAGAGCAGGGTAAGGCCG
>JAEIGA010001284.1_pt1 | contig 39013 bp, 69 predicted proteins | sample 9270691 | NCBI WGS metagenome assembly JAEIGA01 (sample SAMN17057246, study PRJNA624740) | gut metagenome | biome: biome; isolation source: fecal sample | host: Bos grunniens | place: China: Xizang | collected 2019
ACACCATTAAGCAATAACACTTCTATCTTGTCACAAACAATATACATGTTTCTTGTTACCTGTCCATCTTTTGGATCTATATATGTTACACTAGCACTTGTTAAATCTGCTAATTTTAAAAGAGATGATAGTTCTTCGCCTTGTTTATATTCAAATTTAGCAGATACTTTATTTGTCATTCCTATTACATCTCTAAACATTGTTCCATCTTCGCTTCTTCCTGAACTTTCACTATCTAACTGTGAATATTCAAAGCCTAAATGATCGCAATTTATTGTTTTATCGTTTACTTTAATTTGGTATTTTTCCAAAACTATCACCTCCCTATACTAGTAATGAAACATAACCATCTTTAATTTGTTGGTTGTTTATTTCTTTGATTAAGTATTTTCCATCTGGGTATTCTAATTTAATTGTGAAATCAAAATGTTGGTTTGTATTTGTTACACCTGCATCTTCTACTGCTTTTTTTGCTTGATTGTAGATTTTGCTTTCTGGTGCAACTATTTCACCTTCATGTTTGTTATCACCTACTACTGCTAATCTAGGATTGTTTGCCTTTAGCCATCCACCTTGAGCTAGATATGGTATTTGTGGAAAGAAACTAGGTAATTTCTTGTTTATTGGTTTAATAATTTTGTCGTTAATTGTACTCTTGAAACTTCCTATAACATTTCCTACTTTTGCCTTTATTTCAATAGTTTTATCTTTGAAATTAGACATTAAATTATTCCATTTAGTTCTTAAATTAGACCATGTTGTCGCTACTCTTGCCTTCATATCGGCTGTTTTATCTTTTATATTTTTAGTTGTATCAGACCATTTAGATTTTAAATTGCTCCATGTTGTCGCTACTTTGGCTTTCATATCTGCTGTTTTTGACTTGATATTTTTTGTCAAATTAGACCATTTTTCTTTTATATCAGACCATTTTTGTTTAATTTCTACTTTTGCTTCTTTTTTAATGTCTGAAAACCAATTTTTAACGCCACTCCACTTTTTAACAATCCAATCTTTTGCCCCACTAATTCCAGACCAAAGTCCCTGGATTAAGAAATCACCAATTTCTGCAAATACTGTACTTGGACTATGGATGCCAAATAATTTTTTTACGCCATCTATAATTGGTTGTACTAATATATCCCATAATATTTTAGCTACACCAACTAATGCAGATTTAATACCAGCCCAAATACCTTCTACTAATGCTAATCCTATCCTTACTAATGTTGCTCCTACTTCTGGTAGCAATTTGCCCCAATCTATACCAACTAGGAAATCAACTACACCATCTATAACACCGCTTACTAATTCGCCCCAATCAGTATCTTTAAGGAATTGTTGTATTGCATCTAGGCTACCTGTTAATGCTTCTGATACTGTTTTACCTAACTTATTCCAATCAGTATTTTTAATAGCTGTACTTATATTATTTATTAGATCGCCAGCTTTTGAACCTGCATTTTTGAAATCAAAGTTAGTAACGGCATTCCACATGAAATCTATTGCACCATTAAAACCGTTTTCTAATGTTTTACCTACTGCTGTAAAGTCTAATGTGCTAATAGTTGTATTTAATCCTTCTATTAGGTTTTTGCCTAAATCTCCCCATTTAACTGTCCCTAAAAATCCACTTGATGTTTCAAATATAGAATTAAACTTTAGTGCAAAGAATTTGCCCGTTGCCTGCCAATCTACACTATCAATAATTCCATTTACTCCATCACCTAGACCTTTACCGAAGTTAGACCAATCAAATGTTTCATACCATGTGTTTAAGCCGTATATAACAGTATTAAAGCCTTCTCCAAATGTAGAACCTAGTAAATGCCAATCTAAGCCCGCTACCGCTCCATTTAAGAACTGTGCAACTTTAGATACTACACCTATTACACCGCCTTGTATTTTGTCCCACGGAATTAAATTAAGGCCTTTATTAATGGCTTCACCAAATGCTACACCCCAATCGTAAGCACTTCTATTTAGCCACTCTAGATTTTGCGTAACTGTTTCTTTTGTATCATCAAAAGCACCGCCTATTCCATCTGCTCCTGCTCCTGTGCCACCAATTCCGCTATCGCTTGAACCTCCTGCTCCACCTGAACTAGAACTATTGTTAGGCATGTTTAATACATTTATTTCATCTATTCCTGCAAATGCTCTTTTTATCTTCTTTGCTGTTTTTTGTGCTGCCGTTCCAGCACTATCTAAACCGTTTGATAAACCACTTGCACTTTCTGTTGCACCGCTTATTGCTGTACTTGCTCCACCACCTATGTATTCTTTCATCTCTAAGCCAAATACTGCCATGATGCTCTTTAATTTATTAAACATTACAGTTAGGCCATTTATTGCTTTTGTTATAACAGGTAGAAATAATTCTACTATTGGTGTTAGCACTTGCCCTACTGTTACCTTCAAATTAAAAAATGCTGTGTTTAGTTTTGCTAATTTGCCTGCATATGTATCTGCATATTTAGCTGCATCACCTTGTTGGAATTTAGTTTCTTCCATAATTCCTTGATATTCTGCTTGTCTTTTTTGTGCTAGTGTTAAATTATTTGCTGTTGTTCCTATGCTCGCTGCGTATTCATCCCACATTTTTGCAACATTCTTTGTTACACCTGCGTTATCTACAAGTATAGAATTTTCATTTTTTAAACCTTCTGTGGCACTCTTGATAGCTTCACCATAACTATATGAAGATTGTCTACCAAATGCTGCTGCATCCTTCAATGAAGTCATAATGCCTTCTATTTGCTTTTCTCCATAACCTCTAGCTGCTAAATTCTTATATGCCGTTACCGCATCTGTTAATGGCACTAAACCATCACTTACATATTCTTTTAAAAATCCTTGTGCCTTGCCAAATGATTTACCTGTACCATTTACTATTGAATATAATCCTGTCCATGCTGCTTGCGTATCGCTCGCTGCTTGTATAGCATCTTTGCTAAACTTAACCAGGAATACCTTGCCCGCAATCATCATAACCTTCATGATGCCACTAATTTTATTAAATGTTTCAGTAAAGCTATTTTTAACTTTGTTCATTGCATTTGAAGCAATGTTACCCATTCCATTAAAAGCAGATTTTGTTGTTTTGTTTATTCTTTCAAAACTTTTAGAAAAAGCACTTTCAGTTTTTTTAGTTGTTTCTTGAACATCCTTATTAAAAAATGCTTTTTCTAATGCTAGTTGTATGCCTACTTGCCCTACTGCTCCACCTATCATTTTTGCAGCTCCTATTGCTGCTGCTGGTACTGCCATGTTTATCACCTCCCAAATAATGATTTTAGCCATTGTTGAATATCTACACCTTTTTGTGCATTTTCAACTTTTGGCTTGTTTTTGCTCCTAAATTCTTGCCATTCTCTATATATTCTTTTTTCATATGTATTAAATTCGTTTATTTTCTTTCTATCTGTTTCTGCTCTTATTTGTACAATGTTTCCTAGAGGTGTATCTCCACCAATACCTATTAATAATTGTCTGTATTCTTGATATGAGATAACCTCATATTCCTGGTGCAATCTAATGCCATATTGTTGTGCAAAACTAGCTACAATCAAATCCCAATCATATTCTTCATCATAAAAAGGATCTGTGTTATCTACTTTTTTGCATCTGCCATTAATTTATCTGGATCTTCTCCTGTAATTGCTCCCATTACACAATAAGTAAAGTAAATATATTCTTGTACTGTTAAATCTAAAGCCATAATTTCTTTAGCTGCTTTCTCACCTAGTGCAAGTGCAAATACTTTTAAATCTCTTTCGCTTTCTGTTAGTCCTTCTTCTTTTTGAACTTCTTGGATTTTATCAAATGTTGATTTTCTATCATCAACAACATAATTCTTTTCACCCACTATAATTGTTGGATGATTGTCTGCAACTAACATTTTTCCTCTTGTATCAATAACTCTCATATCTTTATTTCCTCCTTAATATATAAAAAAAAGAGGCAATCTATTTTTAAGACTGCCTCACTTATTTTGTTCTACTGTGCTGTATATACAGGCTCTCCATTTGATAGTAATTCAAATTCTAATGGTGCAACTGCTGTACTATCGCTTCCTAAGAATGATGTAACTTGCACTACACAATCAAATACTAATGTATCGCCATTTGGTAATGTTATTTGGCAAGATGAGTTACATTCTTGACCGTTTTTATTCCATAGGCCTGCTACATAGTCATTTCCTGTATCTCCTAAACATCTCTTACCACTCATTGACATTGAAAGTGATTTAGAAGTTGCTAATGCTTTTCTCCATCCACCTTCTGTTATAGAGTTCCATTCCTCTACTCCTGTATCAACTGTGATATTTGCACTTTCCATATCTGCAATTTCTGCATATGTCCATGTTTCACCTTGTTTAGAAGTTCCAATTTCTATTTTTAATGCGTTTACTGGAAAAACGCCACTTGATATAGTAGCCATTCAATTCCCCTACCTTTCTAAAAAATTTATTTCTAAACTATATTCATATACACCTTCATTATCTGTACCTAATGTAATTGGTTCAGAATATAAATGCTGTGCAATGATTAATTTATTATCAATCTCTATTTCTCTATCATCAAAGAAATCATAGATTGAAATAGCCATATTTTCGGCTGTATCTTGATTTTTGGTATATCTTAATAAAATTGTTATAGGTTTAATTTTATATGTATTAGCATTTATTGCTTTTATAGGTGCTAATGTTCTTTTTGAATTATAAAAGCATATTGCCTTTTCTTTGTTATTGTCTATCTTTCCAATGGAAATAGCCTCATTCCAATTAAATGAGGTTTTGAAATAGTCTTTATACTGTTTTACTGTCATATTCTATTCCTCAAATACCTAGCAAAGACTTTCTTTGCATAGTCTTTTTTATTGCCATTTATATATGGTTCAAACCACATACCACCCGCATTAGGATTATTATTTTTCTTGAATTTATATTCAGGATGATAATATAGCCTTCTTGCATATGGTGTATCACTTATTACAGATACTTTACCAGCATTTGCTTCACTACTATCTACAAATGTTGCCTGGTTTTGTAAATGTCCTGTTTCAAATGGCATTGTTTGACTTTCTATAAGATCTCCTCTTATTGCTTCGCCAGTTAATATTAAACTCTCAATTGCAGCATCATTTATTAGCTTTAATTTAGAATTATTTACTTTGCTAGTTACTTTCATTATTTAACCTCAAATTCAGTATGATGTATTGTTCCATCTGGATTTCTTGGCCTATACCCTGCATGTATCTCATAACTACTTGCATTAATAATTATAGTACCATCACTAATTGTTTTTAATGATGGTGCTATATCGCCTTTTACAATAACTTTACCTAGCAATATTACTTGTTTCCCTTCGCTGTCAATTATTCGTTTTGATTTCTCACTAAAAATACATTTACCGCTCTTAGTAAATGCCTTTATAGGCTCTCCATCTTCACTTATTCCTTCCTGGTTAAGTGAAATAGAATAATCAGTTACTAATAATTGGTCTGGAAATGGTAACTTCTTTATATTTAAAGCCATTACAACAACCCACTTGCTAATCCTGATTTCTTGATGTTTATGTAAGCAAGTTCATTCATATCTTTCTTTTCTGCTTCTGTTTGTGTAGATTTATCAACGTTTATAGATATATCTAACACACTAAAACTCGAAACATTAGACATTGAATTAATGCCATTAGCAAAATAATATTCTGCTTGATAGCATATAGCCTTTCTTACACATTCCTTTTGAAAATCAGTTAAATTATCAAATCCTATACCTACAATTCTATTAAATGTTATATCATCAATCTTTTCTTGTGCTAACTTTAAATAATTATTAACTTCATTTGGATCAATGCTATTGCCACCAAATGAATTTATATAATATTCATTAGTTACATATTGGTTCAAATAAACCACCTCCTATTGAAGTGGCTTATCTTCTACCACTTCTTGTTTAGGCTCTTTCTTAACCTTTTTAGAGGCATTTTCTGCAATCTCTGTATAGTCTTTATTATTTCTTAATCTTTCTATATTAAGTTTTGTAAAAACTTCTGCTATGCCTCCGTTTTTGTGTTTAAACTTTGCCATTGGTTATTCCTCCTTTTTAGAAGATTTTTTAGGTTCTTCCTTTTTAGGAGTTTCTTTCTTAACTTCTTTAAAAGTTAGGCCAACTGTTTTTGCCATAATTTAAACCTCCTTAATTATGCTTTATGGTGTAAGTAAATACCTGCTACTTTGTTTTCATAAACATCAGCTAGACCATATTTTCTGTAACCAAATTTCCATGCATCTGCTGTTTGGTTATCTTCTGGTGTAACTACCTTTGGTGCAATATGTTTGTTGTATTGCATTACTGCTGGTTTATGAACAATCATAAAGTTAATATCTTTACCTGTTGATGCTTTAGCATAACCACCTGCTGCTTCTCCATCTTTACCGCTCTTTAAATCAATAGCTGTATAGAAACGAGTTTGAGGTACTGGTTGTACTTTAGCAAATCTTGCTAATACTTCTCTTGATTTAGTTGTATCTAAATCTTCAATCATACCTTTTAATGTAGGAGTAATATATAAAAATCTATTTTCAAATGGTACTTCTGCTTCATCCATTTCATTTGTTGCTGCTCTTAATGCTGCTACTACTGCTTCACCATCTGCTAATTCTCCTGATGCTTTACCAATTCCATCTACACTTGAATAAATTGCAAATCTAAATGCATCTCCTTCTGGTGCTACATGAGTTCTAATAAATTCACTTGCTAATTTACCATATGCAATTCCTGCTGTTTCTTCATTGTCCATTGCATCAACTGAAAACATTCTGCCACGTTCATAGTTGAATTTAACAGTTTCATTAGTTAGTGTTACATCTCCGTTTGTGTAACCACTATTTCTATCATAATCTCCTAGTCCATCCATAGAGATTTTAGGGATTATGATTTCATTAGCATTTGCTCCTGCTTGTGCTAATGATACATCACTATCTAGATCTGATGTTAATGATGCTTCTTTGTAAACCTCATCAAGTAGAGGTACATATTTTTTAAATAATGTAATGTTATTTGCCATAATTTTTCACCTTTCCTTTTATGAATTATTTAAGCCCCATGATTTTTCTCATTTTTTCCATTTCATCTTCGGGCTTGTCTTGTTTTCCATCTGCACCAACTTTAAAACCAACTTTTTCATCTTGTGATTTCTCAATTAGTTCTGGAAATACTTTTAGCAATTCTTCAATTTCAGTATTTAACTTACTTTGATCTAATTGCCCTTTTTCATCAAGAATGTTTTTCTTTTCTACAAGCCTTACAGCTCTTTCAACCTTTGCATCCTTAATGCCTTTACGAAGCATGGCATTTTCAATACGGGAATTGATAGCATCTAATTCAGCTTTTTCAGCTCTTTTAATTGTTTCTTGTGTTTTTTCATCTACACTTTTTGCTGCTTCTTCTTCCTCTCTTGCTTTTGCTAAAATACTTTTGGCCTTCTCTTTATCATCAATGCCTAGTTCTTTTAGCAATTTGTTAATTGCCTTTTGCTCGTTTTTTAAACTAATGTCATTAAGTTGTTTGTCTGTGTACTTCTTTTCTTCTTCCACTTTTTCAACTTTATCTGCCTTAGTTTCTGTTGCTTCTGCTTTCGCATCTGCATTTGTTGTTTGAACATTTTCTTGTTCTGCCATATAAATCCTCCTTTTTATGGTTAAGGTCAACCATTCCTAGTTATTATAGATACTAGCAAACTAAATTTATAAAAAAGAACTCATTTATTTTGAGTTCTTTATTACCCTAATTATTTCATCTTGTCTATTTACTATAAGTTGTAATACATTGTTTATATTCGCTAATGTGCCTATTAAACATAAGCTAAAAAATGTGAATAAAATTAAAAATATAATTCCTATTACTAACATTGTATTCCTCCGTTAACATTACTATTAAAACCCGCCAAAAGCCTTACTTGTTCATATAAACAATATGTAATGTTCGCTTTTCCCACATACACCCATATATAAAAAACACTTGTATATATTCAAGTGTTAATTATCGTTTTTTCTTTCTAGCTTGCATAACTGCTAGCCTATTTTGCCATTGATGTTTTTTATGCTTGTAATTTTCTATGTTTGTTTCATCTAATGAACCTTCTTCTAATCTTGTGTATTCTTTTATCTTTCTGTTTATATAATTCATATCATCTTGATATGCTGCATCACTTTCTGAACCATCTTTACCTTTAGCATAACTTGCGTTTATATCGCTTATTTCATCTTTACCACCAAAATATGTACTTATGCCATGCCTACAATTTGGATGGAATAAACCCTCATCCATTGCATGACTTAACAAAGGGTATTTGCCATCCTTTTTACTGCCTCCACTATAAACATCATCAATTAGCACTTTACCTTGCCACGGCACACACAATTCGCATGATGTACCATGTGCAGATATTCTAATTAGGTGCTGGTTATATTTCTTTCTAAATGCCCCCTCACCCATTAGCATTGCTCTTTGGCCTGCTGTTCTTACTGCCATTTGACTATATGAAGCTATATTTACTCTTTTACCATCTTTATATTCAATTACATTTAAACCTCTTCTTAGGAAGTCCTGGTTAGCTCTGTCTATTGCTTGTTTAGGTGTTAATACACCATTTGCTACAAGTAATTGACTTTGGAATATAACTTTTCTATATTGGTCGTTAGTCATTCTTAAAATAGCTCTATTTGCCGTTTTAAGGTCATTATTAACGCTTTTTATTAATGCGTTAACCTTCTTATCGTTTATCTTAAAAAAACTGTTATTTAGCCTTTTATTGGCCTTATACTTATCTCCCATTGCTTCACGGAAATCTTTTAATGCATTGTATGAACCTTCTCTTAATTCATTTATTAAATATAATGCTATCTTTTTGCTAAATCCTTTGGTTTTTCTACCCACAATGTCTTTGTTTTGCCTTTGGTATCTCTTTAATTCCTTTAGCTTCATTGCTTGCCATTGCGGGTATTTAAAACCCGTTTCATCTTCTTCATCCAAATGTAATTGTAAATTTCTTTTCATGGATCTTATTAAGTAAAGCTCCATTTCTTCATACATTTTTCTTATTTCATAATCTAACATAGGCTATTCACCTACTTTTATTTAACTTCAATTAATTTATTTTCAAATTTCTTATATGCATCGAAATATATTTCATTTTTGTTTGAGTTATAAGTAACTTCATAATACATTCCATCAAATAATGTTGTACTTAATAATGCTTTGCTATGTCCTAACTCATAAGCATACCATACTACAAAAACATCAAATTCTCCTACATTATCAGTTTTATCTAAATGTTCACATGTATATTTATGTACTAAATCTTTTGCATATTGTATAAACTTATCACTTTTCATTTTCTTTCTCACTTTCTTCTAAATCTACTTCATTTTCTATTAAATCTATATCTTGATTTATAGCTGGTTCATCCATTATTTCTATGCCTCGTTCGTATTTAATTCTTTTAACTTCTTTCGCTTTCCATTTATCATCTCTTGTATCGCCCCATAATTCTTCTACCTGGGCCTCCACGCTCATTATTGAACTTGTACTAGCTTTTCCTACTGTTTCTACTTGCGCTTCAAATGATGGATTAGCATAACCGCCAAATGTTACTGTACACTCTGTTTCTTCTGGTGCTTTACTATTCATGTTATCTAAAACTTTAAATGTGATATTTACAATTTCTTTTATTGTTTCTTCTAATACTTCTACAATTTGATTTCTCTTGTATAATGTAGTTTTTTCTTTCTCTCTTTGTGCTTCTGCGTTATCTAATTTCTTTGTATCAATTCCTAATGTGCTTGGACTAATTAAGCCTTGTATACATTGGTCTAATGCTGTTACATATGAACTTAATAATGCTTCATATTGGATTTCTCCCTGTGTAGTCATAATAGTGTTTTTTGCATTCTCACCCATATCACTACCTACTACAAAATCACTATCAAAATCATTTGACCTTAGTAACATTCCTGTTTTAGGATCTCTTGGAACAAAACAATCTGGTATGTATGTTTTTATTTGGCCTTTTCGTACTGCTAACATCCAGTTACTCCATACTTCATCAAAAGCATCAAAATTATCTAGTTTGCCATCAAATATTGATTTACCTCTACCTTCAAATTTTTGGCTCTTTCTTAGCATGAATTGTTTTGCCATCATAAATTCTGCTTTATTTACTACTGGTACATACTTCTTAAACTCATCAAATTTAGTTATATCTAATTCTTCTTTGTCCTCATTTAATAATGAATATGTAATACCCTTTTTATCGTATCTTTCTCTTAATTGGTATTTCTTATCTTTAATGCGTTTCTCTGTTTTAAATATGATTGCTATTAATCTGCCTCTTTCATATTCATATTCAACTCTATCTGCTGCATAAAATTCTATAATAGGGTATTTGCTTATATCAGTATCAATAGACCATTTAAATGCTCCATCTCCACCCCATAATGCATTTACTACTGCACCTCTTACTAACTCTTTAAAATTGTTTTCTGTTGCTATTTCATTCCATTCTTCTTGCCTTTTTTTAACTTCTACATCATCTAAATCATCTGTTGAAATATCTGCTAATGTATCTACTATCATTGCTGGCAAGCCTGTATGGATTTTTCTTATATTAGAATGTTTGCTTGGTGAACTATTCCAAAAATTATCATTGTTTTGTATGTTGCCATGTATTTGTTTATATAATTGATCTAGTTCGTTTGCATCCCCTCTATACCATATTTTATTAATAAATGTATGCCCCTCAAAGTTTGTAAGTTGCTCTATATCAACTGTTAATGATTGAGGTGGTTTAATTGTAAATATATTTTTTATCTTTTCCATAAATCTCATCTACTACCCTCCTATATAAATATTTCATCTGGTACATATTCTTCTACACCAATTTTATTTGCGTATGGTATCCATGCATATTGGCAACTATTAATAACATGGTCGTTTGCATCTTCTGGTGTATTATCTTTATCTTCTTTCCATGAATATGTTTCTAATTCTCTTATGTAGTTTTCACATGTATCTGCAACCAGGTAATACATATTATGAAGCCATCCTAATTGTAGATTTATTCTATCTATTATTTGCATTTTCTTATATGCGTTATTGAATGAATAAATACATGGATTGCTCATTTTATACTTGTTTAGCTCTTTCATTGTTGCCTGGTCTGCACTATCTACCCATACATTTCTAGCAAATCCCCATTCTTTCTTATTTCTTTCTAAAAATGCAATAAGGTTTGTTACTGTGTCGCTTGGTGCAATTGGTGTATCTAAATCCCTATTGTTATACACCTTTTCATCTAGTAAGATACATTCTCTTTTGTCCGTTATGCCTACAAATGTCATTGCAATAGTATCAGGGCTATTACTTGAATATGCGGTATCTAGTCCTGCTGTAAACATTATGTATTTCTTTTTCTTTGCTTCTTCTTTAGTAATAACATGTCTATTTTTATCAAAATTGCTAAATACTAATCCTGTTGCTTTTCCTCTTAGGCCTAGTATCTTATTTTTATATAACTTAGTTCCTACTGGTGCAGCTAGCTTTTTCTTTTCTATATCTTCTTCTGTTAATGAAAGATTATCTCTAAATGAAAAGAACCAATACCTCCATTTAGGTTTTGGCTCTACTTTTAGCAATTCTTTCATTATTTCATTTGGTACATCTTTTTCATATTTCTTATATGGCCTAGCATGATTTACAAATTCGCTGTATATAGGTAGGTTTGGATCATCTGGATTAAGTGTACCCATCAAATAATCATTTCTTGTAATTATTTCACGGACAAACTCTATATTAGCTGTATTAATCTCATCAATTAATACGCATCCATATTGTCCACCTAATACATTTAACCACTTTTCTTTTGTATCATAACCTAGTACATATATAATTTTATCTTCCCATACAATATGCGGTAATTTATTATCTTTATTACCATTCCCATAATATACTGCATTTCTATGTATATCTAATATGCCATTTTCTTGCTGTAATATGTTCTTTTCTGCTGTACCTGTTGTTTTACTTGCAATAATATGTGATTTTTTTTTAGATTTACTCACCATTCGCATAAACTTTACACCAGCACCTACTGTTGTTTTACCTGATGCTGTTGTACCTTCAAGAAATTCTACATCTACACCTTCTACTGTATTGCAGAAATCTATATATTTTTGTGATAATGGAAATTTACTCATCTAATCCATCACCGCCAATTTGGCTACATATCTCATCAAATTTTTCACTTGTTAAATTGGTTACTTTTACTTCTTCAATAGGTTTTTCTCCTATCGTTGCTTGTAAAGTATTAAAGGCCTGTACTGCACCTTTGCCACCTTTTAAAGCCACATTTAGCATTGATATAACCATTGCCATTTGGTTTGTCTGGTCCTCTTTATCTATTCCTAGTTCATCCATAACCTTTTCTATTTTGGCATTTTTATTTGATAGTGATAATAATAATTCGGCATTTTCTTTTATTGTCTTTTTCTTTCTTCTAGCTTCTGCACTTGCTTTACCGCCCATGCTTGCTATTTTCTGCTGTTGCTCTGCTGTTATATTATTAAATTGATGTACAACTATATCTTCTTTTGCCATATTATTATCACCTCTTTTCTCCTAAATACATTCCTACACCTAATTCTTTAATTTTGCTAAAAGGAATAATAGGTACTGTTAATTTGTCTTTATAGCTTTTATCTATAAAATATATATATCTAAACTGATAGCCTTCTACGGGCTTCCAGTGTTTAAAATCTCTTATCTTTTTATGGTGTGCTGTTATTGTATGCAGCTTTTCGCCTGTAATAGGATTTATTCTTAATGCTTCGTTTTTTCTTATATCTGTTAATACAAAATTACTTGCCCTGTATATTGTTCCGTCTCCACATTGGCAACCATCCGCAAAACTAATAATCCATTTAATATGAGGTGCATTTTTCTTTATTAGCTTAATAGATTGACTAATACACCGACTTTCACTATTTCTAGGCAAATAATCATCAAACGCCATTCTATTTAGTTCTATAAAATCATTCCAACCAGTGCCTTCTACTAAATTAATAGTGCCTTTCTTGTTAATACTAGGCCCGTAACTCATAACACCATGTAATCTACCATCTAAAAAAGCTCCAAAGTGCAAATTACTATTTGGAACTACTTTACCGCTGTAATGGTGCTTCCGTATAAAGTCGTTTGCTATTCTTGCTGGAATAACCTTTAATATTACTTCCTTTGCTCTGCCCATTGTCTCACAACCTCATAAATAGCATTTCCATTTTTGTTAGTGTTACCAAATGTTTCTTCTATGTAATCATTATCTATAATAGTATTTAAGGCATATCTAATTAGTTCTGCTTGTTTTGTATGTAAAGTAAATGTTATTTGTTCTAAATCCTCTTTATCGCCCTCTGGTAAACTAAATTCATCATCCAATTCATCTGGATCTAGTGTTTGAAAATCAAAACCAAAATCGCCCATATCAATTTCTAATATGTTTCCTAGTTCCTCATTTAATAAATCTAAATCAAAATCAGTGTTCATAGTTAGCTTATTATGTACTAACATATATGCTTTTTTCTGTTCTTCCGTTAAATGGTTTAATCTAATTACTTCTACTTCTTTAAACCCTAATTCCTTTAACGCTATATATCTTCCATGCCCTTCAATAATTACATTGTTTTCATCTATTGCAATTGGATCATTATTGCCGAACTCTTGAATAGATTTTTTAATTTGTTCAATTTGTTCTACTGGATGCAACTTTGCGTTATTTTCATATGGTACAATTTCTTTTATATTGATTTTCTCTATTTTCATATTTCCACTCCCTTATATATAAAAAAAGCAGATACGATATAAGTATCTGCTCATCTACTCGGAGGTCTTTGCATTCATTTATTATTTTTCAATTATAATTATAACTCTGTCAATAAGGGACATTCAAGGCCATAAGGGGACATCTTTAAGGCAAATATTCGCCCATATAATCTGCTTTATGATAATCGCAACCATTTTTTACAATTCCGCAAAAAAAGTTTATGCCATGATTACTAATATCTCTCAAGTAACTTTCTATTAGTGATTGTGTTTCTGGATGGAATATTCTTTCGTGCTTGTGCTTGTTGTAATATTCTAATGGTTCGCTATACGGTTTATCAAAATCAACTTTTTGTTTTGAATAAACTATACCAGCACCTAGCCAATCACATATCATTTCTATTACATACTCATATGGTATTTTTATTGGTGTATTTTTATATTCTCCTATATTGTCAATCCAATATTCCCAATGATGAGGATTATGTCCTTTGTGGTGTTGCCATGCCATTGAATAACCTTTATTTTCTTTCTCTGCTTCTATCGGGCTTCTTGTGCCTTGAAAATATCTTGCACTACTAAAGAACTCTACTAAACTGTATTTGCTCAAATCGTGTAGTAACCCTCTTTTATAATATCCGCATTTAAAACAGAACTTTCTTACATAGTGTATATGTCTTGTTATTGTTATAAAATGTTTTATATATTTTTTCATATTATTCTTCTACCTCTACTTTCATTTTCCTATAACTCCATCTTCTTTTTTATAGTATCTACAATCTTTTTTGCTTTCACATTTACAATCTGGATAACCGCCTAAATATTCTGCTTTATCATTGCAGCATACATCATTAAATCTCCATTTACATATTTCCATACTTTCTATTTCTTCTTTATATGTACCATCTTCGTTTCTATCTAACCATCTACTCATATTTGCACCATTTCTCTACTCTATCTTTGCCTATTGCTCCTATTGCATATTTTGCTATTTCTTCACTTGTAAAGTATATTTGCCCAGGCTCTTTGCAAATTCTTGTCCAATCAATATCTAATTCATTGCTTGTTCCTGCAATACATATATAATATTTCGTTTGCTCTTCGTTGCTCCAATCAATATCTTCTTCGTTATGTTCTAATGCGTATCTTCTTAATTCTGTATCTATTTTCTTTATTTCTATCGCTTCTTTTACTGCTTCTGCTGTTTTGTAGCAATTGCCTATTAAATATCTATTTTGGTCTACACGACAACCATTCCAATATGAACTCATTAATTCGCCATCATTAGTCATATAATAATATGTTCCTAGTTGATTTGGCTTCCATGCCTTACTATCTTTCATTACTTTAAGTTCTTCTAGTTGCTCTTGTGCTTTCTTTATTGTTTCTTCTAACTCTTTTATTTTTTCTTCTTTATTCATACTATTCCTCCCATCCCAATTCTTTTACTTTGGTATTTATTGCTTTTAGCTCATTCATTTCTATAAACCTTATTGCTTTATTTCCTTGCCCACTTCTTGCATCTCTTACAAATCTTCTTTTATTTAATTCAAATTTTATTCTTTCTTGCCCTGCCCAATTTTCGGTATCGGTATATTCTATATAAGATTTTGTTTCTTTTTTATACTTAAAACCTAAATCGTATATCATTTTATCTGCTTTACTCATTACTACCTCCTAATCTAATAAATCTTCTAAAGCCCATATTTTGCTTTCGCATATATCGTATGCTTCGTCTTTCGCATTTTTCAACTGTTCTTTAAGGCTTTCTATCTTCTCTCTTATTACAGACTTTGGTATGTAATTTTCTTCTATGTTCCCATATAAGTACTTTTGATATTCTATATTGTCATATACCTTTAATTCTTCTATTTTATTATTTTGTTTTTCTATTAGATTTAATATAACTATTTTATAGGCATTTCCTGATGCTATAATTTTCCCTTTTTCATCAACTCTAACAAGTGGGTTTTTTCTTAAATACTCAATAGCTTTCTTTTCTTCTTCACTCATATTACTCACACTTCTTTCTATTTTTATAATATAATTTTTGCCTACACCTTATATTACAAACAACTTGTTTTCTATAAGTAGCTTCAAATTCTTTTCCACATATTAAGCATTTTCTTATAATTCCTTTATCATATTTGTTTAAATTTTCTAATGTTATTTTGCTAATATCTGTTGTCATTTTTATTCCTTTCTAAGTAATCGCAAGTAACCATTTTATTTTGTATCAATTCACACATAAATTCTATCGCTGTTCTGCAATCTCTATATCTGCAATTAGCATTTTTGTGTATTCTTGGGTCATTATCTTCCCACTTAACAATATCTATCATTACTGGGCTTAAAAATATATATTCTATGCCTCTCGAAAAACATAAATAATAGCATTTATCATAAGGTTTTTTACATTTTTTAAATCCTATTTTTTCAAACTCTTTCATATTTACTGTTGGTATTAACATTACTCACACTTCTTTCTGATTTCCTTTTAATATATTTAATAATTCATTTTCTTTGTATAATAAAGCTTCGTCCCATTCGTGTTTCGTATATTCTTCATCATAAAATACTACTTTAAAAGTTCTACATTTCTTTAAATATTCTATTTTGTTTTCTATAAACTCTATTGCCTTATTTATTACTCTTTCATCTTGTTCTAGTCCATTGAGTATATTTTCTATTGCTTGTGCCTGTTTTTTTCTATAAGAGCTTTCGTTTGGACTTAAATGTACAACTTCTTTTTGTAATTCTTTTACTATCTTTATATCTTCTTTTATATCTTCTTCCATTTAATCCTCCTTTAACATTGTCTTTTTTACTTTTATTGTATAACCTGTGCCATAATAGCCATTGCCATCTGAACCATCTACTTGTAATAATTTAATTCTTGTATCTTCACAAAATACAAATATTCTATAAGATGTGTCATTATATGTTTTTTCATCTTCTATACCTACACAATCAAATTCCACATTTGTTATTGCATTATCCACATTATTTAAATTTGTTATTGAATACCAGCCACTTGAGCAACCTCCGCAACCGCTCATTAGCTTCTATTTCTAATATTACTCCGTTATCTAGTATTAAGTTATCTCCATCTACTTTTACTTTTCTGCCTATAAGTAACTCTCTTATTTCTTTCTCATCATATTGGTTAAACTCTATATAATCTCTACCTTCCCACATATTTCTATACCTCCCTTAAATATTCTCTTAATCTATCTAATATATCTATCTGTATTGCTGTTACTCTTTCTAATTTATTTTCAAATCCTGGTTTATATTTCTTTAAGCATTTGCTACATACTAAATAATTTTGCTTTAGTCCATGTATTATGCTTCCACTTTGTTTATTACACATTATACATTTCATCTTTTGTTCTCCTTTTATTCTCATTACTATTTTATAGTCCATTCTTCGCCTAATAATTCTTCTATATCTCTTAATAGGTTAATAACAGATGTCTTGTTCATAATTTTAGAAGAATATTTTTCAATTTCTTTTTTCTTTCCTGTTACAAATATTTTTACTGTTTCTATTTTGCTAATTATATTTTCAATTGCTTGTATTTCAGTACTATAAACAATCCCGCAATCTTCGGTAACATTCTCTGATATGAAATCTTTTAATATCTTTACATCTTCCATATTATTCGCTCCTAACTTCCGCATATTGTTTATATGCTTCTTTTAATAGCCTTTTTGCTTGCCTATAGCTGTAATTCTCTTCCGCTGCTACTTCTACTAATGTCATGCCTTCTATATATAAGAAATCTAATATATTTCTATATCTTGCATCTAATTTTTGAAGTGTATTCTCTATTATTTTTTGTTGTTCTAACAAGGATTTTAAGTAAGTGCATAATTCTCTTTCTAGATCTAGTTTCATTACTATTAAATCCTCTTTGCTGTTTGCTCCGCCTTTAGGCATATCTGAATAAATTGCTGTTACTTTTTTTATTTGCTCTTCTAATCTATCTATTTGTTCTTCCTTGCGTTTTAAATATCTTTTGTTGCGTAAATATTCTTCTAACTCTTTTTTTACTTCAATTCCCATAAATAACACCTCTTATTATTTACTATTTGAAACGTTTTCTTTAGGGAAACATTCTCTAAAGCCGTATTTTTTATGTACATATAAATCAAACTTTTTATATTTCTTTACTAACTTAAATTCCTTTTTGCGTTCGTTCTCTCTTCGCTTTTCCTCTTCATATTTTGCATTCAATGTATAACTATTTCTTAAATATTCCATATTTATTTCTCCTTTGTTTTATTTTTCATGCTATTTATTTGCATGATTTTTTGCTTTTGTAATTACTCTTACTAAAAGTTCAATATTATTTACCAGGCAATGATAATCTTCCTTTTCTTGCTCTTCAAATTCGTTTAAATGCCCTTCTATTGCTTCTAATCCTATGTTTATATCTTTTATTACCTCATCTATATTAATTGCCTTAATTGGCTTTAGAGCCTCTTCTAGCTTATTTATTTTTGCTAATGCTTCTCTTAGGATTTTTTCCACTCATTACTTCACCTCTAAATTTCTGCCACACATAGGGCAATACTTTATATCAAATCTAGGACAATATAATGTTCTAAATATTTTTACTTTTGCACTATCTCCTTTTACTTCTAAAAAACCAAGACCAGCACTTATTCTGTTTTTTTCATAAACTCTTATTCTTCCAGCACCACCGAAATTCGTACTTCTTATTTCTTGTCTTTTCTCACAATATTTACACATATCACACCTCATAACAATTTGCTTGGTATTGTTCTTTTGTTAGTATTGTTTTTATAAGGTGAGTTTCATTTTTGTATAATTCTTTGAAATGTTCTAAAACCTCTTCATATTCAAAAACTGATATAAATGTTATTCCTTCCCCATGAGTAACTATGTCACCTACTCCTATTAGGTCTATAATGTTAAAACTATGTTTTACTATTTTATCTTTGCCTATATAAGTTCTACCTTTTGTCCATTTATGAATTTTACCTTTGCTTGTTCTGTAATATTCTCCTATTTCTATTTCTTCCATATACTACTCCTCTATTTTCTTTATAAATATTCCATCCTTTACCATAAACATTTCTACATCTGAATATGGCCCTAAGCCTAAATGCTTTCTAAATTCAGCAGGTGGTACTATTCTACCTAAATTGTCTAATTTTCTAATTACACCTACTGTTTCACCTGTATTTACTTCTCTCATTATTTACACCTCCTCGTCTAATTTAATTGCTATAATTGCATTCTTGCTATTTGCTATTCTTCTTTTATATGCTGGCCTTGAATAAAAGCCAATAGTTTCTTTTTTTACTTTTAACTTCTCCGCTAATTCTTTACTTGTTCCGTACATCTATAAATGTATCTCCTTTATATAATGCATATATTTTTTGCTTCATATAATTCTCCTAATATTCTGTTCTTAATTGTATTGTTTGCCCTGCATATACTATGCTTTCTGTTAGTCCGTTATCTTTCTTAATCGTATATATTATTTTTCTTATATCTTCATTGCTTTCTAGATCTTCTGCTATTCCCCATAATGTTTCACCTGGCATTACTGTATATGTACTAAAACCGCCTGTATATTCTTTCTCTTTTGCTTTTATACCTGCGACATATGCAATCAATACCGCTATTGTTATTAATATTGATAATATTAATATTTCCTTTTTCATTTGTTCACCTCTTACATTTCTACAGTTTCATATGTTATTGTTTCTTTTTTTAATACGAATTTGAAATCTTTATATGCTGGTAAATTTCTTTTTTCGTTTGCCTTTTCTACTGCTTCCTCATAATCTTTAAATTCCCATGCTAATATTGTTTCTTCATTTTTATCTTTTACACATAAAATATAATTTATCATTTTCATTTTATTTCCCCTTCCAATACTCCCAATATTTCTTTTACTCTTATTGCCATTAGCTGTGTATTAAAATGCACTTTATGATCTTCTTTTTCTTTCTTTTGTACTATTCTTAGATCATTCAATAGTACTTCTAATTTTTGTTTTACTTCTTCCATGTTGTACCTCTTATATCATTGCTTTTGCACCTTCATATAAGTCCATCCAACTTTGAGCTTTTAAACATCCACAACCTTTTAATCTTGTTTTAATTTGAAAATCTTTCTTTTCAGGTTTTACAATTCCTCTTTTTATTTGATTGTTTACTATAACTTCTGCCAATTCCTTTCTTGTCATTTTTTCTAATTCTTTCATATTCAATACCTCCAATTTCTGAATATTCAGTTAATTTGATTGCTACCTCGGCAGTCTTACATCTCCTTAACTTTACCAATATTATACTACAATAATTTACCAATGTAAATAGTTTTGAGTAAAATTTTTCATATTTTTGGTAAAATTGCCCTCAAACCTTAGAGTCTCTAGGAAAGAAATTTTAATATTTTTTTCTCTATACAATCTACCAGGGCAATTAATTTAAATTTCCACCAAAACTTTCTATATATTTTATTTATCAATTTAATTTCTTCTTCAGATCTAGTTCTCATATATAACCTCTTCATTCTTTTAATAAAAACCCGTTTGTTAATGCTTTAAATGTTTCCCTAACTTCTGGCAACATCATTACATTGTCTTTTTCTCTTTGCTTTAATACTTCTACTTGTTTAAAAAATTGGCCCTTTACTACACTATCGTTATAATCTGCACTAATAGCCCATTCTCTTAATTGGTTCGGACTGCCTACAAATTTCTTTGCTATATCTGGTAATGCTTCAAATTCTGCTGTTGCATTATATGCGGAATTTCTCATAGCCTTTTTAATTGTATTCCATAGCTCTACTGGCGTTTGTTCATCTGTATTAGATAATTTATACATTTCATCCTTTATATCTGCTATTGTAGGCGGGAATTTAAAACTAACTATTAAATTCTTTACTGCTGCTGTTACATGTGCTGGATTATCGTTTTTAAACATTTCCACCCATAAATCAATAGTATTATACATTTCTTGTTTACTCATATCTGCATAAAATCTAGGATATGCCGTTTTTAATGTTCCTAAGATAGCTACTATTTGATCTCTGTTCATATTTTGCCTTCCTCTCTTAATAAATCAAAAAATGGATTTCCACTTTGTTTATTATTAGAATATGTTTCTTTCTTTAGTGGGAATATGCCTTGCCAATTATTCATAATTGATTGATTTAATATTAATATCATTTCATTAATATCATTAGTCATTTTATATAGCTTTTGTATTAGAAGTTCTAAACCTCTATTAGTTAATGGCTTTTTAATCATCTTTCGCATCTTTATAAATTCATAAATAGTATTTTTTAATTCTTCGTCTTGCACATACGAATTAAGCAATTCATCATAACCCGTATCTTTCTTTCTTTCTTTATTATTAATTGTATTATTAATATATGTATTATTCTCTTTTAACTTTTCTTCAATAGGGGTATTTAACTTTTCTTCAATAGGGTATGTAACAATTCTTATATACCTATTTAATATTTGTTTAGTACCTTCTTTATATATAATTTCACTTGAAATATAACCGCCATTAATTAGAGCTGCTACCCATTTACTTATGCTTGTTTTTGATACACCATACAATTTTGCAAAGTATTCATTGCCTGCCCAACAATAGCCCTTTTCGTTACATAGTGCCGTTATTTCTCCATATAATAATTTTGCATTAGCTGGTAAATTTTCATCATATCTTACATTTGCAGGTATTATTGCATAATATGATCTATATTCATCTCCCATATTGACCTCCTAAAATAAAAAGGAACTAGCCTTTTATAGCTAGTTCCCTATTTTTTTATATAATACTAGCTTTTAGTGAAGTCTGAGAAAAAACACTAATCGCTAGTTATTACCATATTTTAAAGTTTCTCAGACTTTAATTTATTTAATTTTATACTATATTACAATAATTGTAAATAGTTTTAGTTTATTATTTGAAACATTTTATGCAAGATTTTTTAATGTTGGTTTGTACCCATCTATCGCATAATCTATATATTCTACTGTTTCATTATATCTATCCACTTGCACCTTTTTATTTGCTAGTTCTGGATGATTTTTTTGTACTTTTCTTCTTGCCCTTGTAATACTTTCAAAAGGTGGAAAACCATATTTTTTATGGTTTAACATAATCTCATGAAATGGCTCTCTTGTAGTATGAGCAAAATCTATTTCTCTATATACCGCATAAATTAATTCAAAATCATTTGTTCTTGTTTCTATATAATTAGTAAGAACATTTTTAACTACCTCTTCTAATATATATAATTCTTTTGTTTTCATATATAACCTCCTACATATCTAAATATGTAATACCTACTGCATAAGCACTCCATATATCAGCTTTAAATCCATAAAACCAACCTGGCTTTTTCTTTGTGCCTACTACTCCAAATCTATCTATTAAAGCTTGTCTAATATTACTGTCTTTAGCTTTCATTGAGTTACATAAATTCATCTTTACATCTTTTCTGTATATGTATTTAAGCTCCATAGCTTTACTTGCTTCTGCAAATCTTCCAATCCATACGCATGTATCAAATACTTCTTTGCCTACTGGCATTCCATAGCTTGCAATCATTTCTATTACTAATTCACGATAATATGCAAATTCGTTATTTATAATTTTATTGCGTAATTCTTCGTTACCTAATTTGCCAAATTCAATAGGTTTATACGTATCTCTATCTATAATGCAATATGCACTTTCTATATTCCCTGGATCTATTGCCAATATCATTTGTACACCTCTAATCTAACCAATCATCTTCTAATTCTTCTAATTCATCATCATAATCTGAACCTATTGCTAGAATACTTAAAGCTGTTAATAGCACACCTACTAAAAATAATCCTAATAAAAATTCCATATTAATCTCCTTTTAATTTTACTTCGCCTTTTTCAATGCAAAACCAATCTCCGTATTTTTGATAAACTAATTTATTAATATCTAAATCAGGATATAAATTTTTTATATATTCTTCTGCTATTTGATGCATTTCTTGCTTTATTCTCATACTTACATTCCCATTATCAAAAATATGATGATGATTGCGACAACCACAAATGCCATTTTGCACTACTCCTAAACCGCCTTTGCTTTTGCTAATAAAATGCATTGGATCATAAATATTAAATCCTAAATCACTTGAATTAACTGGCCCGTTAAAACAATCAAAATAGCCAATTCTGCAAAATAAGCAAGTATAATTATCTCTTTCATATATTTCTTCTACTGTTTTCTTCCCAAATTGAAGAAATTTAGTTCTATTATTCATATATTCACCTCGTTTACTATTTGAAACATCTTATAATCAATTTTAAGGCGATTTAAAATCTAGTTAAGTAATTTATCATATTGGCAATAAAACCGCCTTATTTGCTGTTTATGTTCTTTAGAATGGCAATTCCTCATCTGTATCTACTGTTACAAAATCATTTGCTTCTGGTGCTGCTTCTGGTATTGCTTCATTTGTATTTTTATTGCTGTCTGCAAAATAACATGCTTCTACTATAAAATCTGTTGCATATCTCTTTAGGCCGTTTTGGTCATCCCAAGACCTATTTTGTATTCTTCCTTCTACCAATACTTGCTGGCCCTTTCTAAAATATTTGCTTACAAATTCTGCTGTTTTACCAAATGAAATTAAATTAAAGAAATCTGTTAATCTTTCTTTCCCTTGTTCTACATATCTTCTATTTACTGCTAAACTAAATGTTGTTACTTGTGTATTTGTTTGACTTGTATATTTTACTTCTGGTTCTTTTGTTAGTCTTCCTAAAAACTCAAATCTATTCATAATTTATTCCTCCTTAATTTTATAACTATCTATTAAATGTTTTAATTCTATTTCATCTAATGTTTCTATTCCTGCATCCTTACACTCTTGTACTACACCGTTTAATAATTTTGAAAACTCTAATGAGTTTAGTGTGTGTGTTCTTTTATAAAATATGTAGCAATCGCAACCGTCTTTATCTTCTTTGTACCACTTTGCATACTCATAAAATGCGGTCATATCTGTACCTTTAGGCACTTTGCAACCTACTATTTTACCATTAGAATCTGTTTCTATTGTTCCATAATCTAAGTTCATCTTGATTTTCATTGCAGCATCAGACAAGTTATAATGCCTTGCTAATTGATTAACTAATACATGAAAATATGCGTTTGCATCCCTAGAACGCTTTTCTTTGTACTCCTCTAGTTTGTATTTCTTGTCTTTATCTAGCTGGAATAGTTGCATTGCTAATTCCTTTGGTGTTCCTACCATATTCCCCCCTTGTTAAAATACAGCCTTTTCTATAAAATCTTTTTCGCTAGGTCTTAATTTGTACTTTATACAATCCAGCATGTATTTAGCTCTTAATTCTAAATTATGTATTAGTTCATCATCTCTTAATATTTCTATTTGTTTATTATGTATTTCTGTAATTTCTACATTAATTGGATCTTCTTGTTCTTCATCTGTTAATGTGTTTACATTTAATATTCCTTTTTCAACATCTAAAACGGCCATTTGTATTTGTAATTGGCAATAATATGATTTAGGAATATTTAATTTAATTCCTTCATAAATCGCATTGAAACTTCTTTTTGCAATCCAATTATTAAAAGTAGCTTCATTTATTACTTTGTTTTCGATAGGTGTATATGTTTCTGATTCTCTAGCATCTAAACTAGCTACTAAACCTTTTATTTTTTTGTGTTCTATTCTTTCATCAAATACCAATTCCTTATTATTTGATTTTTCATAATATTTTAGACATTCTTCTTCTAAAATATTTCCTGCTGTTATAGCATCATTATTAAGCTCCTGGTAACATTGCAAACCTAATTTTATTTCCCATAAATCTTGGCAATCTTGATTATCAAAATTTAGCAGCTTATATATTTCACTTGCTCCTATTTGTTTCTTTCTTTCTTCTAATTCTTTATTACTTAGCATCAGCACCACCCTTTATTATTAATTCCATTTGGTCTAACAGTGTTTGTGCTTTCTCTGGATCATTATAATCCTTTAAAAATTGTTCTTTTGTTGTACCTAATTTTTCATATACTTTATCATTTTTTTGGTAAATCTTTATTAATTGTTCAAATGCTTTTTTACATTTTGTTTGTGTAGCACTTATTTTCTTTCTTTCTTCTTCTTTTGCCATTTCACTTCTAATTTTATCTGGATCATCGTTAGAAGTTGCGATATTGAAATATTTTAATAAGAAATATCTATTGGCATATGTTAAGCCACTTCCTAATGCTTGGCTTGCATCTGATTGTTGCCCTAATAAACCCCATTCAATAATTTCTGTATCTCCTGTTTCAATGTCTTTCCATATATACTGCATTTCACTTCTAACTAATACATCTGTTTTTGGTTGCCCTTTTGCATTTTGATAATTTACAACCTCACTATGCAATGTACCAGGTGTAAATTTAGGTGTTAATTTTAGTCCTAATTCTATCATTTTGTCATTTATAGCAAGTAGTATGCTTTCTTCACTTACATATGTATAACCGTGTCCTTCGCTATCTTTTTGCATAATTGATACAAGTTTTTTTAATTCCATTAATTTCGCATCTAAACCCATATTATAAATCCCCCTTTTCTTCTAAATAATCTATATAATGACTTGTGTCATTTGCTATGTAATTAGTTATTTCTTTTCTAAATAAGAAGTCTGATTTTATTTTCATTGCTTCTTTTTTTAATATTTCAATAGCTTGTTCTCTAGTAAATAAATATTGTGTATATAATATCAATTCGCTATCTTCTGTATCATTCTCTAGTGTGCTTGCATATTCCATTACTTCTTCCAATGTAGTATTTTCAATTATGTCTTTTATGCATTGCTCACATAGTCCATGACTTAAATCTTCTTCTTTTACCCACTCATCACATTCTTTGCATCTTACATAACCTCTTGCTTCCATTCTTTCTATGTATGCTTGATCTTGTTTTGCTTCTATTGCATCTTGTTCATAAATTTCTCTTTTTATATCTCCCATTTTGACCTCCCTTTTTTATGTTTTTGAGTAGTTTTTATTTTCTTACTAAAAACATAGTTTTCTTTTAAATTAATTTTGTTTATTTTAGTCTATTATTTGAAACATTTTATTCATACTTATATGTTCTACTCTTTTGAGTAGAATTCTATGTAAGTTTCAACTTGTTCGATTTTCTTTTTTAGGCTTTCAATCTCATAATCTTTGTATCTTATTTCATCTTTGTATTTGCTTAATAGGCTTCCTAGTTCTTCAATAACAATTAAAATGTTTTCCACTATGTATAACCTCCAAAAGATAAAATGTGCTTAATAACTTTATAACACGGGAACACCAGTTCGCCTATGGTTATTTATTCGCCTTTTTTAAATAATTCCCAAATATCATCTAGTTCAATGCCCATTTCTTTGCAAGTCGCTTCAAATTTCTCTATAAATCCAAATGTAGGATCTACTTTGCCATTTTCAATATTAGAATAATGTACACGACTAATTCCTAATCTTTTGGCCATCTCTTGCGATTTTAAACCTAAATCAACTCTAAACTTAATTAGATTTTTTCTTTTCATAATTTCACCGCCTTTCTATCGTTTCATAATATACTGATAATTTTGTATTTGAAACATTGTTAATAGAAGTCTCATCTTCCATCTGTCTATATTTTATTATATTAAGATAATATTGTCAATAGTCAAATTACATTTTTTATCAAATATTTTACTTTTTGAAACATATGGTGTACACTTTAATAAAACATATAATCCATGCCCCGAAGGAGTTGATACTAAATGACTAAGCTACACAAGTCATTTAACACCAAAGAAGTAGGAATGAAAATTAAACAGTTAAGAAAAGCTAGATCATTAAAACAAGATGATTTAAGCGAAGTATTAGGTGGATTAAGCAGGCCGCAAATATCTAATATAGAAACAGGAAGAAGAAATATAAACCTACACCAAATAAAAGCATTAGCAGATTTCTTTGGTGTTAGTATAGAAACATTAGGATTAAAAACAGATGAAGTTGAAACTACTGATTTATTAGAAAGAGCTAAACTTATATTTGAAAATGAAAATGTACCAATGGAAGAAAAGCAGGAGTTATACGAAGAAGTTATGCGGTTATATCTATCTGCAAAAGAGCAAATAAAAAAATAGAAGCATCATCTGATACTTCTTTAAAGGTGGTGATAATTTGTTTAGGATACTTCTTTTACTTTAATCTTAATTTTTAAATTATTTTGGTTGGCATATAATTCATAAAGCAACTCATAGAATTTAGTTATATTCATTTATAACATTCCTTTCTAATTACAATGTTTCAAATAGTAATATCTTAACTACATTATGAAACAAGTCGCAAAAATAAAACAATAAGAATATAAAGGGGAAACTGGAAAATGAAAACAAAACGGATTGCAGGCTATGTTAGGGTGTCACATGATGAACAAAAGAAATATGGTTATTCAGTTCAAGCACAAATAGATAGGATTTTAAGATATGCAGAAGAAACTAAATCACAATTAGTAGAAATATATGTTGATGAGGGTTTTACTGCTACGAAAATGAAAAGGCCAGATTTATTAAGAATGTTAGATAATCTTCATACATTTGATGTCTTAGTCTTTACACGATTAGATAGGTTTTCTAGGAATGTTTTACAAGCAAATAAAATGGTTGAAATGATGGAAGAATACAATGTTGCCATTAAATCTATTGAAGAAGAAGATATTGATACATCTACCGCTGATGGCAAATTCAACTTTGATTTAAGGGTATCTCTTGCCGAACGTGAAGCAAAGAAAACAAGTGAGCGGATAAAATCAGTATTTGAATTTAAAATAAAACAAGGTCAACCTGTGAGCGGCAATCAACCATACGGATACAAAATAGAAACTAAAGACAATAAAAAAACAATTGTTAAAGATCCAGAACTAATACCAATTATTGAAGATATTTTTAAACACTTTTCAAAACATCATACAATAAGAGGTACAATGACTTTTATTAATGGAAAGTATGATATAAGCAAAAATTACAATTGTATTCATAGAGTTATTACAAGTTCAGAATATTATGGTGAATATGAAGGTAATCCTAATTACTACCCACCTTATATTACTAAAGAAGAATTTGAAAAAAACCAGGAAAGAGTAAAAGCAAACATTAAAGAAAGAAAAAGTTCTAAAACATACTTATTCACCTCCCTTATAAAATGTCCGTTTTGTAACTGTAAAATGGTTGGTAAACACACTAAAAGAAAAAATAAAAATGGTACTGTTAGAGAATATTGGGGTTATATATGCAGTAACCATCAAAGAAATAAAATGTGTCCTTCTGGAAAAGTTATTAATGAAAATTACTTTTTAGACTTCCTTTTAAAAAATGTTGAAAAACTTGCTAAAAAACACATTGCAGAAGTTATGGAAGTTAAACCAGCGGAACAAACTGATTTACCACAAAATCGTATTAATGAAATTTTAGAAGAAATTGACCGCTTAAATTATATGTTCCAAAAGAAAAGAAAAACTATTAAAGAATATGATATGGAATATGAAGCACTTGAAAAGGAACTAGCAAACTTACAAAAGGAAACACCTAAAGAAGAAGATATTACTATACTAGAAGAATTTTTAAGAAGTGATTGGAAAGAAGTTTATAACTCATTAGACAAGGAAAACCAAAGAGCATTGTGGAGGAATTTAATAAAGGAAATTAAACTAGATGAAGAATTTAAAATAGATGTAGACTTTCTATAATTAGTGTATCTCTAACTACATATAACCAAGTGGTTAAAAGTAGTTACAGACATAAAATAAACCCTTGATATTCCTACATATCAGGGGTTTTCTAATGTACTGCACTATATAATTTTATAATCAATTCCATTACTTCTTTTTCATCATATCTATCCTCTATCATTTCCAGCACCTCATGATATTCTATTTCTTCATGTACACTTTCATTATATACATCTACAGCTTTACTTAATTTTGCGTATAGTTCAAACATATAATAACCTCCCAATATAAGTTAATATTCATTATATTGGAGAAATATATTTTATTCAAATAAAAAATAGCCCTGCATATAAAACAGGGCTATAGTTTACCATAATCGGCTCTCTAAAATTGATTTTAAGACACTTTTAAAAGGCGGGCCGTATGTTTACACCCCTTAAATTTTGCCTATTTTTCACCAAATAGAGTTTTTAGTATTTTATATATCGCTTCTATTAACCAATCAACAAAAGGTGCATTATTTGTTCCATTTTCCACAATAGGTGCATTTATATTTTCCTGTCCGTTCATACTTTTCACAATCTACTACATTAAAGCCATTATTAATTTTATTCTTATATGAGTATTCGGTAATATAGTATTTGCTTCCGCAGGGATGAGTAGCAACCGCTACAATATTTCCTACTGTGTCGCCTTTCTTATATTTCTTTACCGCTTTTGCATCTTTGATATTTGTAAAGTTTAGATCCCATAAATTCGCATCTACTTTTAATTTAATTGTCATTTTATCAATAGTAGCTATTTCTAGTTTCTTTGGTTCTTCTTTCTTCTCTAATTTAAGATACTCAATAATTCCATCTGCTACTGCTTTTGCATAAGCTCTTTGTCCCTTCTCGCTTGTAATAACAGGATTATCTATCTTGCCGTCCATAAATCCACCTTCACATAATACGGCTGTTATATTTGCATTACATGTTAATACTTCAAACGAAGCTTTTTTAACACCTCTATTTTTAAGGCCTGTTTCCTTAGCTATCTTTGGTGCTAATAGTTTTGCTAGTGCTTTATCTTGGTTGCTTCCATATGTATGATAATATACCTCTATTCCTGTTACATTGCTCCATTTGCCTTTATGTGCATTATGATGAGTAGAAACAAATACATCTGGATTAATTTTATTTGTTTTCTTTACTCTTTCTGCTAATTTTATTGCGGTTTTTCCTGTTGTATCATCTACTCTATATATTTCTACATTATAGCCTTTTAGATATTCGGCAATATAATTGCATACCGCATTATTTAAAGTCCATTCTCTAATGCCATCTGGTGTTCTTTTGCCTGGTGTTTCTAAATAATGGCCTGCTGCTAATACTACTTTTTTCATTTCAATCACTCCTTATAAAAAGTAAAAGGGCATAACCTGTTAAGTTACGCCCTTTGTTTTGATTTACTTGTCGCTTTTCTTTGTAGCAACAACTTTGTTACCTAGTAAATATGTAGATAGAACTGCTATAACAACTGCTATAGTATCTGTTATTTGGTCGCCATTGATATTCCAAATTGGAAGTATTCCTACTAGTAAAGCATTTACTATAGCTAGAATATTAACTATATATTTTGCTACTGTTTTTATTTTATCAACCATTTTCTACACCTCCTTTACTTAATAATTTTGATTGGTAAATTAAGCATTTCTTTATACATTTGTGCTACTGTTCCATTACCGCCTAAATTCTCGTATTCTGTAAACATATGTTCCATGTTTTCTTTATCTAAAATACTTATTTCACCTTTTGTTTCATATTCTCTATATCTTCTTATTAGCTCGTTCCTTAATAATGCTTGTAATCCAGCTTCTACTGCTTTTTGTCTTTCTTTGTTATCTTTCAATTTCTTGAATAAACACTTAAATAGAAATACAAATACGCTACACAATAGAGTAAATAACACTTCTAGCCAATATTTAACTATGAACTCACCCATTTCTTAAACCCCTTTCTTGCAAAATAAAAAAAGCCTATTGGCTTAGTAGTTTTTCTAGATCTGCAATTACCTTGTTTATGTCTTTTACATAACTTCCTGTAATTGGTGCATCACTAGCTATATTTGTTGTTCCTGTAAATGTTCTAATGTTTTCTAATGCATTTATTGTAGCTTCATCTGTTATTTCTGTAATTATAGGTTCTGCTGGTTGATATTGTATTATTTCGCCTTCTAATAATTCTTGTGCTGTTGGTAAATCTGTAAATCTAGTGTCTGCAATATAAACAAACCATTTATCTTCATATGTATTAAAAAATCCACTTTTAATAGTATCTGCTGACATTCTTCCTACTAATTCTTTGTAACTTGTCATCATTGCTAAACCATTTTCATTAGTTCCTGCAATCATTCCTAATGCAGCACCTTTCGCTATTTTAGCTACTGGTATTTCTCCTATTGTAATTAAATCAGTTACATCACTTTTGGCTATTGTTTTGTAAACTACATTTTGCTCATCATGCCATTTATCATTGATATTTTTTATTTCGTCTGCCACTCCATTAGGTAAGCTTCTCATTTCATGAAGAAGTGGAATTGCATCTACACTTTCTTCTTTATATGGAACAAATTTAGTTGGTTTAGCATCTCCTACTATCACCATTGGCAATACTGTTACATTTATTTGACCTTGTTGATTTATGGCGTGATAGCATTGCCCGAACCTTAAATCTTCTGTTGGTGTTATTTTTCCTAATAGATTTCCGTACCATGCACCATCTTTAACTTTAGAACATGATAAAGTGATAGTAGAATAATAAGTTACACCAGCTCTTAAAATCGTAGGTTTTGTACTAAAATTAAATTGAGTGAAACCAGAAGTTTGATTATTGCCTGTTACTTGATATGTGCCATCTTCATTTAAACTTATTGTTAAGTCTTTTTCTGTTTTTGGAAATTCCGTAGCTGGATTAGTTATTTGTAATAGGTTTTCTCCACTACTTACTACTGCTAAACTATTATATGGTCTATAAGGTAGTGCTATTGTACCCTCATTTATTTGCCATTCAACTCCTTCTATTTCAGCTAATGTAATATCGTCTGTTCCATTTGCTTTTGCTATTGGAACTCCTAAATAACCATCAATAGGAGAAGTAAATGTAAAGCTCTTTTGTGTTTTCCATCCACTATCATACACAAATGTATAACCAGTTATAGGAGTGTCTGAAATATTGATAGCATATTTCATTTTACTTGTATCTAAATTAGTAGAAATCGTATATGTTTGACCTGCTTTAACCATTGTATCTTCTTTACTATAAAGCCTTTTGTATAATTGAGCTTCTTGATTTTGTGCATTGCCTTGTCTAAATATACCTTTAAATATATTTCTACTCTTTACACTTTCAATTTCTACTGGTGCATCTGGTGTAGGTGTTCCGTTTTGTATGCTTTCACCATGTATTTGTAAATCGTGTTGTACTATTCCATCTACTGCTTTTACTCCAAAACTTCCAAATGCAGAATATAGTTTTAAATCTTTGCTTGGTGTATCTACTGTGCCTACCAATGCATTACTGAATATAGCAGAAGCTTCTTTTAATCTTAAATCTCCAGGCTCACCTTTTGGGCCTTGTGGACCTACTGGACCTACTGGACCTTGTATGCCTTGCTCGCCTTGTATTCCTTGTTCACCTTGTATACCTTGTGCCCCTGAAAAGTCAGAAATAAATACCCAATCATCTTCACCTTCTACTTTGCTGTATAGTTTTGCGTTATCTTCTTCAGATACACTCGAAGCAATCATTACATAGTCGCCATACTGCATATTTTCATAGTCTGCTTTCATTGCATCGTATGAAGAATAAGTCTTTTGAATTCTAAATGCGTTTCCTTGTATTCCTTGTGGACCTTGTATTCCTTGCACACCTTGTGGACCTTGTGGACCTATTGGGCCTTGAATACCTTGTTTTCCTTGCTCTCCTTGTGGGCCTTGTTCGCCTCTTGAAGTTTTGCCTGTGTCTTTGTCTAATATGTACCAGTTGCCATTTTCGCCTATTGTTGGTGTTAGTCCTGCTTCTACTTGATCTAATATTGTTTGTGCTTCTGCAATAAAATCAGGGCTTCCTTCTTCCACTATATCAGATGCGTTTATAGCTCCTGCTACTTGATATGTTTTCTTATAAGATTTCCATACTGTTCCTTCGCTATCTCTTATTACAATTTCTACACCTAATTCACCTTCAATATCAGTTAATGTATTTGGTATATCGTACATTGCTACACCATTTTCTATTTCTAATTTAGGTGTACATACTTTTTCGCCATTTGGTTTTGCAAATTCTATGAATATCCATTTATCTAACATTTCTTCTAATAGTTGTATTCTTATAGCTGTTGCATTGTTTTCGTTTTGTCTTGCTATTATTTTATTTCCGCAATAATAGCAATGTTCTTTATCTATTCTTACATCTATATATTTTTTCATTTAATCACCTTCTTTACACTATTGGTTGCACACTTGTTCCCGCTATTTTTGTCCATGTACCACCTACACGGGATCTAAAATAAATGCCGTTAGTATGAGGAATATCTGGTATGTAAATTTGCGTTGTAGAATAATGACTTGCTTTTGATTTAGCTGGATTTAATGTAATTAATGTGCCATATGCATATGCACCAGTAGGAAATCCTGGTAGCGTTTCAATGCTAGCACCAGAAGTAGTTCCAATTGTATGTAATGTACTTTCTCCTGTTACCATTAAATCATCAAAACTAATGCCAGCACCAGGTGTTCCCTTCACTAATAATGTCGAATTTATAGCTTCTTCAATATTAGCTTGCATTTGATTTAAAATTTGTGCACTTAGTGGAGTGTTTGTACTAGGTGCATTTTCAAAATTAATTTTTTTCATTTTTCATCCTCCTTATTTAGAAAATCCTAAAACTACTAATGTTGCTTGTACCATTCCAGTTCTTAAAGCACATTGTTTCATTATCGTTTCATCATCACCAGTAGGCATTGTAGCATCACTCTTTATTATTAATCTGTTCTTGCCTGTTGTTAGTTCATTTGCTATGTCAATTGTTTCTATATCAGATAATCCACTAGAACTAGGTGTATAACTTGAAACTCCAAAAGCGTTTGTTATTTCTTCGCTCGCTTCATCTTCATATGTATGTAAATATTCACTGCCAATTAAATATTTAGTTTCCATACTTTCCGCATTTGCTTTATATAACTTTAGTTCTCTACAATAACCTGCACCTATGCTTTTATTTTGCCAAATTGCATCTATTGGATAATGACTAAAATGTATATATGCCTTTTTAATTGTGAAGTTTTCAGGTATGTATGCATCTAGTATCATTCGCTCTGTTTCTACCGCATCCAATTCATATACATAATCAGCTCCTAATGATTGATATTGACCGTTTCTTACTGGATTATAACCAGTTACTTCACCATCGAATTCAAATATAGAAAATACGCCAGTAGCACCTACTATTTCAGTGCCATCTGCCATTTGTATTCCTTGCTTATTTATCTTTACTGCACCATTGGCTATACTTGCATTTCCTTCTTCATCTACACTAAATCCACCGTTTTTAGAGCTTGTATTCTCATATTCTAGGTTTTGAGTAGTGTTAGGGTATTTCATAGATATTAACGCATCTGCACATACATATAAATATGATTTCTCTTTATATGTTAATGGCATATTATTAATATCTCCTAGATCATATGCTGTGCCTCTAGGATATAAATTTGGGCTAGGGAATAAACTACTATTAGGGTATATTTCTTTATATAATGTTGCTTGCCCATCTTCTATTTCTATATTGTCTCCATATGCAAAGCTGTATTCGCCTAAATCTATTATTGCTTCATTGCTATCATGCATTATATATGGCTCTGCTGTTGTTCCTTTGTTTAGCATTAAATATATCGTTTCATTATTTATTACTTTGCCTTTTGGAATTATAAGAACTATTTGCGTTACATTCTTATCATCATCTGTAAATTTAATAGCTCCTGTGCCACTATATACTTGTGTTCTATCTATTCCATCATAGTGATACATTTTTATAGTATATCCATCGCTAGATAGGAAATAATCAAGATTCTTTTTTAGATTTAATAGTGGAATTGTATTTGTACTTGTTCCTGCTATTAGATATTCAATATTTGCTGTTGCTGTTCCATTTAGAGTTATGCTTTTATCTTCATTTCCCGCAAAAGAAATACCACTCTCTTCTTTAGAGGTGGCCTCATTTGGTAACATATTTGCATTTGATGATTTAATTACTAATTTTCCTGTTATTGTTTTACTAATATTTTTAATGTGTATTTTTATAGCTTCAAATCTGTTTGCATCTGTTAATTCTACTAATTGTGCTTCTTCGCTTTCGCTTGTTTTATACATTTCATATAAATCTTGTTTATATATGCTTGTAATATTTTTGATTTCTTTATATCGTACTAATCTATTCTCTTCTGCCTCTTTAGCACATTTATTTTCTATTTGCGAACATCTAGCTGCATCAAATACTAAATTGTCTTCTACAACTCTATATGCCCTTATATTGGCATTTGTGGCCCAATCCTCTATACTATCATAGCCATCTGGAATTGTGCCTGTATAGCCCTTACAAGTGCCACTAGAGCATCCAAAATATATATTTAAGATATAACCATCATCATCTAGATCATATCTCATTACATCATAATTTATTTCTTCCACTATGCCACCTCCTTAAAGCCAATAGCAACCCACCTTAAACTTGTGTTAGCTGTATTTACTCTATTTACATATAGTATAGTTCCATTTATACTGTCGCTTCCATGCCCTGAACCTAAAACTATTGTACCTGGCACTGTTGATACAAGGCTTTCGACAACAAAAGGAATTACATCATAATCAATAGGGAATGTTATTTCTTGTGAAGTAGGTTCTCCTGCTCCACCTGCTATGCTTATTGTTCCCCATTGTATTAATAAACCTTCTTTATAGTGTATTCTACCTGTTAAACTAGCAAATGCTTTTGCTAATATTGCTTCAATGTCATAATTGCCCCATCTTAAAACAATATCATCACCAAATTTAAACCTGTATTCTTCACCATCAAAATATTGATAAATAGGTATTCCCTTATTACTATCATACATGCCTATTGCTACTGGGCTTGTTCCATTACCACCATATACTTTTGAATTATGAGGGTATTGGCTATCTTCTGGATTAGGGAAATACATATTTTTTTCGTTTGGATCTTGTCGGCCGCCTACATATGTAATTCTTGATAAATTAGTATTTTTAAAACCTATATCAAATGTATCCCTTTCTGTTGCTGCTTTACCTACTGCAATTCCATCTAGTTTTTCGGTAAATTCAAATAACACAAATGTAGATGATAAAGCATGTATTTTACTTGAAGGATTAGCTGTATTGAAATAATCTATTGCTCTTACTCTGAAATGGTACTCTGCATCTTCTATTGCTAATACTGCACTTGTTTCATTCAATGAATAACCTGCTGTGTGTGTTTTCCATGTTGTCCATGTGCTATCTGTTTGTAATTTATAATCTATAATAAAGGATTTATCATTCTTATTATTTACTGGTGAAATAGATGCATTAACAGTATATTTTGCATATTGGCCTTCGTTTGTTTCATTGCCTGCTGCATCACATCTAACTACATTAAATGTTACTATTTGAGGATTAGCATAGTTTAATACATTTATAGAACCAGTTAATACATTTGACTTTCTGCCTCTACTATCTACTACATATGCACTATAATTTACTGTACCACTTGTTTTTAATGTGTTTGTTGTTCCTTTTGCTCCTGTATATGTAGCACCATCAATAGTTAGATTGTATGATGATATTGTAGATCCTGTTGCTAATGTAAATGCATAAGAATAATTTAATTTAGATTTATTTTTTACAAATCCACCAAACTTGCTAGCTATTCCACTTACATTTTCAACTAGATTTAGTTTTGTTAAATTAGGTTTCATTGTATCTGGTAAAGTTCCTATTACTGTTGCACTTGTACTTCCTATGTTTGCACCATCTACATAAGATGTAATTGTAAATAAGAATGTTGCTTTTGATACTTTTGCCATTGCATTATAAATCTTTGTTAATTCTGCTGCACTAAAAGTAATTGTTCTTGTTAATGTATCTACTGCATCACCAGTAACATTACTTCTCGTTGCTACTGTTACATTTCCTACTTTAACAACTAAATTATCTGTTGTTGGTGCATATTTATCTACTTTATAAGTTACTGCACCACTTCCTATAATAAAATTTTCTATATCATATATAGTGCTTTCATTGCCACCTAACATTATTCATCACCTGCCCTTACACCTCTAATTTTTCCACTAGCACTTTTCTTTAATGCTAATGGCCCAAATTTAAAAGTTTCTTCTACTTCCAAATTAGGTATTTTTGCAAAACTTCCTTGCAAATATTGCAATAGTTCGCCATTTTGGTATATATATAAACCATTATTTTTAGCCTCTAAGGTATAAGCACTTGTAGATGCACCTAATTCAACTACAATGTTTCCATCTTCATCTGTTGATGTTCTTACCGCTGCCGAACGAGTTTCTACTTCTTTTGTTATTTGGCCTGTTAGTTCATCTAATTGTTCCTTAATAACATCTTCGTAAAAAGTAGTAACCTTTTCTTCTGCTGTTTGTACTGTTTCACTTGTTTTAGTTGTTAAATCATCTGTTGTTTGTACTAATCCCCTTATTTGATTATTAACATGATCTACTTCTAATTTAACCGCATTTAGGCTTGCTTTAACTCCACCTGCTATTTGATAATTAGATAATATTGTGGCCTGTGCAGGTGCTTTTATAGTTGATTTAATCCTATTTGCTGTATCATAACCTAAAATAGTTGATGTAAATGTTGTTCCATCACTATCTGCAATTGCTATAACATCGTTCAAATCTAAATAAAAATCATCTATTACTTCATTTAGTTCAAATGGAATAATAGACCTTCCTATAATAAAAGGTACTATATCTGCTATTATCTCTTGTCTTATCAATTCTACATAAGGATTATTTTCTATTCTCCATTCTGTATTTCCATTTGTATGTTCAACATATTCTGTTACTGTTTCACCTATTTCTAATTGCACCTTGTCATATTCAACATAATCACCTGCATTTGCTGTTTCGCTCGTATAGTTAGAATAAAGCAATACTGCTAAATGCTCTGCCCCTTCTGGTACACTTTCTATTAAATATGTATAACTATTTGAAGTTGAATTAATTGGCACTATATAATTACTAGGTTCATAATTACTATTTAACCAATATAGAATTGCTATACCATCATTTGAAGCACTTGGTGTTACTTGTGCAGATAATGTTACTGTTTTATTTAATATGTTGTCTATTGGCACTATGATAGCACCAGATAAATAAGTTCCTGCTATTTGTGCTGTGGCCCTTATTTTTGTTCCATTTACACTTAAAATTGTTCCATTAGAATAAACTGTTTCGCTATCTTTATTGAATAGATTTTTTGCTAAACTATAAACAATATCATCATCATAACCTTCATTGCCTAAAACTAATGTTGTAATTGGTCCAAAAGTATTTTCCTTCTTTAATGTTGTTCTTTTGCCTCTTGATATAGTTACATTTGTTAATGTAGGCCCTTTAATATGTACTTTACCTTCTCTTGTTATTAATGCTATTTCTCCACCTAATTCTGCCATTCTAGATATTACTTCTGTTCTTGTAATATCGCTTGGGAAATTAGGTTGCTGTGTAAATACATAAGATGCAAAATTAAAGCTTTCTGCCTCTAATTCTAAACCAGCATTCATACATGCATCTTGTACTATTTCTAGGCCTGTATGAGATACATTCCAATCTAATGCACTAACATATGCTGCATCTAATAATTGTCGCTTATCATAGCCTTTAAATGATATTGTCTTTTTGCTTTTATTAGTTGTAATATCTTCATCATTGATTGCCTTGAATATTCCCATTAGCACCCATTCAATAGCACCATTAATATTTAAACCTCTATAAACTGTTACCCACTTATTATTTAGGCTTAATGCTCCACTATCATCTTTAATTTCAAATGTACAAGTCTTACTAGGAAAACCGCCTATAAACGTATCGTTGTTATAGGAAATTGAGGGACAAGTCATTAAAACATTGTCCCCATATTCTACTCCATCAATTACTACTTTTGATTTTGGAGTTCTTGATAGAGAATTATTGATATAATTTTTATATACTTCACTTATTGCGTACATATAACCACCTCTTAACTTACATCCATTTGAATAAATCGCATTTCAAAAGGCTCTGCCACATATACACC
>JAEIGA010001285.1_pt1 | contig 39001 bp, 30 predicted proteins | sample 9270691 | NCBI WGS metagenome assembly JAEIGA01 (sample SAMN17057246, study PRJNA624740) | gut metagenome | biome: biome; isolation source: fecal sample | host: Bos grunniens | place: China: Xizang | collected 2019
ACGATAGGTCTTTGATTTAAGCAAGTACCTTGGTTAGAACGTTCAAATTTCTTTAAGGTATATTCACGCTTATTGCCGTCGTCTTCTTTAATAACGATACGGTCGCTTGCAACAGTGTCAACAACACCGGCTTCAACAGCGTTTACCATAACGCCAGAGTCGTAAGCGATTCTTCTTTCAATACCGGTTGCAACGATAGCGTTTTCAGGACAAAGTAGTGGAACTGCTTGACGTTGCATGTTCGAACCCATGAGTGCACGGTTGGTATCGTCGTTTTCCAAGAACGGAATAAGTGCGGTTGCAACTGAAATCAATTGCTTTGGCGAAACGTCCATATAATCCATTTTTTCTTTAACGTCTTCGGTAATTTCTTCCCTATGTCTGCAAGAAACACGGTCGTTAGCGAAGTATTTGTTATCGATTAATGGTTCGTTTGCTTGTGCAACGATGTAGTTATCTTCTTCATCAGCAGTCAAGTAATCAACTTGTTCGGTGACGATAGTTTGCATTTTGCCATCAGCATCTAACACGTGCTCAACCTTTCTATAAGGCGATTCGATAAAGCCAAATTCGTTTACTTTAGCGTAAGCAGCAAGTGAAGAGATAAGACCGATGTTTTGTCCTTCAGGTGTTTCAATAGGACACATTCTGCCGTAGTGAGAGTGGTGAACGTCACGCACTTCAAAGGTGGCTCTGTCTCTGTTAAGACCACCAGGACCTAACGCAGAAAGTTTTCTCTTATGCGTTAATTCTGCAATAGGGTTTGTTTGGTCCATAAATTGTGATAATTGTGATGAACCAAAGAATTCTTTAATAGCCGAAGAAACAGGGCGAACGTTAATCAAGCCTTGTGGTGAAACTTCTTTAGGGTCTTGCGTTGCCATTCTTTCTTTAATAACTCTTTCAAGTCTTGCAATACCAATCCTGAATTGGTTTTGCAACAATTCGCCAACTGAACGAACACGACGGTTGCCCAAGTGGTCGATATTGTCAACAGTGTTGATGTCGTAAGCAAGGTCAAGGTTTACAGACACAGATGCAACGATATCGTCAACAGTGATGTGCTTATGATTTAATTTTTCAATGAGTGGACGGATAGTTTTTCTGCTTTCAGCATCCAATCTTTCAGGAATATCGCCAGATGCGATAATATCGTAATAACAAACGCAGGCATTAACAAACTTAATTCTTGTTTCAAGTGCCTTTTCTTCGTTCTTCTTGTCTTCTGGCTTTTCTTCGCCAGCAGGAATTTCCTTTTCTTCAAGATAGAACAAGCCGTTTATTTCTTTCTTTAAGATTTCAGCAGTCTTTTCAACGCCGTTTTCTTTTGCAGTTTGGTAAACCATTTTAGAGAATTCAAGCGTTGGGAAGTAAACGTATTTAAGTAAGCCGAAAGAATCTGGGTTTAAGCCTGTCACTTCTTTGTAGTTTACAACGTTGTTTGCGATAATCTTGTGATTTTCGCCATTAACGTCAGCAACGAAAGAGTTGATACCAGCGTTTTGGATAGCCTCTGCAACAGGTTTAGAAATCTTTTGACCTTTTGTTGCCAAAACTTCGCCATCAGGACTAATAACGTCCTCTGCACTAACCAAACCAACGATTCTTGCACCAAGTCTTAATCTTCTGTTAAATTTATATCTGCCTACTCTTGCAAGGTCATAACGTCTTGCATCAAAGAATAAATTTTTAAGGTGTTGTTTAACAGCCTCTTCAGTTGGGATTTCACCTGGACGCAAACGACGGTATAATTCGATAAGACCATCGCTTTCAGATTTAGACGTATCTTTTTCAGCAGTGTCGGCAATCATTTTGTTGTTAGCAAAAAGTTCTGCTAACGCTTCATCACTGCCAAAGCCTAATGCACGGAGTAAAACTGTTGCAGTCAACTTTCTCGTTCTGTCAACGTGCACCCACAAAACGTTTTGTGAATCTTGTTCAAATTCAAGCCAAGCACCCCTTGAAGGAATAACGGTGGTGTCAAATAAGCGTCTGCCAGACTTATCCATTTCAGAACCGTTGTAAACACCAGGAGAACGAACGAGTTGAGAAACGATAACTCTTTCTGCACCGTTGATAATAAACGAGCCGTTATCGGTCATAAGTGGGAAGTCACCCATAAAGACTTCTTGGTCGATAACTTCGTCAGTCACTTTGTTGACCAACCTAACCTTAACTCTTAAAGGACGAGCGTAAGTTGCGTCTCTATCCCTACATTCTTTTTCATCGTACTTTGGTGCACCGTCAAGGCTGTAATCCAAGAAGTACAATTCAAAGTGGTCAGAGTAGTCAGTAATAGGAGAGAAATCTTCTAAAACTTCGCCTATGCCGTCTCTAATAAAGGCGTCATATGAATCTTTTTGAATCTTGACAAGATATGGAAGTTCGATTGCTTCTTTGATTTTGCTAAAAGTTCTTCTTTTAACCTTGCCACATTCAATTTCAGGTAAAATACGTGTCATCAAAAAACACTCCTTAAAAAAATAATTTTTGCTTATTTATAAGGTTTACAAAAACATAAAAATGTTGTATAATAAACCTTGTAGAAAAAAGTTAGTATCGAAAAGCGATTTTTTTAGCGAATTTGCACGAAAAAATCCTTATTTTTTAGCCGTTTTTTCGCAAAAAGGCGATAAAACTCGATATTAACCTATCATAATGCATTTTATAATGTTATCTTATTTTGTAAATATTGTCAAGCGTTTTTAATTAAATTTAAAAATATTTTTATTTTTGGCTTTTTTAGGGTGTTTTTGACAATATAAAAGGGTGAATTTTTTATGAGAATTGACAAGTTCTTAAAGGTCAGCAGACTATTAAAAAGGCGTGCTATCGCCCAAGAAGCGTGTTCGGCACAAAGAGTTAGCGTCAATGGAAGATTGGTTAAGCCGTCTTTTAGAATTAAAGAGGGTGACCTTGTGGAAATCGGCTTTAACAGTGGCACGGTAAAGTTTAAAGTGCTTATGATTAAAGAAACGGTCAGAAAAGAAGACGCTGAAAAAATGTATGAAATTATTGTTGAGTAGGTTTATATGAAAGTTAGTTTAATTTTGGCTTGTGCAGGCACGGGCGTGCGTGCGGGCTTTAACAAAAATAAATTATTGGTCGAAAAGGGCGGAAAGACAGTTTTAGAACAAACCCTTTGTGCTTTTTATGATAGTGGCTTAATCGACCAAATTGTTATCGCAACTAGTAAAACCGATTTTGAGTTCGTGCAAAACTTGGTTTTAGATAAAGCAACCGTAGTTTTGGGTGGCGAAACACGCACGGACTCTGTTAAAAACGCACTTGAAAAGGTTGATGGCGATATTGTGCTTATTCACGACGGGGCAAGACCTTTTGTTTCAACTTCCCTTATTAAAAATTGCATTGAAACGGCAAAAGAATTCGGCTCGGCTATCCCTGTTGTTTCCACTAGGGACACTATTGTTAAAGTAAACGGCGAGTTGGTTGATGCGTATTTAGGTAAGGACGAGTTGAAAGCCGTTCAAACACCACAAGGTTTTTTAGCCCGTGAAATTAAAAAGGCTTATCAGTTTGCTGGGGACAAAACTTTTAACGATGACGGGCAAGTTTATCAAAACTGTTTTGGCAAGTTGAACACTTATGCTGGCGAAGAACAAAACGTTAAACTCACCTTTAAGCAAGATTTTAATTACATAAAGCCACAATACCGTTTTGGCACGGGTTTTGACTCACATAAGTTAGTGGAAAACAGAAAACTTGTTTTGGGTGGCGTTGTTATCCCTCACGACAAAGGGCTATTAGGGCATTCCGATGCGGACGTTTTAACACACGCTATTATGGATGCGATACTTTCTTCCCTATCCCTTCGTGATATCGGCTATCATTTTTCTGATAAAGATGCAAAGTGGAAAGATGCGAACAGTTTGGACCTATTAAAGATAGTTTTAGATATGGTTAAAGAACAAGGCTATAAAGTTCAAAGCATATCGGCAACGATTATGGCAGAAAAACCAAAACTTTTAGGCTTTATCCCTGAAATAACAAACAGCCTTGCAAACGCACTTAACCTTTCCCCTGAATTTGTGGGCATTGGTGCAACCACTTTAGAGGGTTTAGGTTTTGTTGGCAGAGAAGAAGGAATTTGCACCCACGCCACAGCAACATTAGTTAGAATTTAATATTTTAATAAACAAAAAAAGCGAGTTTTTTAACTCGCTTTTTTATTGTTTAATTTAGTTTTTTATGCTGGTGTCCAGCCCATTTTTTGACCTGATAAAATATGAATATGCAAGTGGAAAACGGTTTGGCCTGCATCTTCGCCTTGGTTTATAACCAAACGATAGCCGTTTTCTAACCCGAGTTCTTTTTCAAGAGTTGGGATTTTCTTAAAACACTCTTTAAGCATTTGGCTTTGCTCTTCTGTCATATCTTTAAGCAACTTAAAGTGACTTTTTGGAATACACAAAAAGTGGTTTTTTGCTTTTGGGTCAATATCCTTAATGATAATCATATTATCATCTTCATACATTTTTGTTGCAGGGATATCCCCTTTGATGATTTTACAAAACAAACAGTTTTCCATATTAAACTCCTTTTTGTGTAGCAATCGCCCCGTCCAAATAAGGCGAACCAACTATCACTTTTTCAATTTGGTTATTTTGATTTATTTTATAATCTTTTATATAAACTCTTAAATAGTTTTGGGTATAGCCCACGGCGTATCCGTCCTTAACTTCTTCAAACAAAAAGTCAAGTTCTTTATTTTTCATATTTAAAGCAAAATCTTTTTTGCACTGTTCTTTGATTTTAAGCAGTTTGTCAAGCCTTTGCTTTTTAACTTCTTTATCAAGGTCTTTCATCTTGCTTGCAACCGTTCCACTTCTTGAACTGAACGGGAACGGGTGAATGTCTGCAAAATTAACCTTTTTAACAAACTCAACCGTTTTATAAAAATCTTCTTCGGTCTCGGTTGGAAAACCCACGATAATATCGGTGGTAATACCCGCATCGGCAAAGTATTCTCTAATTAGGTTGACTTTTTCTAAATATTCAGCCGTAGTGTAGTGTCTGTTCATTTTTTTAAGCACACTATCAGAGCCCGACTGCAAAGATAAGTGAAAATGCGGTGCAAAATCATATAGTTCTTTTAACGCACTCAAAAATTCTCTATCTATAACGTTCACTTCCAACGAGCCAAGCCTAATTCTAACAGGCAAGTCCCTTAAGGTTTTTATTAAACCCGTCAAATTCAAGCCGTTATAATCATAAGCCGAAAGGTTTATGCCGTTTATAACCACTTCTTTTGCTTTGGTGTTTTTTATTTCGTGATAAACGTTCTCTGGCACTCTCGCCCTATTCCTACCCCTTAAATATGGGATAATGCAGTATGAACAAAAATTATTGCAACCGTCCTGAACTTTAACGTAATCCCTCGTTCTTAAAGACTTAACGGGCAAAAGTTCTTCAAAGGTTTCACAAGGCGGGCTAACGTGGTTTCCCTTTTCGTTTAAAAGGCTTAAAATCTCGTTTTTATTGAACACGCCCGTTAGCAAAACGTCGTTTGACTTATCCATAAACTGCTCTGGATTCTTTTGCACGGCACAGCCTGTAAAAATAATTTTGGCGTTTTTGGAAAGTTTTTTAATTCTGCTTGCCATTTGCCTTGATTTTTTTTCGGCTTCATTAGTGACCGCACAAGTGTTGACTATGTAAAGGTCTGCCTGCACTAATTTATCGCTAACTTCATACCCAAGGTCAACAAGCCCACTTATTAAAGAATCGCTTTCGCACTCGTTGACCTTACAGCCGAGAGTAAAAACAACTGCTTTCATTATTCACCTTTTCTTAAAACGAGTGCCGACCACTCGCCCTTAATGTTTTGCTCAACAAACTTAAAGTTTGCCGATAAATATGCGTTTTTAACTTGTTCAAGTTTTTCAACCAATATGCCACTTAAAATGATTATACCGTTATCGAGCAAGTTGTTTGATATATGTGGTGCAAAATAAATAAGCACGTCTGCCATAATATTGCAAACGATAACGTTGCCCTTAACCGTTGTATCGTCAAGCAAGTTTTTCAAAACGACGCTTGCGTTAGAAATGTTGTTAAGTTGCATATTGTGTTCGGTTGCCGTGATAGCACACTCGTCAATATCGGTCATAACAACTTCTTTTGCACCGAGTTTGCTTGCACATATTCCAAGAATGCCACTGCCACAACCAACGTCTAGCACAACGTCATCATTTTTAACAAACTTTTCTAAAAACTGAACGCACATAGAAGTGGTTTCGTGTTCGCCCGTGCCAAACGCCATATTGCTGTCTAAAAGCACCTTAATTTCGCCCTCTTTTGCAAGGTAATCTATCCACTCTGGCACGATAACGATTTTGCCCATTTTAATTGGCTTAAAATGTTCTTTCCACTGTTCACGCCAAAGGTCGCCGTCAATGTCTCTTTTAACAGTTTCCAAACTGCCCAAATCGAGTGGGCTTTGTTCTTTTAGGTTGATAAGTTCTTTTTCCACTTTTGCGATAAGGTCTTTAGCCTCTGCTTTTGGGAAAAAGGCCTTAACAAGCACGGTTTTATCTGCCGAAAAGATTTTCTCATCGGCATAATCCCACGTTTTGCCGTCTTTTGCAAGGGCAATAACGTCTTCAATATCGCTTATAACCACACCGCTATCAGTATAATTCCACAAAAGGTCGCTGACAATGTCTCCGCCAATATGGGTGGTTGAAATTGTTAATTCTGTAAAATTTTTCATACTATTTTTGGTATGGGTTTTTACCATACATTGTTTCGATATTATCCTTATATTGTTTCATACTTGGGCATTGTTTAATATCGGTATTCTTATCCAATTCTTCCAAAATCTTCTTTTGCTCTTTGGTAATTTTGCTTGGCACTTCAACCAAAACGTCAATATAAAGGTCGCCCGTGCCACGATTTGTTTTTATACCCTTGCCACGCACGAAAAATCTTTTGCCACTTTGCGTGCCTTCTGGGATAGAATATTCAAACGTTTCATCAATGAGTGGAACTTGAACTTTGCCACCCATAACAGCCGTTTTGAAACTTATAGGAACCGTCACGTAAAGGTCAAAATTCTTTCTCTTAAAGATTTTGCTTGGCTCAACCTTAATAACAATAATAAGGTCGCCCGCAGGTCCACCATTGGTGCTTGCTTGACCAAAGCCAACTTTCTTTATATAACTGCCTGTGTCTGCCCCTGCTGGTATATCAAGCGAAAGTTTGGTTTGAGCACGAGTATAACCCTTTCCATTACACTCTTTACAAGGCTCGATAATCTTTTTGCCCGTTCCCTTACATTCATCACAAGGTCTAACGCTAACAGAACGGAAAAAGCCGTTGCTTGTCGTGTATTGAACTTGACCTGTTCCACCACACTTTTCGCAAGTTTTATAAGCCGTGCCACCTTTTGCACCCGTGCCATTACAAGCCGAGCAAGGCTGATTTCTCATATACGCAATATCACGCTTGCAACCTTTTGCAGCGTCTAAAAAACTCATTGTAAGTTCAACGGTAATGTCTTCGCCCTTGGTTTTTGTTTGGGCACGACTTCCTTGCCCGCCAAAGCCACCAAATATGTCGCCAAAAATATCGCCAAAATCACTAAAACCACCGAACCCGCCGTTTCCACCAAAGCCGTTGCCAAACCCACCGCCAAAGCCTGGGTTTTCACGCTGAAAGTCGTATTGCTGACGCTTTTTTTCGTCCGACAAAACTTCGTTGGCTTCGTTTATTTCCTTAAACTTTTCAGCGGCAGTTGGGTCGTTTGGGTGCAAGTCTGGGTGATATTTTTTAACCAGCGTTCTATACGCTTTTTTTATGTCGTCTTGTGTGGCGTCCTTACCCACCCCAAGAGTTTCATAATAATCTTTTGCCATAATTATTCCTTTATGTTAAATAGAAAAGTTTTTCTATTCATTTTTAATTGTTTTTTATATTGTCAATAAATTACTTTTTTAGCCTATTATTCTGCCGTTTCAACAGGACTTTTTTGTTCTTGCTCAACGCTTGGGTTTTTGCTTTTACCTTTAATCCAATAAAATCTGATAATTGCAACACTAACTGAAATTGTGCTTGCAATATCACAAATAGACGCAAGCAAATATCCTTTTATCGTGCTGTTTAATAACCAAGAAATCGCCACCACAAGGGCAAGATAGCGGTATGCTTTTGGGTTAATAACAAAGTAAGCCACAACACCCAAAAATGCAGCAAGAATAGAAAATACGTCGTGCCAGACGTCAAAGCCTATAATACAATTTACAACTACTATTGCTATAAAGAAGAACAACCAAAAATAACTATTCGCCCACTTGTATTTTTCTCTTTGCAAGAAAACCAAACAACTCATAACGCCAATAAGTGAAGACGTTGCACTTGCAATGTCTGCTTGGAAGACAAAGTATAACACCCAACTAGTTTGAGCCAGAGCACAGAATAAAATGTTTTTACTTCTACCTTTTAATTGAAATTCACAAGTTTTAAGAATAATAGCAATAACGCCAAAAGCATTTACTAATATAAGATACCAAATACCCCAATTATTAGAAATTGAGTTTACAAATAAATCAAGCGATGATAAAGAAGATAATAAATTATGTATTTGCATAAACGTTTCTCCAACTACACACAAACTGAAAGGCAAAAAATTTGCCTTTCAGTTTTTGTTAATTAGTTTTGATGAAATTCAGTGTCCCCTGGGTTTTCACCACCGTTTGCGTTAGGGTCACCATTTGGGTTTGCTTGTTGATATACCTTTGCAAAGATACCTTGCGAAACTTGTGAAAGTTGCTCGGTTGCTTTAACCATTCTGTCGTTATCGTTGCTTTCAAGTTCAACTTTTGCAAGTTTAATTTCTTCTTCAAGTTTTGCCTTGTCTTCATCGGTCAACTTGTCGCCCAATTCCTTAATTGACTTTTCAATAGTAAAGATAAGTCCGTCAAGTTTATTGTGGTTATCAACAACTTCTTTTCTCTTTTTATCTTCTTCTTCATATTGTTTTGCTTCGTTGACAGCCTTGTCGATATCAGCGTCAGAAAGGTTTGTTGAAGAAGTGATTGTGATGTTTTGTGATTTGCCTGTGCCCAAGTCCTTTGCAGAAACGTTTACGATGCCGTTTGCGTCAATATCAAAGGTGACTTCGATTTGTGGCACGCCTCTTGGTGCAGGTGCAATGCCTGAAAGTTGGAAGTTGCCAAGAGTTTTGTTATCTTTAGCAAATTCTCTTTCGCCTTGTAAAATATGAATATCAACTGCAGTTTGGTTATCTGCTGCCGTTGAGAAAACTTGTGATTTCTTAACAGGGATAGTTGTGTTTCTTTCAATAAGTTTTGTGCAAACGCCACCCAAAGTTTCAATACCGAGTGAAAGTGGTGTGACGTCTAAAAGTAAAACGTCTTTTACTTCGCCAGATAAAACACCGCCTTGGATTGCAGCACCGATTGCAACGCATTCGTCTGGGTTAATGCCCTTAAATGGTTCTTTGCCGGTCACTTTTCTAACTTCGTCGATAACGGCTGGAATTCTTGTTGAACCACCAACTAAAATTACCTTGTCGATATCAGAGAAAGAAAGGCCTGCGTCTTTCATAGCGTTTTGCATTGGAATAACGGTTGCTTGCACCAAATCTTCTGTCAACGCATCGAATTTTTGTTTAGTAATATCAACGTCAAGGTGTTTTGGGCCTGTTGCATCAGCCGTGATAAATGGCAAGTTTACGTTGGTTTTGCTCATGCCAGAAAGTTCAATCTTTGCCTTTTCAGCACCTTCTTTTAATCTTTGCATTGCAAGTTTGTCGTTTGATAAGTCAATGCCTTCTTTTGCTTTGAATTCAGAAATTAGGTAATCCATAACTCTCTTGTCAAAGTCATCACCACCTAACATATTGTTGCCTTGTGTTGCCAAAACTTCAAACACGCCGTCGCCAATTTCCATAACTGAAACGTCGAAAGTACCACCACCAAGGTCATAAATGATAACCTTTTGGGTTTTGCCTTCTTTGTCAAGACCATAAGAAAGTGCAGCAGCAGTTGGTTCGTTGATAATTCTTAAAACGTTTAAGCCTGCGATTTTACCTGCGTCCTTGGTTGCTTGACGTTGGCTATCTGAAAAGTATGCAGGAACAGTGATAACTGCATCAGTGACAGTGCCACCTAAATATGCTTCTGCATCTTTTTTAAGTTTGGTTAAAACCATTGCTGAAATTTCTTGTGGGGTATATTGTTTGTCGCCGATAGAAACCTTATAATCAGAACCCATATGTCTTTTGATAGACGCAACCGTTCTGTCTGGGTTAGAAACGGCTTGACGTTTAGCCACTTGGCCAACTAATCTTTCACCATCTTTTTGAAAGCCTACAACCGATGGGGTTGTTCTTGAACCTTCTGCGTTTGCGATAACGACAGGTTCACCATTTTCCATAACTGCCACGCACGAGTTTGTCGTACCCAAGTCAATACCTATTGTTTTCATAATCTATTTCTCCTTATACTTAAATTTTATTTTATAACGCTAACAGTAGCGTATCTTATAATTTTATCTTTTTTTCTATAACCTTTTTGGAACACTTGCTTAACGGTGTCAACTTCATCGCCCTCACCTGCAGGAACTTGCATAACCGCCTCTGCTATTTGTGGGTCAAACATCTCGCCAACAGGGTTAATTTCTTCAATGTCAAGCGACTTTAAGGTTTCATCAAACTTACGCCTAATGTTTTTAATACCTTCTTCAGTCTTTTGGTCTAAACCGATTGTCAAAGCCCAATCTAAATTATCGCCGACAGGCAAAATCTTGCTAATAACACTTGAAATGCCTTCGTTAAAGGCTTCTGCCCATTGGTTTGCGTTGCGTTTTTTGTAATTATCGAACTCTGCAACGTTTCGCATCCATTTGTCCTTATAGTCTTCAACTTGTTTTTTAAGTTCTTCGTTTTCCTTAACAAGTTGTTCGTTAAGAATGTCTTGGACCTTTTCTTCACATTCTTTTGAGCACTTTTTCTTTTTGTCTTCCATAATTCTTCCTTTACTTTTTATTACCTATTAAATCTTCTAAAATTTTACCAACACTCTCTAAAACCGAAACGACCTTTTGGTAATCCATACGAAGTGGCCCGATAACGCCATACGTTCCGATTCTAACACCGCTTGCAGAGTAAGTTGCTGTCACAAGCGAACAATCTTCTGGCATTTCCTTTCCTTCTTCGCCACCGATTTTAATGCTAATTTCAATATTATCGTTATCCTGTTGTAAAAGCGATGCCAACTTATTCTTGCTGGTCACAACCGAAAGGAAGTTTTTAACCTTTTCAGCATCAGAGTATTCTGGGTTGTTTAAGATTTTGTTTTCGCCTTCAAGCACCAATTTAGAATTGTTGTTTGCGATATAATCTTCAATCGCCCACATAACGCTGTCGAAAATTGCACGATAACTTGCAAACTCGGTTGTAAACGTTTGACCTACCCCAATAACGTCACAAAAACGCTTTCCCACAAAAATCTTTGAGATAAGCGAACTTGCTTCTTCAATTTGGCTATCTGTCATTTCTTCTGGAATGTCAATAAACTTATCCCTTATAAGCGTGTTTTCGGTCACGATAAGCAATAACGCTTGGTTTTTCTTATACCTAAAAATATCAAGTTTAACTATCGTGTCTTCTGCACTTTGCGAAGTATAGAAAACCGAAGTGTAATCGGTTAAGTCGCTTATAACCTTAACGGTGTTCTGCACAACTGCTTCTAAATTGTTTGCGTGGTTTTGGAAGGACTCTTTTATAGCCCCCACTTCCTTTAACGTAAGATTGCTTTTGTCCATAAGTTCGGATACGTAAAGTTTATACGCTTCAATTGACGGAACCCTGCCACTGCTTGTGTGAAGTTGGGTTAAAAAACCCATTTCTTCTAAACCTGCAAGTTCGCTTCTAACCGTTGCCGAACTTATGTCTTGCATATACTTTTCAGTTATGCTTTTGCTTGACACCGGTTGAGCCGTGGCAATATAATCATCAACAACTAACTGAAGTATCTTTTTCTTTCTGTCTGAAAGTTTCATCCCCGTCCCCTTTGGCACTTTAACAAGTTTTTTGTTAGCACTCTTTTGCTTTAAGTGCTAACTGTGAGATAATTATAAAACTATTATTCGCCTTTGTCAAGGGTTTATGCCAATATTTTAAAGAAATTTTTGTTTAAAAAAACCAACTCCCCAAACGGTTTTTGAGGAGTTAATATTTTAGTTAATTTTTAATATATCTATATAATGTTTATTATTCAGTGCGAAGTGCGACAACAGGGTCTTGATGTGCAGCCTTTTTAGCAGGGATTAAGCCTGAAATTACTGTTAAAAGCGTGCTTATTCCGACCATTAGCATTGCCGAACCGAACGGCAATATCATAATTGAAAATCCCGCTGCACTTTGAACGATTAGGTTGACAACTAACGAAATAAAGTAAGTGATGCCTATTCCCACAAAGCCACTTGACGCACCGATTATAAAGGTTTCAGCGTTAAACAAGTTAGAAACGTCCCTCTTTCTGCCACCGAGCGAACGGATAACGCCAATTTCTTTAATTCTTTCCACAACCGAAACGTAAGTTATAATTGCAATCATAACGCACGAAACGACAAGTGCCAACGATGTGAACGATATAAGTGCGATAGAAACAACGTCAATCATAGAATCAATCATATCCATAATAAGCGATAAGTTATCGGTATATTTGATTTGTTCTCTATCTGCTTTTGCAAGCGTTTTATCGCCCACAACAATATCGCCGTCCTCGTTCCACTTATCAAGGTAAGCAACAACCTTATCTTTCATAGTAAAGTCTTTTGGATAAATAGATATATTGTTTGAAACGGCAACGCCACCAACGTTACGTGCAGAAAGCGTATAAGTGTCGCTCATATTGCTCATTGCTCCACCCATAGCACCGCCCATCATATCACCCATCATTCCCATCATACTGGTCATAAAACTTGTTGAGCCAACAAAGCCAGTTGCAGTTTTTTCTGGTGGAATTGTGCTGTCGGTTGGGTCAACATCGTGGAAATACGTGTATTCATAGGTTATACCATAAGGCACTTCAACGCTTGTGCCTGTTTGCGGGTTGGTTTGTTTGATAATGGTGCTTGTATAGCCATTGCCATTGTTTTCTTGTGCATAGTTGTTAAGGAACGTTGCAATTTGGCTTGGGCTTTCTTGCTCTTTTTCAATAATACTTTCTGCCAACGCTTGCGTATAATACATTCCGGCTTTTAGACAGCCAAAATTGATATTATCCTTTGTTTCCAAAATACCAACGATTTCAAAAGTCATGCCATCGGTAAATGTCGAATCAACCTTATATTTATAATTAAATGGATTAATCGGATTTGTTTTTTGCTCAAACACCACGTCGTTTGAATAATAGGTAAAGGTCTTGCCTAAAAGTTCTTCATAAGTAAATTCCATTTTGTCTAATTCTGGTTTATACCCAACGTCAGGCTTGCCTTCGCCACTAACCGCACGATATGCAATATTCAAAAATTCTTCTTGTGTGTAATATCCAATTTGTGCTAAAGTTAGGTCGGTTAACGCCCTATCTTTATTAAGCACAATCATAAGTTCGTTGGCTTCTTGTGCCACCCTGCCCTCTAAAACGTTATACTGTGTCTTTATATATTCACTGTCGGCTGGGGCTTGCATAAAGGTTTTGCCAAGTTGAGTTATTAAAGACGCTTGGTCCTTAAACTCGGTTTCTTTCATTATGCGTGTGTATATTTCTTTTATTGCAGATATAGAAACGTTTTCTTTATGGCTAGCGTCTCTATTAAAGTCAGTATAAATATTGTTTGTTATATCTATGCCATAATCAACCTTAAACGCCGCATATTCAGAAGGCATACCCAAAACGTAGTCAACGTAATCTTGCGTAATATTATTCTTGACTGTAATTTTATTCATTTGGTCAAATCTTTGAGCAAGTTGTTCCATTGTTGCATCAACGTTGACGTATCCCTTTTTCTTAACAAACTCTACCTTTTCAGAAACGGACATATCGTCCATAATCGAACTCATATCGTAAGCCGTTTCTTGAATAGTGATAGGGTTGCCCGAAAGCATATCGTCTTGCATATTGTTTATGTAAGTTCTAACACCTGTAGAAACAGCAATAACCGCCGATATGCCTATAATACCGATTGAGCCTGCAATAGAAGTTAAAAGAGTTCTGCCACGTTTAGAGAGTAAGTTTCGTGCAGACAACTTAAACGCCGTCCAAAAACTCATTTTTGCTTTGGCCTTTTTAGTCTTTTGAGTTTTGCTCTTTTGGTTTTCCAATTCGGCATCTTGCTTTTCTTGTTCAAGCGTGTAAGGGTTGGTATCTTCAACCACTTCGCCGTCAACAAGCCTTATGATACGGTTAGAATATTGTTCGGCAAGTTCGCCGTTATGCGTGACCATAATAACCAACTTATCTTTGGAAATTTCCTTGATTAAATCCATAATTTGTACACTTGTTTTACTATCAAGTGCACCCGTTGGCTCATCGGCAAGCAAAATATCAGGCTCGTTTACAAGTGCACGGGCGATTGCAACACGTTGGCACTGCCCACCTGAAAGTTGGTTAGGGCGTTTTTTCTCTTCACCTTTAAGCCCAACCTTTTCTAACGCACTCATTGCCCTTGCAACCCTTTCTTCTTTGGAAATGCCAGAAATAGTTAAAGCAAGTTCAACGTTTCCTAAAACAGTTTGGTGTGGAATAAGATTATAAGTTTGGAAAACAAAGCCTATCCTTTCGTTGCGGTAAATATCCCAATCCCTATCGCTAAAATTCTTGGTGCTTTTTCCCGCAATAATAAGGTCGCCCGAAGTATATTTATCAAGCCCACCAACGATATTAAGCGTGGTTGTTTTGCCACAGCCAGATGGCCCTAAAATAGAAACAAACTCGCTTTTTCTAAAAGCGATATTAAGCCCTTTAAGAACTTCTATCTCGCCACCAGCCACTTTATAGTTTTTTGTTATGTTTTGTAAACGCAACATTTTTTGTTCTCCAAATTTTGCTTGTATATGTTTTTTCGTATATAAATTTTACACTAAAACATTAATTAAACATTAAAAAATAGTGATTTTTTTATATTTTTATAAAATAATCTCTGAAACCGCCTTAACGTATTCGGTTGGGTTTTCAAGTGGAAGCCCAGCCAAAATTCTTGCTTGTTCGTATAAAACGGTTGCATACTTGTTTAGTTTTTCCTTGTCTGAACTAATTAAAACAAGTTTATCTAAAATTCCGTGCTCTAAACTGATTTCTAAAACCTTTTCCGCCTTGACTTTGCCATCTGCATTTGGCATAGAGTTGAACACCTTTTCCATTTCGATAGAAACGTCGCCACTTGCGGTTAAAGCCACAGGATAGTTTTTGAAGTTTGAAGTTAGTTTAACGTCTTTAACCTTGTCTTTAAGAATTTCTTTAATATCGTTTAAGAGTTGTTCGTTTTCCTTTGCCTTGTTGTCTAACTCTTGCTTTTCGTTTTCGCTATCGATAGAAAAATCTTGTTCGGAAACCGACTTGAACTTCTTTCCTTCATAGTCTAATAAAATCTTTGCCACAAACTCGTCAACGCCGTCTTTAAAATACAATACTTCATAGCCTTTGTTTTTAAGTTTTTCAATGTTTGGAAGTGATGCGATTTTATCATAACTTTCGCCACTTGCATAATAGATAAATTCTTGACCATCTTGCATACCCTTAACATATTCAGAAAGCGAAACTAATTGCTCTTTCTTTGAAGAATAGAACATTAAAAGGTCTTTAAGTTTGTCTTTATTCATACCAAAGCCTGCATAAACGCCAAACTTAATAGAAAGCCCGAATTCAGCGAACATTTTTTGGTAATTTTCCTTATCGTCAGCCATCATCTTTTTAAGTTCAGATAAAATTTTCTTTTCAAGGCTTGTTGCAATTGCTTTAACTTGCTTATCTTGTTGCAAAATTTCCCTTGAAATGTTAAGGCTTAAATCCGAACTATCAACAATACCCTTAATAAAGCCCAAATAATCAGGGACAAGTTCTTCGCACTTTTCCATAATCATAACGCCGTTGCAGTAAAGTTTAACGCCCTTTTTATAGTCCTTTGAAAAATAATCGTAAGGTGCTTTTGCAGGGATAAATAAAAGCGTGTCGTATGTCACAGCCCCTTCAATTTTTGCGTAAACGCTCTTTAATGGCGACATATAGTCGTGGAATTCGTTTTGGTAAAACTCATCCAAGTTTTCCTTTTTAACTTCAGCCTTTGGCTTTTTCCAAAGTGGAACCATACTGTTTAAGGTTGTAAGTTCTTCAACTTGTTCAAATTCAGGCTTATCGTCTGGCGTGCCGTCCTTTTTCTTTGAACGGGTGATAAGCATTTGGATAGGATAACGGATATAATCTGAATATTGCTTGATTAAACTGCTGATTTTATATTGCTCTAAAAAGTCTGAATATTTAAAGTCTTCTGTATCGGCTTTAATAGAAAGTTCAATTCTTGTTCCAACCGTGTCCTTTTCAGCACTTTCAATGGTATAACCTTCTGCCCCTTGACTTTGCCATAAATATGCTTGGTCTTCATTATAAGCCTTGGTTAAAACGCTTATCTTATCGGCAACCATAAATGCTGAATAAAAGCCAACGCCAAACTGACCGATAAGTTGCTCATCCGTCTTATCCCCGTTTTCCTTTTTGAAAGCAAGCGTGCCACTTTGGGCGATTGTGCCAAGGTTCTTTTCCAAATCTTTTTCGGTCATACCTATGCCGTTGTCTTCAATAATAAGTTTTCTGTTTTTACTGTCAATTGTTATATCAATCTTAAAATCTTGCCTTGCAGACGCATCGGTTAAAGAGATAAACTTTAACTTATCAATAGCGTCGCTTGCGTTTGAAATCAACTCTCTTAAAAATATTTCCTTATTGGTGTAAATAGAGTTAATCATAAGGTCAAGAATTCTTTTTGATTCGGTCTTAAATTGTTTCATTTTTCTTCCGTCCTTTCCAAGTAATATTTTCTTGCTATTTTAATTATATATAGCAAATTTCATTTGTCAACTTTTTTAATTATACAAAATCGAAAAGGCACTTATTTCGTGCCTTTTCGACTTTTTTTATTCAATTTCTATTGTTTTTTTAGGCAATTCCTTTTTGTCAAGTTTAGGAATATTAAGGGTTAATGTGCCGTTTACAAACTTTGCTTTAATGTCCTCTTCCGACACCACTTCACCCACGTAAAAAGTCCTTGAACAAGTGCAACTTCTCTCTCTTCTAATATAGTTTTTGCCTTCTTCTTTTTCTTCCTTTTTGGCGTTAATGGTCAAATATCCGTTTTCAAGCGATAACTCAATATCCTTTTTGTCAAAACCAGGTAGGTCAACTGACAAAGCATATTCCTTTTCGTTTTCTTCTATGTCCGCCCTCATTTGCATTGCCCTATTTGAAAAGGTTGTCGGCTTAAAAAAAGAATTCATCATATCGTCAAAAATGTCAAACGTGTTAAAATTGTTGGTTGTTAAAAAGTTTCTCATAATACCTCTCCTTATATAAATATTTTTTACTAAATTTAGCACTCTATTGTTTTAAGTGTTAGCACTCTCTTATGTCGACTGCTAATTCTTATTATAATCACAAAATTTTACTTGTCAAGTGTTTTTTAAAATTTTTTTGCAAATTTTTTAAAACAAAAAAAGTGTGCCAATTTATTTAGCACACATAGTTTGTTTAATTTTTATGTTTTTTATTTATTGTTTAAGCAAGATAAAATATACTCTGCATAAGTTTTTGCAACGTTAAAGCCGGTGGTTTTTTCTATACCTGAAATAAAGGCGTTTGAATTGACTTCGCAAACGAAAGGTTGCCCTTTTTCCCCATATAACAAATCTACACCGCAATAAGAAAGTCCCAAAACTTCTGCACATTTTTCTGCTGTTTTTCTAAACTCTATCGGCAAATCGATTGGCGTTCCCTTTCCGCCTTGAGCAACGTTTGAACGGAAATCAAACTCGTTTTCCCTTTGCATAGCACAAACGGCCTTGCCACCGATAACGATAACCCTAACGTCCACGCCACGCCTCGTACCCAAATATTCTTGGAACAGGTGTGGTTTTAACTTTAAGGTTTCCATAATTTTTAACAACTCGTCAAAATCGTTTGCAAGGTAAACACCCTTTCCCATAGAGCCAAAACTTTCTTTAACTATTAAAGGAAAGCCTAAACTGTTTGCAATTTTTTCCGCCCACTTTTTATCAACTGGCATATCTTTATTATAGCAAAGTGCACCGAATATGGTTTTTGGCAAATTAACGCCTTTTCCCATAAGTGCTAAAGTGGTAAGCCCTTTATCATCGCAAACCCTGATTGCTTTGTGGCTGTTAAAAAGTTTTATACCCAAACTTTCTAAAATTTCCGATTGGTATTTATCCTTATCTAAATAAACTGCAAATTCAACGCCTTTAAGGGTTGAAGAAATGGTATTGTTGCAAATTTCGTTGTGCAAAAAAGTATCGGTTATTATTTCAACCGATACGCCAAGGCTTAAAAATTCTTGCTGAATTCGTTTTGCTTGATGCACGCTTTCAGCAGGAATTTGATATGGATTTATAACAATAATTCCTGTCCCCATACATATAATTATACTATTTTTTGTCAGGCTAGTCAAGGCGGTTTTGCAAAATTTAAATAACTTTATTTTTTAAAACAATATTGACAGAAAAAATGCTAAATGTTAAAATATAGTTGAACAAAGGGAAAAGAAATAACGATGAGGAGTAAAAAAAGATATTCTTTTTCTGGGGAGGTATGGACCAATGAACAGTTCAATTGATGAGCAAAAGCCCGTGCCTAAAAGGACGGTAAAATAAGCGTTAATTTTCTTTAATCGTTTCCCTTAAAGAAGGAAAGATTAAAAGGTTAAATACTTAATCTAAAAAGGCTTTTAAGTTAATACGGCACGGTAAAACTGAATATAATAGATACGCCTTCCTAAATGGTGTTTTAGGAAGGCGTTTTTTTGTTTATTTTTCTATTTTTGATTGCTTTTTCTTAATGTTCGACCAACTGATAAACCCGTAAAAATCGTTTACCAAAAAGACAACAAAGCATATCATAACCGATAGATAGCCAATATCATAAAAGGTTGCCATTGTCCACATTACAATCAAAACTATATCGTTAAATGCGTAAGCAATAGTGAAAAACTTGCATCTTCTTATGGTTAAATATCCCGCTAAAAAACTTGTGAAGACTGATAATGTGCTTATAAACAAGTTTCTGGTGTTAAACGACTTTAATATAAAGTAAAAACCAACGGTTATCAAAACTGAAACTATGAACGCAATAAAAACTTCTTTTTTTGAAAGGCTGTTTATCTTAACTTCGGCCTTGCCTTGCTCGGACGGGTTCCTTAACCAAGATATAAGCGAAAAGATTGCCCCGGGAAGTGACATTCCAAGATAGGTTATCATTTCGCCATAATATCTAAAAGTCCAAGAAATATAGCCGTAAATCAATATAAAAACAATCATAAAAACTTGCCCCAAAGGGTTTGCCTTTGCACATATAATAAGTGCAACCGAGCCGATTAAAGATGCAAGCATATTTATATAATTGTGTCTATCAAAAATCAAAAACGAGCCAACTATTAACACTATTGAACTGATTAAAATGGCAAGTTCAACTTTTGAAAAGTATTTTTTAATTTTCATAATTTCCTTTTTTACTTAAAAAACATTTGAAAGCCATAAAAAGCGTTCAAATGTTTTTTGATTAAAATTTATCGCTAATTTTGGTCACCAAACCATTTAAGTGGCTATCCAAACTAACAGCCTTTTCCGCCCAAACGCCGTTATCAAAAGTAAACACTGAAACTGACGCGTTTGAAACCCAAGGTATATTTTTCATTTGGGTGATGTTCCCACACCTAACCAAACTTTGCACTGCCCTAATCGGCGTGCCGTGTGCAGTAATGGCAATGGTTTTATCGGGGTTGCTTTCAGCAATTTGGTTTAACGCTTCCCACACCCTTTCGGACAAATCTTTAACCGTTTCGCCACCGGTTGGTTTTGCAAGTGCAATGTCTTTTAACCAAGGTTGATAATCTTGTCTTTTGATAAGGTCATCACCCTTTTGGTTTTCCCACTCGCCAGCAAATATTTCCCTTAAACGCTTGTCTTTATAAATTTTGACCTTGCATTTTTTTGCAATGCACTTGCCCGTATAAAAGGCTCTTTTAAGGTCGCTTGAATAGACGGCGTCCACCTTATAGTTGCTTGCAACAAAGCCCGCAGTTAAGCGGGCTTGCTCTTTGCCCATTTTGGTTAAAGCAATATTTATATGCCCAGAAAAAACGCCTTTTTGATTAGTTTTGCTTTCGCCGTGCCTTATTAGTAAAATGGTTGTCATAGCGAATTGGTATTAGAATAAACCTGAAATCTTGCCGTTTTCATCAACGTCAATCTTTTCAGCAGCAGGAACTTTTGGTAAGCCAGGCATTGTCATAATATTACCCGTTAAAACAACGATAAAGCCGGCACCTGCTGAAATTTTTAACGACCTAACGTTAATCTTAAAGCCTGTTGGAGCACCAAGTTTGGTCATATCGTCAGAGAAAGAATATTGTGTTTTTGCAATACAAACAGGCACTTTGTCAAACCCTAAATCTTCCAAAGTCTTAATTTGTTTCTTTGCTTCTTCACTAAATATAACGCCATCGCCACCATAAACTTTGGTTGCAACCTTTTCAATCTTGGTTGCGATGCTGTCGTCATCTTCATAACTAAAGGTAAAGTCGTTTTCTTGTTCGCAAAGTCTAACAACTTCTTTTGCAAGTTCAGTGCCACCCTTTCCGCCTTCTGCCCAAACGGTTGAAAGCACAACGTTTACGCCAAGTTCTTTGCACTTTTTGATAACCAATTCAATTTCCGCATCGGTATCGGTTGGGAAACGGTTTACAGCAACAACTGATGGAAGTTTATAAACGTTTTTAATGTTATGAACGTGGCGAAGAAGATTTGGAATACCCTTTTCAAGTGCATCAAGATTTTCAGTTGCAAGGTCGGTTTTTGGCAAGCCACCGTGCATTTTCAACGCCTTAATAGTTGCAACGATAACAACTGCATCAGGTTTAAGATTAGCAACCCTACATTTAATATCCAAGAATTTTTCTGCACCAAGGTCAGCACCGAAACCTGCTTCGGTCACCGTGTAATCGCCCAATTTTTGTGCAATTTTAGTTGCCATAACAGAGTTGCAACCGTGTGCAATGTTTGCAAATGGCCCACCGTGAACGATTGCTGGCGTTGCTTCTAAAGTTTGAACAAGGTTTGGCTTTAACGCATCTTTCAAAAGTGCGGTCATTGCACCGTGTGCGTTTAACTGACCAGCCGTCACAGGCTTATCGTCATACGTATAACCAACGATAATTCTTTTTAGTCTTTCTTTTAAGTCTGTTAATGATGAAGACAAGCATAAAACCGCCATAATTTCAGACGCAACGGTAATATCGTAAGAGTCTTCCCTTGGAACGCCGTTTACCTTTCCGCCCAAACCATCAACAACAAAGCGAAGTTGCCTATCGTTCATATCAACGCATCTATGCCAAGTGATTTTTCTTGGGTCAATGTTAAGCGAATTGCCTTGATAAATGTGGTTATCAACCATTGCAGCAAGCAAGTTGTTTGCTGCACCAATTGCGTGGAAGTCACCGGTAAAGTGCAAGTTAATGTCTTCCATAGGGATAACTTGTGCATATCCGCCACCAGCAGCACCACCTTTAACGCCGAACACAGGACCTAACGATGGTTCCCTTAACGCAACCATAACGTTTTTGCCTATTTTCTTTAATCCGTCGGCAAGCCCAACGGTAGTGGTGGTTTTACCCTCGCCCGCAGGGGTTGGGGTAATAGCCGTCACTAAAATAAGTTTGCCGTTTTCTCTTTTTGTTTCTTTTAAGATAGAAAGGTCTATTTTGGCCTTATAGTTTCCGTATTGTTCTAAATACTTGTTATCAATACCAGCAGTTTTAGCAATTTCTAAAATGTGCTTTGGGGTTATGCTTTGTGCAATTTCAATATCACTTTTGTATTGCATTTTTCTTTCTCCTTTTATCTAATAATGCCTATTACTTAAAGTACTTAACGGCTGAATTAAACATCTTAATATCATATTCGCCGTAAACGTTCTTGTATAAGCCTTTGCCAACCCTTTCAGAGTGGCCCATTTTACCGAACACTCTTCCGTCAGGTGAAGTGATACCTTCAATAGCATAGAAAGAGTTATTTGGGTTAAACTTAATATCGTAAGTTGGCTTGCCATTTTCATCAACGTATTGGGTTGCAACTTGGCCGTTTTCTATAAGTTGTTTTAACAATTCGTCTTTAATGATAAATCTACCTTCGCCGTGAGAAATTGGAACTGTGTAAACGTCACCAACTTGTGTTTGCATAAGCCAAGGCGACTTGTTTGATGCAATCCTTGTTTTAACAAGCATTGATTGGTGCCTTGCGATGCTGTTAAAGGTTAAGGTTGGCATATCTTCACTGATTTCATCAGTAATTTTGCCGTATGGCACAAGGCCGAGTTTAATAAGTGCTTGGAAACCGTTGCAAATACCGCCGACCAAACCTTTTCTAATATCTAAAAGTTCGCTAACGTTTTCTTTAATTGCCTTGTTTCTAAAGAACGCCGTAATAAATTTACCAGAGCCATCTGGTTCATCACCGCCAGAGAAACCACCTGGAACGAAAATTATTTGGCTTTCTTTAACCTTTTTAGCAAATTCATCAACCGATTCTTTAACGTCGCCAATATTTTTGATAACGAAAATATCAACGTCTGCACCTTGACTTGCAAAAGCCTTTTTAGTATCGTATTCACAGTTTGTTCCTGGGAAAACAGGCACTAAAACTTTTGGTTTAGCAAACTTTGTTGGAGAAAGCGTCCAATTATCAACGCTAAACTTAATTTCAGGAATTTCGCCCTTATCAGTGTAAACGTCGTTGCATTTAAACACGCTTTCAAGTTTGTCTTCATAAACGCCTAAAAGTTTGCATAAGCAAATGCTATTTCCGTTATAAGCAATTTCTTTCTTATCAGTTGTTTTACCGAGGTCAAACGCCTTTTCAACCTTAACGTCACCGTCAAGTTCAATGATAAAGCCACCGTAGTTATAGCCAAACACTGTGTTCATATCAACGCCTGCAAATTCAAAGCCGATGCTATTACCAAACGCCATTTTCATAACGCCTTCTGCAATACCGCCAATTGTTGGGGTGTACATAGAAAGAATTTGCTTTTTAGCGTTTAAGTTCTTTATAATTTCAAAGTTTTCTAAAAGGTCATTTGTATCAATCAAGCCGTCCGCAGTCTTTTTAGCAGGAAGGAATATAACTTTGCTGTTTGCCTTTTTAAATTCAGGCGAAACAACCTTATCTAAACTGTCGGTTGTGACAGCAAAAGAAACTAACGTTGGTGGAACGTCAATATTTTCAAACGAGCCACTCATAGAGTCCTTACCGCCGATTGCTGAAAGTTTAAGTTGTTTTTGAGCCTTAAACGCACCGAGCAATGCACTCATAGGCTTGCCCCAACGCACGTCGTCCTTATTTGGCTTTTCAAAATATTCTTGGAAAGTAAGGTAAGTATCTTCAAAGGTTGCACCCGTTGCAATCAACTTACAAACGCTTTCAATAACAGCATAATATCCACCGAAAAGTGGCGATTTTTCACTTACAAATGGGTTATAACCCCAACTCATAAACGAGCAAGTGTCGGTATCGTTATTTTCAACAGAAACCTTGTTTACCATTGCTTGAATAGGTGTTCTTTGATTTTTGCCACCGAAAGGCATAAGCACTGTGCCAGCACCGATTGTTGAGTCAAAACGTTCAGATAAGCCACGCTTTGAGCAAACGTTAAGGTCATCAGCAAGGTCAGTTAAGCCTTTAACAAAGTCGGTTGGAATAGCCTTTTCGTTAAATTGTTGTGTTGGAATTTTAACGTTGGTTTTCTTTTCAGCACCGTTAGAGTTTAAGAAATCTCTTGAAATATCAACGATAACGTTGCCTTTCCACGTCATTTTAAGCCTTGCATTGTCAGTGACGGTTGCCACCACGGTTGCTTCCAAGTTTTCACTGCTTGCAAGGTTGATAAATTCTTCAACGTTTTCACTTTCAACCACAACTGCCATTCTTTCTTGTGATTCACTTATAGCAAGTTCGGTTCCGTCAAGTCCTTCGTATTTCTTTGGCACTTTATCGAGTTCAATATCTAATCCGTCTGCAAGTTCGCCGATAGCAACTGAAACGCCACCTGCACCAAAGTCGTTGCAACGCTTAATTAGTCTTGATGCTCTTTCATTTCTAAATAATCTTTGTAATTTTCTTTCTTCTGGGGCATTACCCTTTTGAACTTCTGCACCGCAAGTTGAAAGTGAAGAAAGGTTATGTGATTTAGATGAGCCTGTTGCACCACCGCAACCGTCTCTACCCGTTCTGCCACCTAAAAGGATAACCTTATCGCCAGCACTTGGCACTTCTCTTCTAACGTTCTTTTCAGGTGCCGCAGCAATAACTGCACCGATTTCCATACGCTTTGCAACGTATCCATCGTGGTAAATTTCATCAACCATACCCGTTGCAAGACCGATTTGGTTGCCGTATGATGAATAACCGCTTGCAGCCGTTGTGACAATTTTTCTTTGTGGAAGTTTGCCCTTAATGGTTTCTTCAAGTGCTTTTAATGGATTGCCAGCACCTGTCACACGCATAGCAGCGTAAACATAACTTCTGCCTGAAAGTGGGTCACGAATTGCACCACCGATACAAGTTGCAGCACCACCGAAAGGTTCAATTTCGGTTGGGTGGTTGTGCGTTTCGTTCTTAAATAGCAATAACCAATCTTGTTGCTCGCCGTTCACGTTAACTTTAATCTTAACCGTGCAAGCGTTGATTTCTTCTGAATCGTCAACCTTTGGAAGAGCACCCGTTGCCTTGTGGTATCTTGTTGCAATAGTTGCAAGGTCCATAAGGTTAATTGGCTTTGTTCTGTTTAACTCTTTTCTCGTGTCAATATATTCGTTATAAATTTGTTGAGCAAGCCCGTCTTCAAACACTGCATTTTCAATAGTGGTAAGGAAAGTTGTGTGACGGCAGTGGTCTGACCAATAAGTGTCAATCATCTTAATTTCGGTGATGGTTGGCTCTTTATTTTCCTTTTTGAAGTATGCTTGCAAGAACTTTAAGTCGTCAATATCCATAGCAAGCCCTTTTTCTTTTAAGAAAGCGGTTAAGCCATCAACATCTAAACTGTTAAAGCCATAAAGCGTTTCAACCTTGTCAGGCAAGTCGTAAGAAAGAGCAAGCGTATCTTTTTCTTCCAAATCGGCCTCCCTACATTCAACAGGGTTGATAACGTATTTTTTAATTTGTTCTAACTCTTCACTTGAAAGTTTACCGTCAATAGCGTAAACCTTTGCCGTTTTAACAACAGGGCGATTGCCTGCCGAAAAAAGTTGGATACATTGTGATGCTGAATCTGCCCTTTGGTCAAATTGACCTGGGAGTGGTTCAACGGCAAAAATGTAATCAGCCTTTGGAAGAGAGATGAAAGTGTCATCAATTTGTGGTTCTGAAAAAACCGAGTTTATGCACTTTGAAAAAAGGTCTTTTTCAATATCTTCAACGTCATAACGGTTGATAACTTTTAATGATTTTACACCGTCGATTTTAAGTAAGTTTTTAATTTCGCCAAAAAGTGCTTTTGCTTCGTTAGCGAATTCAGATTTTTTTGCAACGTAAATTCTATATACCATTATTTATCTCCATATACTTTTAACGCTCTTTGGCCAATGTCCTTGCGATAAAATGCGTTTTCAAAAGAAATTGTTTTAACTTTGTCATAAGCCTTTTGGATTGCCGACTTTAAGTCAGGTGCAACGGCAGTCACGCCTAAAACTCTGCCACCGTTTGTTAAAAGTTTTCCGTTTTCTAATTTTGCACCAGCAACGAAAACGTTTTCCTTATCACCGTTAAAGGTTATTTCATAGCCCTTTTCATACTTTTCTGGATAGCCTTTGCTTGCCATAATAACACAGCACGCACTATCGGAAGAAAATTCAACCTTTATTTTGTCTAACTCTTCTCTTGCAACCGCTTTCATAATTTCAAAAAGGTCGGTTTTAAGAAGTGGAAGAACAACTTGTGTTTCAGGGTCACCGAAACGGCAGTTATACTCGATTACTTTTGGTCCTTTTGGTGTTAACATAAGTCCAAAGTACAAGCAACCCTTAAACTTTCTGCCTTCGCTGTTCATAGCGTTCATTGTTGGAATAAAAATCTTTTCCATACATTCTTTTGCTATTTCATCAGTGTAATAAGGGTTAGGTGCAACCGTGCCCATACCACCCGTGTTTAAACCTTTGTCAAAATCAAGTGCTCTTTTATGGTCCATTGAAGAAATCATAGGAACAAGCGTTTTTCCGTCAGTGAACGATAAAACTGAAACTTCTGGGCCGGTTAAGAATTCTTCAATAACAATGCTTGCACCCGAAGCACCAAAAACCTTGTCTTGCATCATTGACTTAACAGCGTTTTTAGCATCTTCAAGCGTTTCAGCAATAATAACGCCCTTACCAAGTGCCAAACCATCAGCCTTAATAACGATTGGCATATCTTGACTGTCAAGATAATTTAATGCACTTTCCATATCGTAAAAAGTTTGATATTTTGCGGTTGGGATATTATATTTTTGCATTAAGTTTTTAGAGAAAATCTTACTGCCCTCAATAATTGCCGCATTTTTGTTTGGTCCAAAGCAAGGGATACCTTTTTGCTCTAAAAGGTCAACTGCACCCAACACAAGTGGGTCGTCTGGTGCAACCACTGCAAAGTCGATTGCATTTTCCTTTGCCCAATCGGCAATTTTTTCCACGTCCTTAACGTTCATATCAACGGTGATAGCGTCCTCTGCCATACCACCGTTGCCTGCTATAACGTAAAGACTTTCTATTTCTTTATTTTTTAATAAACTTTTGATAATGGCGTGTTCTCTGCCACCATTTCCAACAACTAAAACTTTCATTTATATTTTCCTTTTTCTTAATATTAATGGTGAAACAATCTCATACCGGTAAACGACATAACCATTCCACGTTCGTCACACGCCTCGATAACCAAATCGTCACGAACAGAACCACCTGGTTCGGTTATGTATGAAACGCCACTCTTTGCAGCACGTTCAATGTTGTCGCTAAATGGGAAGAACGCATCAGAGCCAAGCACAACGCCTGAAATCTTTGATAAAACGGCTTTCTTTTCTTCTCTTGTAAAGAGTTCTGGCTTAACTTTAAAGTATTTTTGCCATACACCGTCAACAAGCAAGTCTTCACATTCATCAGAGATATAAATGTCGATAACGTTGTTTCTGTCTGGTCTGCCAAGCGTATCCAAGAAAGGCAAGTTCATAACCTTTTCGCTTTGGCGTAAGAACCAGTTGTCTGCCTTTGAACCAGCAAGGCGTGTGCAGTGAATTCTTGATTGTTGACCTGCACCAATACCGATTGCTTGTCCGTTATGAGCAAAGCAAACAGAGTTAGATTGTGTGTATTTTAAGGTGATTAAAGAGATAATCATATCTTGAATTGCACTTTCAGGCAAGTTTTTGTTTTTTGTGACAATTTGTTTTGTGACAAGTTCTCTATCAATCTTAAAGTTGTTTCTGCCTTGTTCAAAAGTAATGCCGAAAACTTGCTTAACTTCTTGCTCTTCTGGGATATAATCTTTATCGATTTGAACAACGTTATAAGTGCCGTTTCTTTTTGCTTTAAGAATTTCTAACGCTTTTTCAGAGTAAGATGGTGCGATAACGCCGTCACTAACTTCTCTTTTGATAATTTTAGCAGTTGTTTCATCGCATTCTTCTGATAAAGCAATCCAATCGCCAAACGAACTCATCCTGTCCGTTCCCCTTGCCCTTGCATAAGCACAAGCAATAGGTGAATCGTCAAGCCCTTCGATATCGTCAACAAAGCAAGATTTCTTTTCAATTTCGCTTAATTTTTCGCCAACGGCAGCACCTGCTGGGCTAACGTGCTTAAAAGAAGTTGCACAAGCCTTTCCCGTTGCTTCTTTAAGTTCTTTAACTAATTGCCAAGAGTTAAAAGCATCTAAAAAGTTAATGTAGCCTGGTTTGCCGTTTAATATTTGAACAGGCAAATCTTTGCCGTTATTCATATAAATTTTTGCTGGTTTTTGGTTTGGGTTGCATCCATATTTAAGTTGAAATTCTTTCATTTTTATATCCTCTATTTATTTTTATTGATTATAATTTGTTCAACCTTTCCGCTTTCTAAATCAACTGAACGGACGAAAAGTGAAACTTTGTTGTCTTCGTTTAAGTTCTTCCAAACTAAATCAGCAAGTTCAGATGCAGTTAAAGGAAGTTCAACTTCTTCTGGCTCGCCATAAAAAGATGGAATAGGGTTTCCGTTATGGCTATAAGTGTGAATAAAATGACCTATACCGTCAAGTGGGCTGTATGAATAAAAATATCTGTTGCAAACTTCTGGGTTGCCGTTTGCACTTTTAAGAATAGAAAGTCTATAATTAAAATCAGCCTTATTAAAGTCATACTTAATCATACCTGAAATTCTTGGCGTATAGTTTGGGCTATCTGGTTCAAACTCTCTTGTAAAGAGTGCTTTATCAAAAGAAAAACCATCGTCGCCATTTTCTTTTATGTAGTTATAAACGGTGTCCGTTTGGTCGCCGTTAGTGATAATGTCAATATTTTCTAACGTTAAGAAAGGATTATAAATAATCAAACTTGGGTCAACTAATTTAGATTCGTCAAACGCCTTTGTTCTCATACCGCCGTCAAATTCTTCAAAAACACGGTTTCTGCTGTTTTCACTTCTGCCCATAATAAAATAAGCAATCATTGCCTTTTTGCCGTCCTTACTCTTGCCGATAACGATACCACGGCCTGGATATTCGTTTTCTGATAACAATTTAGTTAAATCAAATTTAGCCATATCTATATTTCCTTTTTTATTATTTTCTTTTTAGTAAATCTTTGCAAACTTTTTCTAATGCCATAGGCAAAATTTTCCACTCTGCTTGTTGCATAACTCTCTTTTGCAAAACTTCTGGCGTGTCGCCATTTTTAATATTGACGGCTTTTTGCATAATAATCTTTCCGCCGTCAGGAATTTCGTTTACAAAATGCACGGTTGCACCCGTCACCTTAACGCCCTTTTCAAGTGCCTTTTCGTGAACCCTTAATCCATAAAAGCCTTCGCCACAAAAAGATGGGATAAGCGATGGGTGAACGTTTATAATTCGTTCAGCGTATTTGTCGGTAAAGTCCTTTGACAAAATGCACATAAACCCTGCAAGAACGATAACGTCTATATTTGCCTTTTCTAACTCACAAATAATGCCTTGTTCAAATTCTTTTTGGGCTTTGCCTGTTTTTTCAACAACCACGCCTTCAATGCCCGCCTTTTTTGCCCTTTCAAGAGCAAAGGCATCGCTTTTATTAGAAATTACCTTAACTATTTTTCCGCTTTTAAGTTTGCCTTGCTTTTCAAAATCGATAAGTGCTTGTAAGTTCGTGCCACCGCCCGAAACCAAAACTGCAACGTTAACTTGCTTTTGCATTTTCGCTCTCCTTTTTCACTTTTTTAACGTTTGCCATTGATAAGTATGGCAAAATCATAGAGCCGATAGTGTTGCCGATAACGACAAGAATTATGAACAACACCACGTCGAGTGAGAACATGTTTGCGATTGCAAAGTATCCAATGTCTGCAACCGAGTGTTCAAAGCCACAAAGGATAAAGGTTGGAATTGCAAAAATTATTGCAACGATACTCTTGTTTTCCTTATAAACGTAAACGGCAATAAACATAAGCACGCCACAGAATAACCCACGGATAGCAGTTTGATACCACGTTTGCGTAAGTTTTGCAGTGCAGATTTCAATTGCTTTTTCTTTTAAGTTTGGAAGAGCAACACTAATTAGTAAGCCGAAAACAACCATACCGATTGCATTTCCAAGCAAGCCTAAAAGCAAAACTGAAAAATCTTCTTTTTTATGCGAAAAAGGTATAAAACCGATTTTGCCTGTATAAAGTGAATAGCCCCTATAACAAATTACCAAAAGTGCAATGGTAAAAAGCACTGCACCAACCACTTTATCGCACGCAAGAAATACTGCACAACCTATTGAAACCATAAGTCCGGCACTCACGCCGTTTAGTATTTTGTTTAGCATAGGATAATTTTGTTAGCGTCGTCTTTAACGATTTCGCCCATAACGTATGCATTTTCACCTGCAAGTCTTAATGCTTGAATTGCTTTATCAGCATCTTGCTTTTTAACAACAACGCTCATACCAACACCCATATTAAAGGTGTTGAACATATCTCTTTCAGAAACGCCACCTGTTTTTGCAAGCAAATCAAAGATAGGTAAAATCTTAACTGCACTTTTGTCAATCTTTGCTGCAAAGCCGTCTGGAATGCTTCTTGGGATATTTTCATAGAAACCACCACCCGTGATGTGTGAAATTGCACGGACGTTTACTTTCTTTTCAAGTAAAGACATAATTGCCTTAACGTAAATTTTGGTTGGGGTTAAAAGAGTTTCGCCAAGACTCTTTCCGCCAAGTGCTTCAAGTGGGGTTTTAAGGTCAGCCTTTTCCACGTCAAAAATCTTTCTAACAAGTGAAAAGCCGTTGCTGTGAACGCCGGTTGATGGGATAGCGATAACAACGTCACCTTCTTGCATTTTTTTGTTGTCTAAAATTTTCTTTTTGTCAACAACGCCAACTGCAAAACCAGCCAAGTCATATTCATCAACAGGATAAAAGCCTGGCATTTCAGCAGTTTCGCCACCGATTAAAGCACAGCCCGCTTGAACGCAACCTTCTGCAACACCTTCAACGATAGATGCAACCCTTTCAGGCACGTTTTTGCCAACTGCAATATAGTCTAAAAAGAATAATGGTTTTGCACCGCTACAAATAACGTCGTTCACGCACATTGCAACGCAGTCGATACCAACCGTGTTGTGCTTATCCATTAAAAATGCTATTTTAAGTTTTGTTCCAACGCCGTCCGTTCCACTAACTAAAACAGGGTTTTTAACCTTGCCAAGTTTGAAAAGTCCGCCAAAACCACCAATGTCAGAGCAAACGCCGTCTGTCATTGTTCTTTTGATATGACCTTTCATAAGTTCAACTGCTTTATAACCTGCGGTAATATCAACGCCCGCTGCTTTATAACTTTCACTATAACTCTTTTCCATCTTTTTCTCTCCTAAAAATTAATGTCTTTTGGTTTTTTCTTCAATGTTTATTTTGGTTTGGTATTTGTCAGGTTGTTCAACAGGGATATCAGTTGCATATTTACCGTCGAAACAAGCATAACAGTAAGAATTTTTGCCACAGTTTAACGCAATCTTTTTCATATCTTCAAGGTCAAGATAGTTCAAACTGTCAACGCCTATCATTTGCCTAATCTCTTCGTGGGTGTGGTTGTTTGCGATAAGCATTTCTCTATTTGGAACGTCCGTTCCGTAATAGCAAGGATATAAGAACGGTGGCGAAGATACCATAAAATGAATTTCGGTTGCACCTGCTTCTCTTAAAAGGCTTACCACCCTTCCACTTGTCGTTCCACGCACGATTGAGTCGTCAACCATAACAACTCTCTTGCCCTTAACCACCGAAGATATTGGGTTAAGTTTTTTTCTAACTTGGTCTTCTCTATCTTTTTGGTCAGGGAATATAAACGTTCTTCCAACGTATTTGTTTTTCAAAAATCCTAATTCGTAAGGAATTCCAGATTCCTTTGCATAACCTATCGCAGCATCGTTTCCAGAGTCAGGAACGCTTATTACAACGTCTGCTTTAACAGGGTATCTTTTTGCCAAAGCCTTGCCCATTTCAATTCTGGCTTCGTGAACAGACACGCCGTCAACGATTGAGTCTGGGCGGGCATTATAAACAAACTCGAATATGCAAGAAGACTTTTTTGCTTTATTACAGTGTTCGGTAATTGAGCGAACGCCCATTGAGTCAAACACCACAACTTCACCCGGTTCAACGTCCCTAATAAGTTTTGCACCAACAGCGTCAAGAGCACAACTTTCTGATGCAACAACGTATGACCCGTCTTCTGTCTTACCAAAGCAAAGTGGCCTAAACCCATACTTATCACGTGCGGCAATAAGTTTTGTTGGCGACATTACTACTAAACAATATGCCCCTTCAAGTTTTTCCATAGCCTTTGTAATTGCGTGCTCTATTGATGGTGAAGTTAGCCTTGCCTTAATAATTTCGTGTGCGATAACTTCTGCATCGCCTGTCGATTGGAAAATGGAGCCTTGCAATTCCAAACCCGTCCTCAACTCTCTTTTATTGATAAGGCTTCCGTTAAAGCCGATAGCAAGCGAGCCTTTAATGTGATTTACCACAAGTGGTTGAGCATTAGCAATATTAATGCTTCCCTTTGTGCCAGCCCTAACGTGCCCAACGGCAATCTTACCCTTTTCAAAACTTGCCAAAACTTCTTTAGTAAAAACGTCTCCCACAAGTCCTAATTCTTTTTTTGCCGTAAACACACCACCATCGTTCACAACAATACCGCAACTGTCTTGACCACGGTGTTGCAAAGCATACAATCCGTAATAAGTCATAGCAGCAAGGTTTTGTTCGCTTGATGCATAAACGCCAAAAACGCCACATTCTTCACGAAGTTTGTTCATATGTATCCTCCAAATTAATTGCCAAATAAACCAAAAAGTGAAGAACTAAAATTCATCACTTCTCTTAAAAAACCACTCGTTAGCCAAGCAGTCTATCATATACTTTATAATAAGCCTCTTCAACCCCGCCCAAATCTCTTCTAAAACGGTCACGGTCAAGTTTCTCGTTTGTAGTTTTATCCCAAAGCCTGCAAGTGTCAGGCGAAATTTCATCCGCCAAAACAACCTGCCCATCACTCGTTCTGCCAAATTCAAGTTTAAGGTCGATAAGTTTGATTTTTTTACTCAAGAAATATTCTTTTAAGATTTCGTTTATCTTAAAAGCATACTCGGTAATAAGGTCTAATTGTTCTTTTGTGGCAAATTCCATTGCAAGAATGTGCCACTCGTTTATAATAGGGTCGCCAAGTTCGTCCTTTTTATAACAAAACTCTAAAACAGGCTTTTTCATTTTTGTGCCTTCTGGAAGCCCAAGCCTTTTTGAAAGCGAACTTGCCGCAACGTTTCTAACAAGAATTTCCAACGGGAAAATTTCCACTTTTTTTACAAGCGTTTCTCTTTTAGAAAGTTCTTTAATAAAGTGGGTTGGAATACCCTTGCTTTCTAAAACGCCCATAAGAATATTGGTTATTTGGTTGTTTACAATGCCTTTTCCCGAAATAACGCCCTTTTTTAAGCCGTTGAAAGCCGACACGTCATCTTTAAAACTGATAACGTATTTATCCGCATCGTCGGTTAAAAAAAGTTTTTTGGCTTTCCCTTCGTAAAGCATCGCTCTCTTTTCCATTGTTAGTTCCTTGTTAAAAATTTTTGTTATTTATATCTTTGGTTGATTTCTAAATCGGTTGCTAAAATTTTAGCCTTTTTATCATCTCTTGCCTTTTGCAATTTTTCAGCCAAGGTCTTATCTTCAACTGCCAAAATTTGAATTGCCAAGAGTGCAGCGTTTTCCGCCCCGTCGATAGCAACTGTTGCAACAGGGATACCTGCCGGCATTTGAACGGTTGATAAAAGTGCATCAAGCCCATCCAAAACAGAAGCCTTAATTGGAACGCCAATTACAGGCAAGGTGGTGTTTGCCGCTATCGCACCAGCAAGGTGTGCTGCTTTACCTGCACAAGCAATAATAACGCCCACGCCGTTTTGCCTTGCGTTTTGCGTAAACTCTTTTGCCTCAACAGGTGTGCGGTGTGCTGAATAAATATGCACGTCCGTTTCAACGCCAAAATCTTTCAAGGTTAAAATTGCCTTTTCAACAACTTTAAGGTCGCTGTCGCTCCCCATAATAATTGCAACTTTTTTCATAATTACTCCTAAAAAAATGTCCTTTGAATTTAAAAAGACAGTTTGAAAAAACCCAAACTGCCCAGACGGCCGACGACACTTTGTTTTTTACTCCCTGTGGAAAACCCCACTCAGCCGTCAGTCGCAAAAAACTTATATTCAATCTACGTATCTAAAGTATAACATTTTAGCAAATCAAAGTCAACCGTTTTTGTCGCTTATAACCAACTAAAAATCAAATAAATCGTAAAAATTTTTTTATTATTTATTTTATAAAAATAAAAGCAATCACTAATCAGTTAAATAAAAGGTGCAAGTGGATAGTTTTTTTCGCTTTAATTTCATCACTTTTCCACTATCCATTTTGTATGTAAACCCAACATCAAAAGGGCATTTATCACAGTTTGCATTAAGCAAGTTTTTCATAGGGCAATGCCTTAAAGTCATATAAGCAAAATCTATTCTTTTTGCCATATCGCTCTCTGCGGTAAAGAAAGGTTTTTTAAGTTCAGACGCCGTAAACGAATTGTAAACGTTAAGCCCACCGCCGATTAATAAATTATCCCCAAAAGTTAGTGCGTAATAATTGTTTGCAACCACGCCAACACCCGTATTTTCAACAATTTGCCTTAACAAATCAATATCATTTTTAAGTGCAAAATTTGGGGTGTCTAAAAAGGCGTTTTTGCCCATCTTTTTACACTTTTCAACAAACTCAAAAACATCTTTTTCATCATAAATTTGTGGCGAATAAATAACTGTTTTTGCACTAAAATCTTCCCTTAAATTTTCCACGATAACAAAGTCGTCAAGCCCCTTAACCACGGGTAAATTTGGCAACGGTTTTTTGTCAAATTTTTTGTTATTTTGGGTTAAAACAGAATAAATTTTTTGCAGAACTTCCCTTCTAAACTCATTAAGATTTTTCTTCAAAATAAACACGTTATCTAACTTTTTAACCCTAACGCTAGCGTCAAAAAAATCGCTTTTATAAAAGTTTTCTTTTAGTTCGTTTTTTGTTAAAGGCTGGCTTTTTGCAAGCGTTAAAAGTGACCCAAAAACAGTGTATTTTTGCCCCAAAAGTTCAAATTCTGCCCTAATTTGCTTGCCATTTTCAGCAAAAATATCTATGTCAACGCCAACTTTTTTCGTGTTTGATAAGGTTTCTTTTTCCTTTTTGTCATCGACAATTAGATGCACCAAAGAGCCCTTTTCAATAAGGTTTGTAGTGCTTAAAAGGTATTGGTTTTTGTCTATTTTTTCTAACGAAAAAGCCGAAACGGTCGTTTGCTTATTATTAAAGAAAAATTTTAAGGTCGATTTAAGTGAAATTTCCCTATCCGCTGAAAAATAAACTTGGTTAAATTTCTTGCCGTTATTAACCTTTAACACCTTGCCCACAAAGATACCAATGTGACTTTGCACGTCTGAAATAATATTGCCGTTTCCGTTAAAATATCCCTCGGTATAAGTCCTGTTAAAAGCAAGTTTTAATTGGTCCAAATCAGTTTTTAAGCCGTTTAATGCATTATAATATTGTTTAGTCGCCACGGCAACGTAAAATGGCCTTCTTGCCCTACCTTCAATCTTGATAGCATCAACACCAGCACTCTTTAAGTCTGAAAGCCTTTCTAGCATATTAAAGTCTTTTGCACTTAAAAGATATCCCTTTTTCAATTTTTTGTCATTTTTATAAAAGGTAAACGGCAAACGGCAAAGTTGCTTGCACTTGCCCCTATTTCCACTTGCAGATTGGGTGTAAGAACTCAAATAGCAGTTGCCCGAAAAGGACACGCAAAGTGCACCTTGTGCAAAATACTCAATCTCAACGTCGGTATTTTCTTTTATTCTTTTAATTTCTTCCAACGGTGTTTCTCTTGAAAGAACAACCCTTTTGAATTTATAGTCTTTTAATGCCAAAATGCCTTCTAAATTGTGAATACCCATTTGCGTGCTTAAATGAATTTCGGCTTCAGGATATAATTTGTTGATTAAAGAAATCAGCCCAAGGTCTTGCACGATAAAAGCATCTACACCCATATTAAGGCTTTCCCCAACCACGTCTAACGCACCTTGAAGTTCGTTATCCGCAAATAAAATGTTGATTGCCAAATGCACCTTAACGCCATAAAGGTGGGCAAAATCAACCGCCTCTTTTAAGGTGGCTATTGAAAAACCTTCAATATTGTTGCGTGCGTTAAAATCACTGACGCCAAGGTAAACCTCGTCAGCACCGTTAAACACAGCCATTTTAAGACTTTCAAAATTGCCCGCAGGTGATAAAATCTTCATAACTTATTATGCCTTAAACCTTATTTCGCCTTTTATTATACCATAATAAAACAGCCTTTCAAAATCAAAACCCAAAAAAATGTAAAATTTTTTCTTTTAAGGTATTTTAAATTATTGCAAAATCACACACAATTTGTTATAATTAAGCCGTAAAAATAAATACGCCCACTTGGGCGAGTTAAGAGGTTAAATTTATGAAAAAACTTTACGAAGGTAAAACTAAAGACGTTTTTGAACTTGAAAATGGCAACGTGCTCCTTAAATTTAAAGATGATTGCACTGGTAAAGACGGGGTGTTTGACCCAGGTGAAAATAGCGTTGGCTTGACCATTGAAGGTATTGGCAAGGCAAACTTAAAATCTTCTATCCACTATTTTGAATTGCTTAAAAAAGCAGGCATCAAAACTCACTACGTTAGTGCAGACGTTGAAAACGCTACTATGGAAGTTCTCCCAGCAACCGTTTTCGGCAAGGGTTTAGAAGTTATTTGCCGTTTAGTTGCAACCGGAAGTTTTATCCGCAGATATGGTGAATATATTGAAGACGGCACAGTTTTAGAAGGTGGCTACGTTGAATGTACGTTTAAAAACGATGCTAAAGGCGACCCACTTGTGACGGGCGAAGGCTTGGTTGCATTAAAAGTTATGGATGCAAAAATGTTTGAAAGCATGAAAGAACAAACATTAAAAATCACCAAAATCGTTGCTGACGACTTAAAGACACTTGGTTGTGACCTTTGGGATATTAAGTTTGAGTTTGGTTATAACAATGGCGAAGTTATCCTTATCGATGAAATTGCATCAGGCAATATGAGGGTTTATAAGGACGGCGAAAAGTTAGACCCAATCGAATTAACAAAACTTATCAACAACAGATAATTTAATTAAAAACTAATAGCGTGGAAAACTTCCACGCTATTTTTTATTTATTTTATATAAGTTCTTTTGCAAGTGCCTTAATCTGTTCAACGTTTTGCTCGCTTACGCTTGATAAAATTTTAACTTTTGTATTTGCAAAGGTTAAATTTTTGCTCTTTTCAAGCATACTGCGAATAATCTTATCAGCCATAGGTGCCCAACTTCCGTTTTCAATAATGCCAACTAACTTGTTTTGAAAATTCCTTTCTGTTAAATGGTTTATAAACTCTTTCATAAACGGGAATATGTCGCCATTATAAGTGGTTGTTGCAAAAACGACCTTGCCATACCTAAACGAATCTTCAACTGCTTCTGCCATATCGCATCTTGCCAAGTCGTTTACTGCCACTTTTACGCCAGCATCTTCAAGTTCTTTTGCTAAAAGCATAACTGCATTTTTAGTGTTGCCATAAACCGAAGTATAATTGATAACAACACCTTCACTTTCAACGCCATAACTTGACCAAGTGTTATATAAATCAATATAATACCCCAAGTTTTCACTTAAAATCGGTCCGTGTAGTGGGCAAATTCTATCAACTTCGATATTAGCAAGTTTTTTAAGCACGGCTTGGACTTGTGCACCGTACTTTCCAACAATGCCTATATAATATCTTCTTGCTTCGCACGCCCAGTCCTCTATCGTGTCTAGTGCACCGAATTTTCCGAACGCATCGGCAGAAAATAAAGTTTTTGTCGTCTTTTCATAGGTTAATATTACTTCTGGCCAGTGAACCATAGGTGCGTTAACGAAAGTTAATTTGTGTTCGCCAAGGTTCAACTCGTCGCCTTCGTTAACAACAACTGCCCTATCAGTGTAATCAACACCAAAAAAGTTTTTCATCATAACAAGTGCTTTAGATGAGCAAACGATTTTAGCATTTATATATTTATCTGCAAAAACTTTTATGTTCGCAGAATGGTCAGGTTCCATATGTGAAACGATTAAATAGTTAGGCTCTTTTCCGCCCAAAACTTTTTCAACATTTTCAAGCCACTCTTTGCCAAAATTCTTATCAACGCTATCAAACACTGCAATTTTTTGGTCAACTATTATATAAGAATTATAAGCCATACCGTTTGGAACAATGTATTGCCCTTCAAAAAGGTCAACCTCTTTGTCGTTTACACCAACGTAAAAAATATTTTTTGTTATTTCCATAATAGACTCCATATCTGTTAGAAAAAGGATTTGAGTTAACAAATCCTTTTATCTTTTAAATATTAAAATTATTTAGCAAATTCGGTTGCACGCCATTCTCTAATAACGTTAACCTTGATTTGACCTGGATATTCCATTTCTTCTTCAATCTTTTTAGCGATATCTTTAGCAAGGAATAAGGTCTGCGCGTCGTTAACCTGTTCAGGTTTAACCATAACGCGAACTTCTCTACCAGCTTGAATTGCGTAGCATTTTTCAACGCCCTTAAAACTACTAGAGATTTCTTCAAGTTTTTGAAGTCTCTTAATGTAGTTGGTAGTTGTTTCACGCCTTGCGCCAGGTCTTGCGCCCGAAATAGCATCTGCAGCTTGAACCAGAACTGCTTCAATAGTTTTGGGTTCTACGTCGCCGTGGTGCGCCAAAATAGCGTTCACAACGTTATGGTTTTCCCTATACTTCTTAGCAAGGTCTCCACCAATCTGCATATGCGTACCTTCAACCTCAAAGTCAACGGCTTTGCCAAGGTCGTGCAATAATCCAGCCCTCTTAGCCAGCGCAACGTCAACACCTAATTCG
>JAEIGA010001286.1_pt1 | contig 38980 bp, 51 predicted proteins | sample 9270691 | NCBI WGS metagenome assembly JAEIGA01 (sample SAMN17057246, study PRJNA624740) | gut metagenome | biome: biome; isolation source: fecal sample | host: Bos grunniens | place: China: Xizang | collected 2019
GTATGGATATTCTTATCAGCGATTATATCAGATAATTGAAAAGCAATCACCTGAAGGCAGATACCTGGACCAAATACGTGATGCCATTAAGGATAATCTTGAACAAGCTGCACTAGTTAATGCGGTAAACAATATTTCAGCAATGTTTATCCTTAAATCACAATATGATTATGTGGAAGCTACTAAGGTAATTCTTGAACCTTCACAGTCAATTCTTGGTCAGCCTAAATCACCGGAAGAAATTGCAAATTATATTGATGCGGATATTGTTGAGGATTGACAAATTACAAATATTGGGTAAAATATAAATAACATATTTTGTAACAGAGAAACAAAATGCCGTATATAGAAATAAATACAAAACACTTTGGTAGGGATGTATATGAGTGAGGGATGTTGTGATGGAAGATGCTAGGGATGTTATGATGGATGAAGATACGTTAGAAGATCTGTTAACAGATCCAATCGAGCCTACACTTGATAGTTTCGTTGGCCAAAAGAATTTTATTGAAACTATGAAGATTAGTGTAGCCGCCGCAAAAATGCGAGGTGAACCTTTGTCGCATATACTTCTGATGGGACCAAGCGGTAGTGGAAAAAGCACATTAGCTAAAGCCATTGCAAATGAACTAGGTGCTGGTATCACGGCTTTGTCATTTAATGATTTGAAAAAACCCGGTGATTTGGGTCCGATTTTAAGTAATTTAAATGATGGAGGTGTATTATTGGTTGAAAACTTTGATTGCATCAAACCCACATACGCGGATGTCTTAGCTTCTGCTATGGATGGTTTTTATTTTGATGTTGTAATTGGAAAAGGTCCTAGTGCAAGAAGTGTTCGTTTGGTATTGCCTCTTTTTACGGTCATTGCAACAATGGATACAGAGAATAAGATACCACCTAACAAAATTAGAGATTGCTTTTCGATAACTTGGGAAATGAAAGACTTCTCAGTTCCCGAACTGAAAGAAATAATGTCTAGATTTGCTCAAGAACATAGTGTAACAATTACCGACGAAGCGTCAGATAAAATTGCCACTTACGCTAATTGGACATATCGAAAACTATCTAACGTACTAAAAATGGCACGCGATTTTGCATTGATAAAAAATAATGGAATTATTGATGTAGAAATCATAGACCAAATTATTGCGTTTGTTCAGGACGGGTTAGAAATAAAATAATGTGCACGTTGGTAAGGAGATAGCGTATATGCTGAATGGTGTGGAAACTAATGGTAATTTAAATATCCAGTTAGGCATTACCGAAGATGGAACGGCAGTTTATAAAGATTTGGCAAACATTCCACATATGCTGATTGCGGGAACAACAGGAAGTGGTAAAACTGCATTTATTCAGTCGTTACTTGTCACTTTAATGCTTCAATATGATCACGAGAAAGTTAGGCTTGCAATATTTGATTCTAAAAAGGTAAATTACGGAATATTTAATGGTTCTGCAAATTTATTAGCCCCCGTTAGTACTGATTGTACTAAAGCGGGGGGATTGATATCGTTCCTTAATAGGAAAGCGAATCGCCGCATCGAAATGAAACAAGAAGGAAGTTTGCTTAACGAGGAACCAGAAATCTTTTTAATTATTGATGATTATTCTGCTTTATCTAATAACAAAACTGTAAGCAATGAATTGTCTGATTTGTTAAAAATAGGTCGTTCAGTAAAAATTCACTGCATAATTTCAACTTCTACACCAACTGCTAAAATCATTCCAACTGAACTTAAAGCAAACATTCCGTGCAGAATCGCTTTCTCAACTGCATCTAAAGCTGATTCAAGAATTATTCTTGATACAAATGGTGCAGAAACTTTGTCGGCACCAGGCGAAATGATATTTAAATGGCAAAATGAATTACTTAAATGTAGATGCTTATATTTTTCAGATGATGATATGCAAGTCATATTAAATTACCGAAAGAAAAAGTATGATGAGGATTTAAATGCTTCGGGCCAGCAAGTTGAGAAACCGTTTGCAGGTGCTTCTGTAGATGATGAATCGTCCAAAACTGATCCTTTGCTCGAAGATGCCATTGACTTTGTTTTAGAAGCTGGATTTGCATCCATATCACTCTTACAAAGAAAATTTAAGCTTGGTTATGGTAGAGCGGCACGAATTATTGATGAAATGGAAGCGCGCGGAATAATTGGTGCACGCGATGGGTCAAACCCTCGAAAAGTTTTAATAACTAAAAAGGAAAAACCTTAACTTTTCATTGCATAAAAGCCTGATTTTGACGGGAAAATCCATATATCAAAAAACCACACATTTTGCAATGTGTGGTCCTTTTTGCTACTGCTTATCCTTCTGGGTTTCTGCTTTTAACTCTTCTTCGGTTTTCTTTCTAAGTGTATATGTGATTTTTACATTTTCTCTTCTTTCAATTATCTTTATTAGCGTATCGTAAAAAAGTTCCACATTACAATTCTTCCACGATTCTTCAGCCTCTTTGCTAGCCGTAATTCCTTTACTTCTTGCCATATTATCACCTCCTTCCATAAAGATTTAAAAACATCGGTATCACCTCCTTTTAAAAATAAGACCACACCAAGAAATCAATCCAGTGTGGTTTTGTATTATATCATAGAGTGTTTAATTACCTACTTTTGACGAGAAAACGCATTGACAAACCCCCACATAATTGTTATAATACAAGCACCATAAAGAGTGCGCGAGGGACAGCCCTGTTGACCGCACAGCAACCTACCTAACGGCAAGGTGCTAAAGGCTGAACGATGGGTAATAATGATTTTTAAAGGCCTATCGTGTGATGGGTCTTTTCTTTATGAGTAAATCATAAAGGAGTAAAAAATATGGAAAACGAAAAAACAATGCAAAAAATATGGGAGGGTAAAAAGAAAGTATTTCTTGTTTGCGACGAATCACTAAAAGACTGTAACGCACCTTTTTTAGAGTTTTTAAGAAGCGAAGGATACACTTGTGGCAGTCACAAAGGTAACTTTGGTTGTTGGTGGGCTTATGTTGATATAACCACTAAACAATATGCCTATGGAATGCCAGGTGTTGCACTAGTAGGAGAAATTGGCAACCACGCAATTACAATCAACGAGTTTATGACAATTTATAAAATCTATAAAAAATATGAAAACAAAGAGATTTTTGTCTTTCACGAGAGCCGATTTGATTATGATAGAGATGTAACAACTGAATAGCCTGATTTGACGAAAAAAACTAAATATAACGAAAAGGCAATTCTCAAAAAGTGCCATCGGGAAGAAACATCCCAACACTTTAGAAGAATTGCCTTTATCTTAGGGTATTGTATCAAATAATGAAAATAATGTCAATGTTAATTTTATAGTAAGTTTTGACGGGAAAACGCATATACCTAGAATTTTGCCCATAGACGCTGCTAAAAAAGGTGGCCCAAAATCCTTCCAAAATGGCGTTATTACACTATTTTTACCCTAATTTTGACCAAATTTTGCATATAGGCTAATTTTGACCAAAAATCGCATATAGGTAAATAGTGTAAAAATAGCGTAAATCGTGGGTAATAACCAAAAATGATACAAAATTTATACAGAATTTACGCAGAATTTAACGCCCTTCTAAAACTCGCCACAATCAATTTTAAGGGCTTTTAATATTCAAGCATATATTTATATACCCTACATAATAAAGTGGTTTAAAAGGGCTTAAAACAGCCTTAAAATAAATATAAAAAATACCAGGTATTATAGCCTGGTATAATTATATATAAAAAATAACCGTTGCAGCAACGCAACGGTTTTATTATTTATTTTGCAGCACTTGCAATAATTAATATAGGCAATATTAAAATTAAAATTATATACACTAGATCACCCCTTTACAATAGATTGTATTATTATCTAAAAAATTATTTATTGCAGCGGCCCCGGCTGCATCTGTTAATATTTCAAAGTGATAATATTGTCTATTTTTTGAAATTTCAAAATAAATATTGTTATCTTTTAAAAAGTCGCCTATTTTTTCAGCTAATGATATAAACATTGTATCAAAATTATAATACTTCATCTTTTAAGCCCTCCACGATCTAAAAAATATATTATTGTGTTTATAACTTGCTCAAGTTCGCGCAGATCTTCACATAATGCTATTTGTTGCCCGTTGAATATTGCCCCATATTTCGCCGGCGTGCTGCTATAATAAGTTTGTATATAAAATGTATCGTATAATGTATTGATTTTTTTGTTTACCTTATTTTCAAAGCCTTTTATTAATTCATCTTTTAATTTTATGTTCATTTTTTAGATCTCCTTTAATAATATCTTAATTGTGGTTGCATCCATCCCGACACGGTTTAATTCTTTTACAAGGGCTTTTTGCGCCCTTGTATCATTATTTAGTATTGCTTTTTTAAGTTCTTGTAATAAATCATTTAACACTTTTAGATCTCCTTTATATTTAATTCTTTTAATCTTTTTTCACAATAGGAACGGCCACAGCCTATAAAATAATATACGTTAGTTTTTATATCTAATACAGCCCATCTATTTTTGTATTTTGCTAATACATACATTTTTTAACCCTCCTTTTTTTCGAAACCTTGAAAAGTAAAACAATCAATAATTTGTTTATATTGTTTTGTTGTTAGGTCGTCTATATCTCCACAGTAAAAAAGGAATGTGCCTGTTGTGATGGTCTTATTATCAGTATCAATTACTATTTGCTTGCGCCAGCCGTTAGCGTTTGTTTTTTGTGATGCTCTTATAATCATTTTTTGTTTACCTCCATTATTAAAACTTTATATATTAAACGTGATAAACATTGTTCTGCATCCGTTTCGCTGTGCTTGTTTTTTTCTGTTTCTGTTTCCTCTAATATAGCGCCTAAGTCATTAACTGCTGAACGGTTATAAAAATAGCAAGTATCTAATACTGAGGGTAAACCCTGTGCCCAGTCAATAAAAGCTGTTAATTCATTATTTTTATAATATCTGTAATCTGCAGGGCGGCTGTACTTTTCAGATCTAAAGGTATCAATTATAAATACTGCTATATCGTGCCATTGGTCCGGCGGTGTTTCGGTGTAATTTTCCGGGCTGAAATTTTCCATAATATAATTTTTTAAGTTTTCTGTGGTCTTTTTACTATTTGTTTTTAACATTGTTTTGATCTCCTTTATTTTTTTATTATTTCAAGTTCTAACTTGATTGAACTTATTATAACAAGTTATAACTTGAATGTCAACGACTTTTTTTAAATTTTTCAAGTTTTATCTTGTTATTGTGTAATTGTAACATTTTGTACGCTTTTTGTTACATATAATATATAAAAATTTAGTTATATATTAAATATTTACATTATAAATGAAGGAATAGCAGCAGCGGGGGCGGGGGTCCATCCGTGCAGCCCCACATATCTCTAACGTCCATTAATATCCGAAAAATTAAAAAAAGTTTCAAGAAAGGACTTGACAAGTTAAAACTTGTTGGTTATAATGGTGTTAAATGAAAGAGAGGTAATTATTATGAATGCAAAAGAAATAGTAATTAAATTAATGGAAGAACAAAACAAAACAAATGCAGAGATGGCGGATATAATCGGCATTAGTAAAGCTGCTATGTGGGATAGGTTAAAATCACCAAAGACAAATAATTTAACGGTTAAAAAGTTAAATGAAATGTTAAGAGCATTAGGTTACGAACTTGTTATAATGCCAAGAGCCAAAGCGGGTAGAATTGACGGTGCGTACATCGTTACCGATGAAGCTGGTGAAAAACAATGAGTTACGCCTACCTTCGGGTTTCAGCAAAGGACCAAAATCTTAGCAGACAAATAGTTGCCGTTAAAGAATATAGGCCTGAACTATTAGATGAAAACATATATGCTGATAAGCAATCCGGCAAAAACTTTGAAAGAGCTGAATATTTAGCGCTGAAAGAAAAGTTGCAGCCGGGTGACGAACTTATTATTAAAGAACTGGACCGTTTAGGCAGAAACAAGGAAGAAATAAAAGAAGAACTAAAATGGTTTAAGGATCACGGTGTAATAGTGCGCATATTAAACGTTCCGACAACCCTAATAGATTTTCAAGGTCAAGAGTGGATATTTGATATGATAAACAATATACTTATCGAGGTAATGGGTGCTGTAGCCGAAGAAGAACGCAAAAAGATTCTTGAAAGGCAAGCAGAAGGTATTGCAGCTATGCCAATAATGGACGGAAAACGCATATCTCTAAAAACAGGCAGACCTGTAGGAAATCCAGGCAAAGACTTAACAGACTTCCCGAAATTTTTCGAAAAAACAAAAAAAGGCGAACTTTCCGTATCAGAAAGTTGCCGACAGTTAGGTATAAGCAGAACCCATTGGTATAGGTTATGTAAAGAGGTATCGTAATAAAAACAGTAATATTGTATATAAGAAAAGGCAGAGAAAAGGACGAAGATGACGAATAAATAATAGGTGTATAAACCGTGATGATTTAATAGATATTTATAAATATGTAAAGAAAAAAGAGGATTTGTGATATGTTAGTTTACGGCGTGTTAAGTGCGGTGTTTATATTAGCGGCCATAGTATCTATGATAATTTTTGTTGTTCGCTGGATAACAAAAAAAGAAAAAAAGCAGTTAGGATTTTTTGTTATATTTTGTGTTGTCATTGCTATGCTTTGTGAAGGTGCAAGTATAGCCAGAATGACACCGGGAACAATCGAAACTCCTACACCTATTGTGACAGCAACGCCTACGATTGAGCCGACACACAAATTGACACCTATTCCAACAGCAACACCTACACCCACGCCTGAACCCGTTTCTATGAAAAAACAGTTTGTACGTTTAGGGCTAACCGAAACAGAGGCGGAGGAAATGCAGAAAGTTTTTGAAAATATTGGAATCACACAAATTAGTGATATTTCAAAAACGCTGGGTTCGGGTATAGATGGCGAGCAACGATATGTTTGCCGTTTTTATGATTTCAACCCAAATGTTGATTGCATAAAAGTTTCGTTTACTATTGTAAAGAGAAAAGTACAAAGAATTAGTATTTGCTTTAGTCCATATGAAAAACTGGATGAATTTCCAGCAAGCCATAAATACAAAGAACTTGCTTTGTTAGACGGCATTAAAGAAGATACGCATAGTGATTCAGTAACGTTATATTATCAAAAACTACAAAATATGGCTGTGGATGAAAATTCTACGGGTTATATAGCCGTTTATGATTACAAAACACATTCGGTGAGTAAATATAAATAAAAAGATATGTAGAAATTCCATACGTACATAAGCAGACTGAAGTGGTATAGCTTGTATAGGAAAGCATAAAATATATTTTAATATGCAAAAAGAAAGGAATTTATGTTCATAGAGACTGGTGACGAGAAATGATTAGTTTAGCAACGGTATTCAGTGGTATAGGTGCGCCCGAAGAAGCGCTTAAACAATTGGGTGAAGATTTTAATGTCGTTTTTGCGTGTGATAATGGAGAACGAGAATTAGAAAATACCTATGAGGAAATAATGGAAGCTACTGCGGATATGTCATATGAGGAACGGCTGCAGTATGTTTCTACATTATATACAAACACAAATAAAGACAATTATGTAAAACAATCTTATTTTGCAAACCACAATATAGATGATAGTGAGTGGTTTGAAGATGTTAGATTTATAGATGGAGAAAAGTACACTGGAAAGGTCGATGTTTTGGTTGGCGGAAGCCCGTGCCAAAGTTTTTCAACATATGGTAAAAAACAAGGCTTTGAGGATACTCGAGGAACGCTATTCTTCTTCTATGCAAATTTGGTACAGACAATTCGACCAAAGGTATTTATTTATGAAAATGTCCCAGGTTTAAAAACTCACGATAAAGGTAACACTTGGAAACGAATTCAAGAAATTTTCAAAGAGTTAGATTATGATATCTATGATGCTGTGTTAAATGCATCTAATTATGGGTTGCCTCAAAAAAGAGAAAGGGTGTTTGTTGTAGGTTTTGATAAACGCTTAGGAATAACTGATTACGCATTTCCAGATGAAATCGAACTGACTAAAAAGGCAACTGATTACTTGGAAGATAATGTTCCTTTATCTTATTATCTTGGAAAAAAAGGATTTGAATGGGTAACAACACGCGAAAAACACCAAGGAAGATCTCGCGTTAATAGAGATGTAATTGGATGTCAGACCGCAAACCAACAGTTCAACTGGACCGGTGACTTTAGACTTGAATCCCCAACCGATGAAATGCGAAACGATGAACGCATCTTTATCGGTAACTACGAAGGACAAGAATGCGTTGCAAGAAAACTAACTCCCGCAGAGTGTCTCCGCCTGATGGGGTTTGAGGATTTCAAGATAGTTGTAAACGACAATAGCGCTTATCGTCAAAGCGGAAACTCAATAGCGGTTCCAGTTTTGAAAGCTTTATTCAGTTCTATAATTAACAAAATTAAATAAGAAAAAGCGGATGGCACAATCATTAACGCCGATAAAAATCAATTTTATGCACTTTATTCTTCATATATTGCAATATTTGAAAAATAAAATGAAAACGTTTTCAAAAAAAGTATTGACAAATAAAATTGCCAGTAGTAGAATATATTTGCAAAATATGTCAAATATTTGCAAAATAAAGAATATATTTGAAAGGGAGAATGTCAAATATGGAAACTAAGCGCGAAAAATTTGTGAGACTTGTTGAAGCAAGAACTAATAAAATTATTGGTATGCTTCGTCTTTTGGGAAACTGCGCCAATAAAGCTAACTACGATTATAACGACGCAGATGTACAAAAGATTTTCACTGCTCTTGAAAAAGAGTTGAAACTCGCAAAAATGAAGTTTTCTAGTAACGATATGGACGAAGATACCTTTAAGCTTTAAGGAGGATATAAAATGAGCGATCTTGCTTGGAGATTTCCTATTTCCGATGATGGTGAAGAACACGGCATAAATGATGGCGGTATTGCGACATTTAAGGGGTCAGAATTATATGATAATTTGGCAAGAGAAATTTGCCAAAATTCTCTCGATGCAAAAGCACCGGGAGAAGAAACTGTTATTGTTGAGTTTAATAGCCTTACATTAAAGAAATCGCAGCATAGTGCTTTAGTGGGACTTGATAGTGTTATCCACTCTTGCGAGGAGTATTGGAGCAAAAAATCCGAACCCAAACTTACTGCTTTTTTGAATGAGGCAAAAGAGAAACTTTCACGCGAGGATATCGAGTTCTTAGTTATAAGTGATTATAATACAAAGGGGCTTAGTGGCTCTAAAGTTGACATACGCGAAAAATCAGTTTGGAGGGCACTAACCCATTCTAGTGGTGTTACTCAAAAAGAACAAGGTAGTGGTGGTTCATATGGTATAGGTAAAAATGCACCGTTTGCTTGTTCATCTTTTAGAACAGTTTTTTATAATTCATATGCACTTGATGATGGTGTAAAAGCTTTTCAAGGCGTAGCTCGATTAGTAACGCATTTTCAAAACGGACAGGCTACCCAGGGTGTAGGTTTCTTTCAAAATAGCACTGCCAAGAAGCCGATTTTCGAGAACGATATATGTCTATTGAGAGATCAGTTTGCTCGGAAAGATTATGGCACCGATGTTATCATTGCCGGTTTTAAAAAGACCGAGAACTGGGCGGAAGATATCGAAAAGGCCGTTTTAAGCAATTTCTTCGTTGCAATTATAAAAAAGAAACTTGTTGTTAAGATTAACGGGCTTGTTATTGATGATAAAAAAATACAAGCTCGTCTCCGCTATTATGCCGATATCGAGCGACAGACAGATAGCAAAGATAAAAGAATAACCACAATAATGGAGTTTTATTCTGCAGTTGTTGATCCTGATGACGTTAAATACGGCTCAATTATCGAAAATGATGACGTGGTTATCCATATAAAAAAGGACGATAGTTACAGTAAATCTATCGCCCAAATGCGTTCAATTGGAATGGTTGTCCGTATACGACACAATCATATTTTTACAAGATATGCCGCTGTTATGATTGTTCAAGGGCAGGAATTAAACGAACTCTTAAAAAGCATTGAGCCTCCACAACATAATAAGTGGGATCCCGACCTTATAGATGCGGAAAGCGACCCAAAGGGAAACAAAAGAGCCAAGCGGATTCGCACCCAGCTCATTAGTTGGGCTAACGATATAATTATAGAATGCTGCCGTAGCGAAACCCCGGAAGAGATTGACTTGGATATAGCCAGTGCATATTTGCCCTATGATGAAGATGATAGTTCCTTGGGTGATGATAGAAATGATTCTAAAGACGAATCTCCTGATACTACTAATGACGTAGGCACACCCAAAGTCACGAAGGTGAAGACACGCACGATTAAATTAACAGCTACAAAAGTAAAGGGCACAAAGAATGAGGATATGGACCCTTCAAATGAGGAACACGGTGGAAAGGGACACGGTTCTGGTGGAGAAGAAGACCCCGATGGTTTGGATGACGTTAAAGCCCCCACACCCGGTAATAAAGCGGTTAACGTACCGAAAGTTTTAACTCAACGCATAATTCAAATGCCTACACCATCTACATATCGTGTTGCATTGGTGTTGGAAGAGGATTGTCCAGTTGTGAATCTTTCATTAAAAGCAATTGGTGATGACGGTACCAAAGAAAAAATCACTATTAAAGATTTCAAAATTGATAGAAATAAGACAAGCATCAACTCGTCAGTTGTTACCTTACGTGATATCAAGGCAAAAACGCAATATGAGGTATTCCTGTATTTGGAATATTCCGAAAAAATGTTGCTTGAACTTTTGGTTTACTAACCAAGGAGGAAAGTATGAATAAGACAAATATTAACTATCCCCATCCTGTGTTGTGTTCAGCAAATGAGGATTACATCCAATCATCCTTTGATATTATGCTCGTAGGAGATCCTTGCATCGAAGAAAGTAACACCGTAATAAATGTGACATATTCATTGTCTTGTGAAGGCTTACGCAATCTTATCACAAGCGGTGATGCCCAAGTCGCTATTTTTTTGAATAGCTCTGTTGCTGAATATAGGCAGATGAGAGCTTTTGATAACGACAAAACCGAATTGAGGATTGAAATCAACCGCAACGATATCAACAGAACATTACAAGTCAAAGGATATATTATAGCTGCAAAGCCTATCCAGTCTTTTTCCTTGGCAGAACACAATAAAGATTTCTTTGGAACAGTTCCATTCTCATTGCGCAAAGGCGATATAATGGGTATTGCTACGCATTCGTTTAATATACCACTTGAAAGTTACGATCCTCTTGCTGATAGACCATCGATTTTTTCTATTAGAAAACAAACTCAGTGCCCAAAGGAAGAAGTCAGTTCCGACTTTTCTGGGCAGAAAATAACCATTTGGCTTAACGAAGAAACACACAATAAATATCGCACTTTGTATGTTGCTCCGGAAACAAGAGGTGTGCTTTCTGCTTTCTTTGCAGCTCCAGTGTTGGTCGACGCATTGTACTTTATAAAAAATATGAGTGAAGATGAACGAATTGAATACGAAAGCAAAAAATGGTATCAGGTCATAAATCACCGGTTGCAGGAGTTGAAAATTGATATTAACACTGAGGTGTCTATGACAAAAATCGCAAATCTTATACTGCCACGAATTTTTTCCTCTTCAGTTGAAGCACTAACGAAACTATTTGGTGAAACACTATTAAAAGGAGACGAGAAAGATGGAGAAAATTAAATACTTTGTCGAATCCGCCTATGTTGATTTGTTTGATTCCATAAAAGAGCACGAAACGCTTTATGCCAGTGCAAATAATGATTGGGTTAAAGACTTCTTCGGTGATAGAGAATATTGTAAAGAATCTCGTATCGAAAGTAACCTTCCTGAACTTAAAGCAGAAAACGATGAATACGCAAATGTTATTGCATTTTATAACGTGTTCAAGGATAAGCTAAATCCCAAGCAAGCAAGTAATCCGTATTTATGGGCGTACTTAACACACTGCGAATATTGGGATTATACCAACGCACGTTGGGCAAAAGAAGGAATGTCTGTTGATACAATTAAACAGCGATATTTTTGCTCTTTTTTAACGAACAAAATCGAAGGAAATCGTGTTGGCTTTTTGCGGAATGCAGTAGCACGACTTTGGTGGATGGGTTATCTATCCTATCAGGAAGGGCGCCACAGCAATCCTTATGAACTCACCAAATTATTGACATCGCACTCGGATATAAGTTCATCCGTGCTTGAACGCAATTTCTCTATGAATAGAAATGTAACAGTTGGAATTCTTGATGCGATTTTAGAGATAAACAATGACCCGGCGCTTCCAGATGTTGGCATTTCTAAGAGACCCGATGAAAAATATGAATGGAGAGGACTCTGCAAATATATTAATAGATATGGTGCAGTTACTCTGCTTGATTCAATGACTAGTGATGACATAAAAGAAATATCGTACAACTTCCTTTTGAAAAATCGAAAGTAAAGAAATAAAGGCATTCCTTGCATTCTCAGCAGCTCGCATTAGCGAGGTCTGTCGCAAGGGATGCCTTTTTTATAAAATAGCATAAAATTACCCATTAAAGTCCGTTTTATCGGACAATAAGTTTGTTATGATATATACACAAGAAAGGAGATTGGTCAAATGGGATTATTAACTTTGTTTACAGCATTATGTTCAACAATAAGCGATACTATTAAAGAAAAAAATGAAAATCGCCGTGCACTAGAAGAAAAGAGACGTTATGAGGATATAGACTTTAATAACATTCAATATGTAACTTTTGATGGTGTTGAACAGGCATATCGTATTGAAACAGAAGAAGAATTTGACCCCTTAATGAGCGATTTCCTAACAAGACAGGACGGCTGGCAGCATTACGAAACCCAGACCGTTGAATATGAAGTTGAAGATGGTTTGAATTATTTGTTTACCATTAGATATAAAAATGGTAAAGAAATCTACCGAAAATTCCACGAAACTTCGCCGTTAACAGCACGATTGCTTGTATATAGCAATAAAAATAATGTTTTGGGTGAGCCGGTCGTTATTAACGATGGTACAAACCTTATTATTGAGAATGTTGAAAGTTTCGATTCGTTAAAAAAAGCTGTTTCCGGAAAAGCAGACAATAAAAAGCCACAAAAAACAAAAGAACGCTTTGCAGTTATTGACTTTGAAACAACCGGACTTAATTATAATTTCCGCCGTCCCCCAATGGATGAAATTATTTCAGTTGCAATAATTGACCAGGACGAAAATGTTCTTATGAATACGTATTGTGATACGGTAAAAATTAAGTCTTGGTATGAGGCGCAACGTATTAGTGGCATTTCCCCACGCGATGTGAAGGGTTATCCTACCTTTGTCGAAATTATGCCAAAGGTTATAGAAATTCTTTCATCTTACGACTATGTAATATCTTATAACATTCCCTTTGAACGCTTCTTCTTAGAAGGATATGCAAAACTTTATACGCCTACCGATTTCTCTGTCTATAAGATTAAATGGGGGCAAGATCCTATGGAAATGTTTATGAATTATATGGGAGAAAAGAAATTTTTTAAACTTGAAACCGCCGCAAATTACTTTGGATATAAATATAAAGCTCACGATGCTCTGGAAGACACTAAAGCAGCACTATATGTTTATAATGCGCTTCGTAGTGAATAAAAAGGAAAAATTGTTATGATTTCAGGAAATACAGAATTATTATATTGGCGAAAAGATAAATCTTGGTATGAATATGATCCAAAAATTAAATCATATAACTTAACAGATAAAGCAACCGAAAGAGCAAAAGCAAGTTTTGAGCAATGGAAAGAATTTAATAAAATAAGATAATAGGTGTTTAAAATGAATAAAGTTATTTTTGAAGTAAGTGTAGGCAAATATAAATTGTTGACACTTGATGAGAAGCAGTCTGATGTTGCTTATAATATATATCAGATTGACGGAAAGGAATACGAACCGGTTTTAATCTATGATGCACCAAGCTGTGTTGCTATTGAATCTAATGAAAGTTTTGAAGGGAAAACTGTAAAATTTTTAAAAAAGGAAAAAATATGAACATTACAAATGAGCAGATTGAAAAAATGAAACCATATATCAAAAACATTGAAGAAATTGTTAAAAATGGTGACGTTCAGGAACTACTAGATGCTATTGATGACATCATTGTTGATAACATTCTTGGCAATAACGATGAACCTGATGAAGAAGGTATAAAACTTCAAAAAATTTATGATCAAATATATAATCAAAATTAAAGAGGTGTTTTAAAAATGATGATTTGTCCAGAAACCTTTTATGAGATGAAGTTAAAAGGTAAAACCGCAGCAGAAATTACGACCGTTATTCGCGGATTGAAGCAAGAAATCGGTAGGCTAAAAAATATTGCAGAGCATCCAGAATATCAATGTATGATGCACCCAAGTGAAGCTGTTAGAATTTCCTGCTCACGAGATTATTTGGAACGCGCAAAACAGGCTTTAGTAGAAGCAGGTGGCTGCTATGTGCCATCTGCTGCTGAGAAGAAAGCGATGGAGTTTGACGCCAATATCCCGTACATCAGTAAAGTGGTGTTTTCTCTTGGTGGGTACCGCAAAGGTTGTGAAACAAGAACGTACACTATCGGCAGAGATAAGATACACACAGATATTGAGCATTCTTTATTTCTTAAACCGTCCAATCTCGATGATAGCGAAATTGAGGGAATGGACAAAGACTATTTCTTTGGAGCACTTAAAGACTTACATATCGGTGAATGGCGCAAAAACTACAACACCAGGCGTATTATAGATGGAACTCATTGGAATTTGGAAATTCATTTCTCCAACGGGCATAAAACTGTAAAAATCTATGGTGAAAATGCCTATCCCTACAATTTCGACCGTGCTTTAGAACTCTTTGAAATTGAAGAAAATTATTAGAAAATAAAACAAATTACAACGGAAGGAGGGAAGCATAATGCTTGATATTATTCAAATCATTTTATCTGCTGCATCTGCGGTTATGTCAATAATAATTATTGTAGAACTAGCAAAGAGAAAATAAGAAAAACGGGCAATAAAAGGCGAAAATAATCATTCGCCTTTTATATTTTTAAGGAGGGAATATAATGAAACAACAAGACACGTACTATGAACCAATAATTATAAGGGGCGAAGGACATATTACAAGAATTTATAGACCTATTCTTACCGAAGAAGAACGCACAAGGCGGATGAAGATAATTGAAAAGGCAGCAGCGGAGCTTCTTATTAGCGTAGAGAAAAGCAAAAAACAAAAAGACCTCGAATAGTTCCGAGGCCTTTTTTATATCTCTGTAGCGTATTAAATAAACACTTCTATCGGTTTCCAGATGTTGCGATTGGTCATATCTTCTGACCATACGGTGTTAGAAAGATAAAGCTGGGTGCCGACAGCACGGACAAATCCCCATTTGATTTCTGGATGTCTGTCTCCGTACTCCTTCAATGCTTCAAACTTTCTCTCGGCATATCCATCAATATTGTTAGATGTTCCATCAGCTTGCATACCGCCCTTTGCTTCCAAAATCCAGATGTCGCCATTCTGTGTTTGAATGATGTAGTCAGGATAGAAATTGTTTCTGCGGAAAGCACGGCGATAGATAATGCTGAAAAATTCATCGCCCTTGTCACCGTTCTTGTAGATGTGCTTCACGGCATCGTAATTCTCGCACCATCTCTCAAACTCAATTTCCGTTACACTACGGTGGTTAGCGTGATGAACCAGAATGTTATCGCCATAATTGGCAAAGACATTCTTCTCCATAATCCTCTGTGCCGGAACTTTCTTGGGTTGCTTGTAATACTGGTAGGTGGGAATTGTCCAATCAAGAGTGAGAATATCAGTCTCCTTGATTTCGCCAATCTCCGTTTCACTAACAGTGCTGAACACATCAATCAAGCGGTCACGGTTATTGACCAGAAAAGCGCTGTACTCACGGAGTGTCATATCGGTCAAGAGTTTGTTAACGTGTTCAAATTCCTGTTCTTCGGGAGAGAGCAGAGACATCTGCATATCTTCGGGTCCAAACAGGATGCGAAGAGCATTGTTGGAAATGCTCTCATCCACACCAATCGCTCTGGCGATTCTACGCTTGGCATCACGAATGATAAAACCATCATCGTGAGTATTGATTTGATGCTCTCCACCAAAAATGGTGTTCAGTTTCATTATATCGTGAGTAGTTCTGGCGACACCTTCCAGAGCAGTTGTAGTCAGCTTGGTTCCGAACACATAACCTTTGCTCTTCGCCATCTCGGTCTTGTCCAGTCTGCCATCTTCGTTCAAGTCGCATTCTGTGAGCATCGCCTTGCGAATTGCAGCAACCACCGCTTCTGGATTCACAGCGAAACGGTCACTACCGTTGAGTGCTTCCTTTTGGAGAATGAAGCACGGTGCATCATCTCTTCTGCGGTATTGATAGGTATAGAAGGTATCGTTGATACTGCTGGTCAACCCTTCGCTGAACTGGTTATCCAGCGTATAAAGGTAGCAACGGTCAATCGTTTCAATGTCATAGTGTTTTCTTTCAGGCATTCTCCTGATTCTGCCTACCGTTTGGATGTTGAACTTTTCCGTTCCACCTTCACGGAGTTTTACCAGAATTTTCGCTCTGGGGCAGTCCCAGCCGGTCGCAATCGCCTGTTTGAATAACAGGAAGGAATATTGACCATCCAACTTTTTAATCTCTTCTGGATTGTCAGGATGGTCGCCACTAAACCAAGATGTAACCAAACCAGATTCTTCGGGATAGCCCATATCGGTCAGGGCATCCTTCACTCGCTTTATCCACTCTTCGCTTCCGTTGGGGAACTGTATCAGCACCAGCGGTCTAATTTTCAGTCCCAGCTTGTCATACTCCTTCTGGATTTCCTTTCGCTTCTTGTCGGCAAGTTCCAACAAGAGCAAATCATCATCCAGACTGTTGTTATCTTGAATAGCACGGGAAACACCTTCATTGATGGCAATTTCCGCTGCAATAAGGCCTGCACCAATAACTTCATCATCACTAATCGTTTCAATATAATTACCCTGACTATCAGGTGTTGCAGATATGCGGAGAACGTGCTTCGGTTGAATATTGCTAACATATTCTGCTGCTGTTTCTTTGTATTTATGTTCTTCATCAATCAGTATAAAAATATCAATACCGCTGTTGTGGCAGGATAACACCTTGGTCATTAAATCCTTGTGTTCGCCTTCACGAAGAACAACATTAGATTTTTTGTTTATTTTATCCCAGTTAATGAAGAATACGTGGCCACTGACATCGGGTTCGGTGATAAAACCATAAACATCTCCATAAGGAATGCCAGATGTTACCTCACCAAAGCTAACCTCGCTCTGCTTATGCAGACCACCGGCACCTGGACACAACCAGAGGAACACGGTGTTAGGATTCTCATCAAGGTATTCATCAATAAACTTGCTGACCATTACAGTTTTACCAGAACCAGTTGGAGAGCAGAGAACAAGTTCTTCGTGGTCGGCACATTTGGAGAGCAGATTTTCTACGTGTTTTTCCTGAAACTTATATAATTTTGCATTAAACATTATTCTGCGGCCTCCTTTAACTCTTGTCCAAAGAACTCTCTGGGAATATACTTATATCCCTTTGCTTCCAAGAGTTTCAATTCTTCGGAATTAAGGATGATATTCTGGTTTACCCAAATATTCTGTATCTGTCCATAGATTTCAGGGTTCAATATGAAATTCTTAAAATCACTCTTATTAAGAATCAGAACGTTCTTCACATTGTCAATTTCAATAGCATTTTGCAGTTCTATCATTTCTCGGATGTGCAGACATAGAGCATTACTCAAAAGATAATCTTCTGGTTTTCTCGGTGTCCAGTCGCATTTGAAGAATTTAATATTTGCCTTAAAACCATCTGCCATAGGAATATCGCTACCAAGGTAATTGCCTTTGAGGGCATTACCGTTTACATCGACACCATTTATAGAGCAAACTGTTCTAGGCCAAGTAACGTATTTAGCAATGCCTTTTTCTTCCCATTCGGTATCACTTTTTGATATTCCTTGCTTTTCAAATTCTTTTTCTTCTTCTGCGGAAATTTCGTTATTTGTAACCATAATACAAGTTCTCTCACCACCATCTTCAGCATTCAAAAGATTAACGGCGTGCATCGTAGTTCCCGAGCCAGCAAAAAAGTCCACGATTATTGCATTTTTCTTTTCTTTTACACATCCACAAAACGACAAGCAATCTTTTACTGCATATAACGATTTTGGATATGAAAATCTGTTGCCAAGAATTGATGAAATTAAATTTGTTCCGTGTTCGGTTGCATCGTGAGATGTTTTATCCCATTGATTAACTTCCCAACGAGTTTTTTGTGCGACAAAGTGTGCCACCACACTTCCATCGATTTCATTGTATCCATCAATTACTATTGAACCATTTTCGATGCCTTTAACTGTCCCCGATTGGAGATAAGTAAATTCGCATTGTTGAAGAGCGTTTTTCTTTATTTTTCCCACCCTAAAATAGTGCTTCACGACCATTTCTCTCGCTTTTTCAGGCATTAAAGCCCAGCACCCTTCTGTGCCATCTTTTCTCAGCGGATATACGGCAATACAGTTATCTATTTTTTCTTCATCTCCTGGATGGAGCGAAAGTGGAAGGAGTGGCTCGCCAATTTTTTTAAGTTTGCCACTTGTTTTATCAACATAAATTGGATAAAACAAGTAGGGACGTCCTGTTCGATAGTTCCCTTTACTTGTGCCACTTCGTTTTAACGGATGCCAATGAATAGGCTCGTTTACGGATTCGGAAAATGTTTTTCCTACTGATGCTTCTCCAATTCTTACAAAAAACAAAAACTCATTTACTCTTGTAAATTCCGAAAACCTAACCGAACCGTGTCGGTTGATTACACTACTAACCATTTGAATCTTTGCTGAAGGAAAAAGTTCTTCTAATAAACACCCCAAACGCAAATATTCTTTTTCATCAATGGTGACAATAAGAACGGAATTTTCCGGATTAAGCAAATGCTTGGCAAGCAGCAATCGGTTTTTCATCATAGACAACCATTTACTATGTCTGTATTCATCTTCTCTGCCAACATAGTCATTATTATATTTCCAATCGGTCGCACCTGTGTTGTACGGTGGGTCAATATAGATACAATCCACCTTGCCGCGATGGGTTTTCTCAAGAAGGTAGAGGGCTTGGAGATTATCACCCTGTATGATGAAATTCCAGGGGAGATTCTCATCCTTGCACAGGCGTCGCTCCGGGTCCGCAGTCAATACAGGTATATTTTCTTTTAACAGTTCATCAACTTCTTCGGAATGTTCTTCCCACACCAGACCGTATTTCTTTTCGCGGAGATGGTTTTCAATCATATTGAAAGCACGAATGGAAGCATCGTCTAAATGCGTTTTTTTAAGTTCGTCCAGAAACGCTATCATTTCATCACGCTTAATTTTTGATAAGTTTGCCATAATTAATCTCCCTTCGTTTCTACCGCAAATAATCATTTGTTTAGTAGTAAACGTTTACAACTTTGTTTATGTCGTGCATATTTAGTAATGCTAAAAGTAATGCAATATAGTTAAAGAACTAATATGCCAATACCGAAGAAAATTAGTTCTATTACGTATGTAATGTAATCAACAGCCTTGCCATCATCATCTAGTCTCTTTTTGAATAGGTCTATTAGAAACCAGAAAGGCGTTAAAATCAATCCTAAGATTTCTTCTGCAATGTGTGCAAAGATTATAACAAGGATATTATCTGATTTGAATGTCAAGCCTTCCCAATCATCACCGTATTTGGTCGCAAACGTTCCAATAACGGCAATAGGGATAAACAAAACACAACCCCAAAATAAAAATGCAAGAAAAAATGTTGAAAAATTTGTTACGTTCAATTTCGCATCCCACAAAGCAGAAAAAGTTGTTTTGCCTGTACACAGGCAGATGATGGTCGAAATCAAACTATAAAAGGAAATTTCGTGAAGCTTTCCGAGTATTGACATTTTGCATCCCTCCGATTTAATTAATATGCAGCATTCGAATTAGCCAATGCGTGTTTTATCGTTCTTCAAGATCGCAAACCCATTTATATAGTTTGTTTAGCAACTCTCTCTTTTTTCGTTTCTTTGCTTGTTCTGAAGAACCTTTAATATCTGCTTTGATATGAGATTCTTTGCCATCAATTCCATTTGGTAACGGTGTTTTAAATTTGTATTTTTTCTTAAATGAAATATACATAAACTCATTAGAACCTATATGCCCTTCACAACAAGATTCAGTTATATAATGCCTTTTGTTAAGTTCTTTTATGATTGGATATATGTTTTTATCAATCTGTATAAGAGTGTCAGGGTAGCAATAACATTCGCATTTTTTTAATTCATTTAAACAATTTGGGCATACATACAAAAAATTTTTAATGTTCTTTTCGTTCATAATTCGTCCTTGTTCTTAATAATTTTACCAATACCTTCAACCCTGAATTATATCATATATAATATAATTAGTCAATATAACGACAAAAATTGACAAATAAAGGTAAAGGTTGTATAATACCAAAAACTTAGATTATAATTTCAAGAGGGAATTTTTATGGATGCAGGAAAAGTTTTAATTACCCAAATTTTTAGCAAAAGATTATTAGAAATCCCTTTTTATCAACGAGCTTATGTATGGCAAGAAGAACAATGGGATCGTCTTATTGCAGATATGGAATTTGTTACAGAAACTAGAAAACCATATTTCTTGGGTTCTGTTATTTTGAAACAAGGTGATGCCCCAAAAACTTGGGAAAATTTTTCCGACAGAAAAATTGTTGTTGACGGGCAGCAGCGTTTAACAACTCTTTTGATTTTGTTGAAAGTTATTGCTTTAAAGACTGGCAAAACGAAAAGTTTTGATAATTCTTTTAGATTAGAAGATGATGATGAAGATAAACAAGGTCCAATTGCATTAGCACACGGAAAAAACGACTTTAAAGATTTTAATCTTGTAATGGACCATACGGTAGCAGAAAAAATTAATACTACAGAAAAATCTCAAATTATTTCTGCATTTAATCATTTTATTGATAAAGTTGATACAAATAAAATTGATAGAAATACTATAACCCAGAATGTTCAATTCGTTTGCATAGAATTATCCGAAGGCGAAGACGAACAACAAGTTTTTGACACTATTAACTCATTAGGTGTAAGACTAACCATCGCTGAATTGTTGAAAAATTATTTCTTTAATAAGGATAATATTGATGAATATCAAAAGTATTGGTACGATACTTTTGAGGCTACCACAGAAAAACGTGAATATTGGGAAATGGAAATTGATGCAGGTAAAAAGAAACGTGCAATGATTGACATATTCTTTGATTCTTACTTCCAAATATTCTTACAAAATAAAAAATATAAAGTGGCTGCCGAAGACAAAGTTTATTATTCAAGAGACGACAGATTGGCACAATCTTATCAAGAATTTATCAAAAAATATTGCGGCAATGATAAGCACGAAATATTAGGCGCAATGGCTGAATATGCAAACTTATTCAAAGAGATATTTAATCCTGATTATTGTAAAAAAAGTATGCGGTATGATTCTGTCGTACAGCGAATAAATGTAATTATTTTTGGATTAAAAAATTCTACATTGATACCGTATTTGCTTTATATAGCAAAAAATGTTCCTGATTTAGCTGAGCGCGATAAAATAATAAGTACACTTGAAGCATATGTTATGAGGCGTATGGTTTTACATATCACAACCAAAAACTATAATCGTCTTTTTACTTCATTAATTTTAAATGAAGTAATCTCTGCTAATGAACTGGTAAAGTATTTTAACGAATCTGATGAAACCACAATGTATATCCCTTCTGATGATGAATTATTTAGAGGGTTCAACGAATCTAAACTTTCAAACTTACAAACCAAAGGCATTGTTTATTTTATTGAAAGTTATAAACGCAACCCAAAAGATGCTACCGACTTGTTAGGATTTGATTCATATAGTTTGGAACATCTTATGCCTAAAAAGTGGCGAAATGAATGGGATATTCCAGATACAGAAGAAAAGAAAAAACAAAGAGATTCTATTTTGCTTACCTTGGGCAATTTAGCTATAATAACACAAACTTTAAATGCTTCTATACGTGATTCAAAATGGGAAGATAAGAAAACAGGTAAAAATAAAAAAGATTCTGGATTAGATGCTTGTGCTGCGGGATTATATACAATGGCAAATGTTTTAAATCAAAGCGTTTGGAATGAAGAACAAATAAAAGCTCGTGCAAAATGGTTATATAATCAAGCCAAAGAAATGTGGAAGATTTAATGCAAAAAAATAAAAGGGAATAAAACCTGTGCAACGTTGAATATTGCAAATAAAAAGCAAAATATAATATTGCTTAATAACAGCGAAAGGACGATGAGATATCTGTGACGAACGCAGAGAAAATAAACCTCATCGAGTATGTAATTCAGAATCCGAGAAACGAAGAAGTTTATTACGAACTGTTAGAGCGTATAGGTGGGATAAAAGGATACTACGGTGACTATTTAATTACTGAACCTATTGATTGTGACAAAGAACTGGAAAGGCTCCCGAACGCCGATTTTGAATTATGCGTGGCTTTCCTTACTATGCTTTTACGTGAAGACCATTTTTCTAACGGTTCATTCTGCAAGCGTTACGAAGCTGGACAAGTAGATGCTGTTTTGAAAAGAATGCTTGCGACGCTTCGGTAATTTAATAAAACTGAAAATATATTTTATTTGAGCGAGGTAAAATAAAATGAGTGATAGATACTATGAATACGAGGCGTATTCTAATCGTGCTTTTTTGATAAGTGCTCTTATAGAGGACACAAAAAATAACAATGAAAGAATACTTCTTTCCCAGTATCACGCTATAATCAAGCATATAAAAGAAGACGAGAAACTCCTTTGTGATGTTACCACGGTTTATCGAGGAACTCAAATCACGTCAGACACAAAATTGGCAATAGATAGTATATTAAGTCGCATTTGCACCAATGAAAAAAGTTTGTTTGAATTAGAAAAAACGCAACCGATACAAGATATTCTTGAAAGGGAAAGAAAAAACTATAAGCAAAAAATCAAGAGCCTCGATGCTCAAAGGGCATATGAAGATCAACTTGAAGAAGTATATGCAAGCATAGATAAAATATTGCAGAAATACGAAAAAAACAAGCAGTACATAGAGGCATACGAAGAACAGCAGCGTATAGAGAAAAGAAATATTGAAGAATGTAAAAAGTGGGCTTTAATTATTGTGGGCGTTGCTTTAATCGTTTTGGCAATAGCTGCTTTAATTAATAATGCTCTTACCAAAGGAAATAGCTCTAGTCCAATAGGTATCGGTATTATGCTTATAATTGCAGGAATTTATTGTATAAATCGAGGTATAAAGCTATGAAAAGAATTATATCAATCATAATATTATGTATACTCGTATTCTCTTTTGTAGGATGTGATATTGAAGATTTACCAACGGATAATGATAATACACCTACCAATTCTATTTTAAATGCTGATAATACCCCTGATGTAACACCTGATGATAATGCGTATTTTGTATTTGGAGAATATGAACAGGACGGTAATTCTAACAATGGTGCTGAGCCAATCGAATGGATAATATTAAAAGAGCAAGGCGGCAAACTACTATTGATTAGTAGATACATTCTTGATTATCAGGCTTTTAATGACACAACTCTTGCAAGGGGGACCAGTTGGGGAAATAGCACTTTGAGAAAATGGCTTAATAATGAGTTCTATAATTCTGCATTTTCTTCTACTGAACAAAATGAAATAGCAACCACAAAAATTCAAGATTATAATGCAGATAATTCCCTTGGAAATGTGACATCTGATAAAGTCTTTATATTGAATAAAGAAGAAGCATTTAGTTATTTTATCAGCGACTATGATAGAGCTGCTACATCAACCGATTATGCAAGAACCCGCAAATCTTATGTAACAGATGCATATTGGCTAATAAACTCTTATTCAAGCGATTTATATAAGTGCTTAATCAATTCAGAAGGTAAAAATGAAAACAATCCACGCGTAAATGAAAAAGACGGGGTTCGCCCAGTAATTTGGATAAATAATTAAAGGGGAGAAATATCTCCCCTTAATTTTTTGCTATTTCATTCCGGCAAGAGTTACAAACCCACTTGTCACGGAACTGTGTTAAATTCTCTTTAGAGCCACAAAAAGCGCACGTATGCTCGTATTTCTGTAGCAATATGGATTCTCCATCTATAAAGATTTCTAACGGTGCTCCGAGGCCGATATTAAAGTTTTCGCGCAGCTCACTTGGTATTACTAAGCGTCCGAGCTTATCAAGGCGCCTAACTATTCCTGTTGCTTTCATAATTTATATCTCCGTTCTTACAATTTTTTACAGTATTATAACCCCAATTAGCTGAATGGTCAATTACGAGTTTTGAATATTTTTGTAGAAAATTGACAAATAAAGGAAATGAGTATATAATAACAAAAAATAAAAGAGGTGTTTTTATGTCTATACCTAAAAGAATGACCGTTAACTGTTCCAAATGTGGCAAGCCTTTTGATGTAACCGTATTTGATAGTGTTAATTCTGATTATGCAGAAGATATTGCTATGCAAATTATGAGCGGGAAATTGTTTGATGCAGAGTGCCCTCATTGTAAGTTTGTATCACATTTAACATATGATGTTCTTTATCACGATTTACGACACGGTGCGATGGTGTGGGTGGTTATTGAAAAGTCGTCTAATTATATGAATAGAATCAATGAAATTCGCACAACGCCTAAAATTCCTTATAAAACCTTGCGCATTGTCAATAATATGAACGCTCTAAAAGAAAAGGTTTCGTGTTTAGAAAAAAATCGTGACGATAAAATTATTGAAATGTGCAAAGTTTTTACAGCTAATAATGCACTTTCTCAACGCCCTGACTTTGATTTTGATGTTGCATTTTATACCGCCGTTAGCGGAGAAGAACTTATTTATTTATTTGATAAAGATGGTAATAATTTATGTTGCGAATTATCTGATAAATTATATGATTATTTAAAAGAGCTGTATTATGGCAGTTGCTATGCGGAACAGTTTGATGAGAATTACCCTATAGTAGACTATAAATGGGCGGAAGATATTTTAATGCCTTTAATTGAAAGTGAAGCTGAAAAATTGGATTCGGACGAGGAATTTGAAAGCGTTGCAGATAATACAGACAATGCAGATAATGTAGTCCCTGATAATAGTTTATCAATAAATGGTTATGTCGTATGCTCAAAATGTAATGCGAATATCCCTAATGATAGTTTGTTTTGTCCGGGATGTGGAACTAGAATTTCTGCAGTTGAAGATCAAATAACTATTCATCAAAAGGATTCTGAAGAATCTGATAACAACCAAAAAAACGAAAAAAAACTCGCCATTCTAAAAAGGATAGCAGTTACCGAAGCGACTAAGAAAAAGAAAAGATTAATTAAAATTATTATCATCTGTGTTGTTGCTGTGCTTTTTACGGTTGGTATTATCGGAGCTGCAATTGATAACGCTCGTAATAGTGAATTGCGAAACTTCGCCACCGAAACAATGAATGACGATTATACTAATGTTTATGCAGATGTTGTGTTGGTAGAGCCAGAATACTTTATATATACATCAAATGGTACCACATATCGGGAAATTACAGAAGTAGTTTGTAAATGTAAAACCGTAGAAGGTAAAAATGTTTGGATTGTGTTTTTTAGTTGGGAATATCCTGGCGGAAGTACCCTTAACGAAGATTCGTACGAGACACTCACTTATTCTAAAAGCAACCCTGCAAGAATAACTGGTTATGTTACAACCGCTCGTAGTGTCATAAAAGAATTAGAAAATTCTATTGGTAATGTTTTTGTGCTCCGTATGGAAAATATGCAGAAATAAAATTATTAAGGAGAGAAATTTATGGCTACAAGAACTACGTATACATCAACTATTACTGTACCAGTATATGCGGGCTGGAAATGTGAACATTGTGGCGAGGTGAATTTTGCCGAAGGGGTTATTAGGTGCCAAAAAGAAGAATCCACCACATCACTTCGTAATTCAAAACACGAAGAAGCAAAAGCTCTAGCTAAAAAACAAGTACAAGAAGAGTGGGCAGAATATGCCTTTAAGATAATTGATGATCCAAATCACAGTGGGTCTGCGATGTTTTATAATTTCTTTTTGCAAAACACAAAATGCACCCAATGTGGGAAAAAACCTCGTTGGAACAAAAATGCCAAATTTATTCCATTAGCAGGTTTGGTGATAACTGCTGGAATAATAAGTGGGATAGTATCGTTTTCGACAGGTTCGAGTGTTGCTTCTTGGTTGATTTTTTTGTCCTGTATTGGATTTCTTGCTTGGCTAATTGTAAGAGAAGAATCGTATAAAAAAATGATGACTAAATTATCTAAAGAGAATACACCTGTTATTGGTTCTCTTAATCCCGAATTGATAAATTTTGCTAATGCGCTTGGCAAAACAATTCCAAATCCCGATAAAATAATAGAAATCGTAAAGGGATTTGACCACGTGCCAAATACAACTATTAATAAAGCCCCAATTACTGAAAACAACGATTCAACAGTAACATCTAATTTCTGTCGCAAGTGTGGGGCGAAACTTCAAGCAGATAGCGGTTTCTGTCACAAATGTGGAACTGAAGTAGTTAAATAAAAATTATTATTTTAACAAATATAAACAAAGGGCAGCCAATGGCTGCCCCTTCTTATTCCAACGCACTTAATATCAAATGACATCGCCCGTCTGAGTGGATTTGAATGTTTACGGTTTCCACCTCGTTAATGTCCGTTTCCTCGATTAAAATTACTGTATCGTCTGTCAGGTCCTCGATGATGAGTTTTAGTTCTGCGATTGTCATTTGACTGTTTTTTCCTTTCGTAGTATAATATTCTTGTGATTTGTGAGGAAAATATATCAAAAAAAAGGAAGGTTGACAATAGCAATATTTGCAAGGTGGTTTCATATTTTGAAATTCGGGTTGTCAATTTTTTATTTTTATACTGTCATTTTTTGAAGGATATACTAGATTTAGATATATGCTTTTTCGTGAACCACATTATTTGGTATAATTAGGAGTGTAAAAAATTGATAGACGAAAATGTTGCAATTCTTGATAAATTGAACGCGCAGAGGAAAAAAAGCGGTAAATCATATGCGCAGATAGCAGAAGAATTTGGTACCTCTGAAAGTACAGTAATAAGAATTTATGCTGGTAAACAAAAAAATTTATCTCTTTCTGATGTAATAAACTTATGGAAATTAACCGGTGGCGGCAATTCTGCTGTTTTGTTCAATGATACTATCAAGGTTGACGTTGTTACCGAAACCCCCCAGGTTGTTGTACCTCAGATTGATGAGAAGTTATATAACCAGATTATTGATATATATAAAGAGCAGTTAAAAGAAAAGGACAGGCGTATAACAACTTTGATAAGGCTTGTTACAGGATTAATTTTATCATTAGTTGTTGTTAGTATTGTTGCTATTTGTCTTGTTGCGTTAATTTAATATATTTAGAGCCTTTGAGCCAATGACCTTTATGGTTGTTGGCTCTTTTTATTGACAAATGGGAATATTTGTTTATAATATTTATTGTAAATAGATATTAAAAAAGAAGGTAAAACTAATGAAAAAGATTTTGTCAGTTGTATTAGTATTGATTTTGATCCTTTCGTTTGTTGCTTGTGGTAATGATGAAAAAGCAGAAAAATATTGTTCGAGCTGTGGCGAAGGCATTTTAAAGAGTGCATCGTTTTGTGAACATTGTGGTGCGGATGTAAAGACTGGCGATAGCGCAAGTAATGAAAACTCAATACCCAACACCTTTCCTACAATTAATGCAACAAGCACTCCTACTGCAACGGCAAAACCAACAGAAACAAATAAGCCTGCCGAAACTAACAAGCCTATAGCAACGCCTACCGCCAAACCAACACCTACACCTACTACAAAGCCAACGCCTACGCCTACTGCTAAGCCAACAGAGAAACCTACGGAGTCCATATCTATTCAATTTCCTAAAACCCCGTTGGATGTGAATACAATTAATCATCTTAATGTAAACACTGGGAAGTATGGGATAAGTCAAACGATTAGAATTGATAGTTTTGATTACAAAATTGATTTGTTGGGGCATCTCGAACTATATTGTTCGGGCGAAAAAACTTATGATATAAATGGTGCGAATAGCACATATTTTTGTGAAATGAACTGGCGTTTATATGATTTAGATGGATATTTAATTGCTTCTGGGTGGGATGCAGTTGGTAGTTTAAAGGTTGGAGACAAATTTAAAAATCATAAAATTAATGTTAGCCTGATTGGTATTACAGCAGGCGAATCTTATAGATTGGAAGTTTTTGATTCGAGTTTCGAATAAAAGATAAGTTAGATATTTTAAATAGAGGAATAATGTTTTTAAATATTCAGAGCCTTTGAGCCAATGACCTTTACGGTTGTTGGCTCTTTTTTTATTGGAGGTAAATATGAATAAATACGAAATCGCAAAATTAAAGAAGGACCTGCTGAAAAATAAATCCCACGATATATTCAAAAATGTGCAAGCTATATTCGACCTTGCATATTCTACCGGGGATATGGATTTGTGCTTTAAGTGCCGTGAAATATGCGCCCAAAAATCAAAAAAATTCAAAAATAACAGGCCTGATAAAGCAGAACAGTTTCGGCAGTTATATAAAAAAACGCTGTTAATGGCAGCACCAACGGATTTTGATAGTTATTGCCAATACTTAGAATGGAACAGGGAAGCAAATAAAAGGTTCTATTTACCCCGTAGAAAGCAGTTAAAGCCTGTTGCAATGGCACTTCAAGAACTAGCAGAAGGCAAACTTGATGTGCTGGCTATTTCTATGCCACCAGGTGTTGGTAAAACAACCCTTGCCATATTCTTTTTAACGTGGCTAGCAGGTAAAGAACCTGATAAACCAATGCTAACGGGTAGCCATAGTAATTCATTCTTACGTGGTGTGTATGATGAATGTTTGCGTATTATGGGGAACGAAGGAGAGTATTTATGGCGTGAAGTGTTCCCTAATATAGAGATAGAAAGAACTAACGCAGCAGATCTTGCTATTGATATAGGCACACCTAAAAGATTTGCCACCTTGCAATTTACGTCTGTTGGTAGTGGTAACGCAGGTAAAGTTAGAGCTGAAGGGTTATTATACTGTGATGACCTTGTTTCCGGTATTGAACAGGCTATGAGTAAGGAAAGACTGGATAAACTTTGGGAACAGTATTCAACGGATTTAAGACAAAGAAAGATTGGTAACTGTGTTGAATTACATATTGCTACCAGGTGGTCCGTACACGACGTTATTGGTAGAATTGAGCAAAAATATTTAGATAGCAAAAGAGCAAAATTCATTGTAATGTCAGCGTTAGATGATAACGACCAAAGCAATTTTGATTATGCAAATGGTGTAGGCTTTTCAACGGCATTTTACCACGATATGCGCGATACTATGGATGACGCTTCCTGGAGAGCATTGTATCTTAACCAGCCAATAGAACGTGAAGGCTTACTGTATGCTGAAAATGAGCTGCGCAGATATTTTGAACTGCCAGATAAAGAACCAGATGGGGTTATAAGCATATGCGATACAAAGGATAGAGGTAAAGACTATGCCTTTATGCCGGTAGCATATATCTACGGAAACGATTATTACATAACCGATTGCGTGTGTGATAATAGTTTACCTGAAGTGGTAGAACCTAAAATGGTTAATTGCCTATTAAAGAACAAGGTCCAAATGTCCAGGTTTGAACATAATAACGCAGGTGGTAGAGTTGCTAAGGATATTCAGGCAGAGGTTAAAAGATTGGGTGGTATAACAAAAATAACAACAAAGTTTACCACAAGTAATAAAGAAACAAAGATTATTATTCATAGCCCCTGGGTTAAAGAGCATTGCATTTTTAAAGATAAATCAATGTATAAAAAGAAAGAGGATTACGGCAAAATGATAGATATGTTATGCTCCTACACCGTAGCAGGTAAAAACAAGCACGACGATATTCCTGACGGTATGGCAATGTTATCAGAATACGCTCAAAGTTTATCCGGTAATAAGGTAGAAATATTCAATAGATTTTTTTAGTTATTAAGTTCGATATAATCCATATATAGTTTATTTACCATTGACAAAATCGAACTTTTATGGTATAGTAAAAATATAAAGGATGTGTTTTGTTTTCATTCTTCTCTCTTTCAGCCGCCGTATCTCCGAGGCGGGAATATCGGAGACTCCTTTTTAATATTGGGGGGCTATTTATGATAAGGAAAATTGTTTGTCCGCGCTGCGGAAAGTGGTTATTATCCATTGATACGGGAACAACGGGTACATTTTATGTGTGGTGCCGAGGTTGCCGGGAAGAAATAAAAATACATATTAAAGAGCCATTGAGAGCCATTGAATCCTAGAAATTAGGATTTGATGGCTCTTTTTTTTAGATTTTTTTAAAATGTCAAATTAAAAAATGGGCTTTTTTTAATTTGATATTCAATATTTCAAAACATAAATCAAAACTTATGGAGTTTTTCAGATGATATTAAAAGGTAGAAAAGAAATATTTACAGATTTTACGAAAATAACAAAAGAGAATATTTCCAAAGTGTTGTTTGATGCGTTTTCTACACATCTGACAAACGCTGTGGAAATAGATTACCTGCAGAATTATGAGCGTGGCGTACAGCCGGTATTAAATAGGGTTAAAGACATTAGACCTGAAATAAATTACAAGGTAGTAGAGAACCACGCAGCAGAAATAACAACCTTTAAGGTTGGCTATGTGTTTGGTGACCCTATTACATACGTTCAAAGAGCTACTAAGGATATAGGCGGCGAAGATAGCGCCAAAGACGATAAAAAAATTGCCATTCTTAACGAAATGATGTTTGAGGAAGGCAAAGCTGCCCAGGACCAGGCGTTAGGCAAGGATTTAGCTGTTACCGGTATAGGTTACAGAATAGTGCTTCCCAAAAAGATAAAAACGGGTATATCAGCATTTAATATACTCCGCTTAAATCCTCATAACACTTTTGTTGTTAAATATAACGACATATTCCAGGCACCTGCACTAGGGGTTTCCTATGTAACACTTGAAGATGGAAGCATAAGAGCAGGCGCATACACAGATACAGAATATTTTGAACTTGAAGGTACTGACGTTAGATCATTAAAGGTTAAAAGTGTTCAGCCTAATTTAATGGGGATTATCCCTATTATCGAATATAAATATGATTCAGAGCGTATGGGCTGTTTTGAAAGGGTTATATCCCTTCTTGATGCATTAAATGAAGCAACGTCTGATAGGTTAAACGGCCTTGCACAGTTTATCCAAAGTATTTTATGGATGAATAACTGTGAAATAGACGAAGTGCAAATGCAGGCGCTTAAAGATAAATTAGGGCTATTAACTAAGAGTGAACCGGGTAATCCTGCAAGTGTTCAGTATTTAACGGCAACGCTTGACCAGGCGCAAACCCAAACCCTAATTGATAACCTTTACGAACAAATATTACAAATAGCCGGTGTTCCTGGCAGAGAACAATCGACCGGTGGTAATACGGGCCAAGCAATAATGCTTTCTAATGGTTGGCAACTTGCTGAAACTCAGGCAAAAAGCACGGTACAAACCTTTATACAAAGCGAAATGCAGATGTTAAAGGTTGTGTTAAAAATACTAAAATCCGTTGAATCGGGTGAAGTAGCAACACTTAAATTATCCGATATAGACATTAAATTCAGCAGAAATCGCACAGATAGTTTACTTGTTAAAACACAAGGCTTGTTAAATCAATTACAAGCAGGGGTTCACCCACTGGTAGCAATAACAAATTGTGGCTTGTATTCAGACCCGCAGGCAGTGTGGAACGACAGTAAAGAGTATATGGGTAAATGGCTATATGATACGGAAGGGGATGAAATAGATGACGAGGATTCCGTACAAAATAGCAGACGAAGCGGCGGCGAAGATAATATCGAAAATACACCGAGAGTTCAGGCACAATAGGCTGGCATTATTCGATGAAATGAATGTGCTACAGACTAAGCGGCATATAAACAAGCTGTATAAAAACATATATAAAACAGTCAAAAAGGAATTTGTAAAAGCACTAGATCCAATTTGCGAAGAGTTATACGCAGAAGCATTGGAGGTGGGCTTCGACGGTGACATTCGTGACTTGGACGAAGCTTTTATTGAGGAATTTTTCGAGGAATATAATCCCGTTACAAAATACGTTTTTAAGAACGAGATAACCCGTAAAAATTCCCGCCTTTTTGAATCATTGGTAGCAAGCGCATCCGAAAGGCACCAAAGCTATAAAACAGCGGAAAACCTGATTATTAAGCAAATAAAACAATACGCAGTAGAGCTTGAAGATGCAGTTGCAAAAGCAGTGTATAAGGATTTAGGCGTTGAAAAGGTTATGTGGGTTGCAGAGCACGATTACAAAACCTGTGGCGTTTGTTCAGAGCTTGACGGTGAAATTTTCCCGTTAAACGACGCACCACCTAAACAACATTACAACTGTAGATGTGTGTTAATTCCTGTAAAAGGGTAAAAAAAAGAAGCCCTATCCTTACTACAGAAAGCTGGAGTCCAATTCTCCAGTTCCCTGCCTCAAGATGGCTTCGTTTATAAGGAAACCTTGCCTTTGCCGATAGGTGAACAAGCCCCTATCAATACGCCCAAAGCGAACAATGGTACAGTTTCAAAAATAACACTAATCAACTGTTGAACATAGACTTTAAAAGTCTCCGCAACCTACGCCCGTAGCGTCTTTTGATAATGGTGTTACAAAAATAGTGCTGAAACGAGGGGTTTAACAAATACCCCAATGAATCAGCAACCTATTTTCTACCAGTATTATAACAGAAAATATTAGTAAGTCAAGAAAAATTTTACCATTAGTGCTTTCAGGTACTAAAGGGATAAATAAAAAATGTTAGAGAAAACATAAATCACAAAAAATACGGAGAGAACCGTTCAAACGCAGGAGGAACTTTTATGACAGATTTGAAATCATTACTTGGAGACCAGTACAAAGAAGGTATGACACTTGAAGAACTTATGGCCCTTGAAGTGGAATTGCCGAAACCTGACACTTCGGCTTATGACAACCTTAAAAAGAGATTTGATGAGGTTGCAAGCGAGGCAGCAAACTACAAAAAACAGCTAAGGGCGAATATGACCGAAGCAGAACAAAAAGCGGCAGCAGATGCAGAAAAGTACGCCAATATGGAGGCGGAACTAGAAAAATTAAAGGCTGATAATGCCATTGCTGAAAATGCAAAAGGACTTGTGGCAATAGGTTATGATGAAAACGTTGCTAACGAAGTTGCCGCGGCACTTTTTAATGGTGACGCAAAAGCGGTAATTCAGGCACAAGGAAAGTTTGTGGAAGCACAGAAAAAAGCAGTGCTTGCAGAAGCCTTAAAAAATTCTCCTATACCACCGGCAGCGGGGGCAAGTGGTACGGAGATGACAAAAGAAGGATTGAGAAAAATGTCGCCTATGGAGAGGTACGAATTTTCTCAAAAGAACCCCGAACAATATAAACAAATTTATGGAGGTAGCTAATATATGGCACACGTTATTTATGACAATTTTTACTTGTCAAACGAGGTAGAAGATCAATTTAATTCTCACCTTGACTTGCAGCAGTTTTGTACCGTAGACAATTCCCTTGAAGGTGTACCCGGTATGAAAAGAAGAATCAATGTATATTCTGCAACTGACGGAACTCAAAAACTTGCTATGGGTGAAGGTAACACCAAGAGAATTGAAGTTAGTTATGAAAATAAGGAATATGAAATCCTTATGGCTCAGAACAGATTTGAATACTATGATGAGCAGGCAATGATTGACCCTATGCTTGTTCCTGTTGGTACCAGACATATGGGTACAGACCTGTTTAATACCGTTAACGCAGAAGTTTTTGCAGAGTTTAATAAGGCGACTCTTGAAACTACGCCTACAGCATTTGACTTTGCAGCTTTTGTTGATGCGCAAGCAAAACTTAACCTTGAAAACTTAGAAAGCGTAACATTGTTTGGTTTCGTTTGCCCTGCTGATATGGCTGCAATTCGTAAGGCTCTTAAAGAGGACCTTAAATACGTTGAAGCATTCTCTAAGAACGGTTACGTTGGTACTGTTGCAGGCATTAACCTTTATACAAAGAAGGATGCAACACCTGGCACTATCATAATCGCAACTAAGGAAGCTGTAACACTTTTCAATAAGAAAGGTACTGAGGTTGAACAGCCTCCTAGAGATTCAGGCGATGCTAATATCCGTAAGAATACTATTCTTTCACGTAAGTATTATCTTGCTGCTCTTACCGATGCTACTAAAGTAGTAAAAATGGTTAAAACAGCAGGCTAAATTAAAGGGGGCAAGACAGGATGACACAGCTTGAACGCTTGAAAATAAGAATCACAGAAAACGTATCTGATGTAGAGCTGGAGGATATATTGGAGAGCGCAAAGGCGGTCATTCTGTCTAGGCGCTTCCCATTTGGTGAACAACCTCTTGTAATAGAGGAAAGATACAAAGACTTACAAATCCGTATAGCCGTTGAAATGTTTGCTAAACGTGGTGCTGAAGGTGAAACAGCCCATAATGAAAATGGCGTAAGCAGAACATATTCTTCAGCCAATGTTTCCGAAGAACTGCTCAGAGAAATAACACCAAAGGGGTGTGTTGTATGAGGGATTTGAAACGTAATCAACAGACCATTTGGTATGCGCTGTTAAACGTTGCAAGCGAAAAAGACGAATGGGGCAACACGCAGGATATTAAAACCTATGGTGCACCCATAAAGGCGAAAATGACACTTTCGGGAAATAAAGGCGAAGCTGCTGAACAAGCATTTGGCGCTGACCTAAAATATGACCGAGAAATGTCAACCCACGATATGAATTGCCCTATTGACGAATATACGCATTTGTGGCTGGACGGTAAAGACATTGCCGGCACACATAATTATATCGTTAAGGCAGTTAGTAAATCTCTTAATTGTATTCGATATGCTATTGAGAAGGTGAATGTATCGTGAAAACTATAGCGGTAAGACTTGACCCTCAAAGCGTTGCTGATGCAATAAAGGAAATACAGCAGTATCAAAAGGACGTTGAAAACAAGGTCCGTTTATTAATACAAAGGCTAACAGATTTAGGTGCTGATATAGCAAGAATAAAAATCGTTAGTATGGGCGCTTACTATTCAGGTAGCTTGCTTTCAGGTGTTGACGGGTATTACTCCCCCACCTTAAACGTTGGCTTTGTGAGAGTAACGAGTGACCACGTTGCTTTCGTTGAATTTGGTACTGGTGTTGTAGGTCAAACCAATCCTCATAAAAACGGTGAATATCTATCTCTTGCTGCTTGGCAATATGCAACCGGCCCGAAGATATTTACCACTAAAGACGGCAGAGTTGGTTGGATTTATCCTACAGACGACGGTGGATTTAGGTTTACTGAAGGTATGCAAAGCCGCCCGTTTATGTATGAAACGGCATTAGAGCTTAGCAGAAACTTCGCAAATATTGCAAAGGCGGTGTTTAGTACGTGATAGATAAAGAAACAGAGATTTTTAACGCAGTTGCTAAAGAACTGCGTGCAAAATTTAAAGGTATTTATGTTATAGGCGCTGAAATGTCATTAAGCCCACCTAAATTTCCAGCAGTATCGTTTATTCAAACAAACAATGCAACTAAAACGGAATTTTCCACATTTAATAGCCTTGAAAATGTGGTTCAAGAAGATTATAAGGCAGAAGTTTTTAGCAACCTGGAAACAGGTAAGGAAGCGCAAACTAAGGAAATTACAAAGGTAATATCCGATTGCTTGGCTTCTTTCGGTTATGAACGAACATTTTGCGAAATGGTTCCCAATACCGATTCAACCATTAGCCGCAGAATGTCAAGATACAGAAAAAGCAATGTGATATAAAAAAAGCCGAATAGGAGTGGAAATCACATCCAAATTCGACTTTCAATGATAGTATAGACGCTTTGCCACAATCTGTCAATTAAAAATAAAAAAGCCTTGCTAAAAAAAGCAAGGCAATGGGAAATAAATAACTATATAAAGTATAAAAATAGTTATCTGTGATAAGTGTTATTTTTTGTTTTTATACTTATAAACCATAGCTACTATAAACAATACAACAAAAAGAATGAAGCCGCCGATACCAATTATCCACGAATTTTCATAGAGCCATTCTATGGATGTAGCACAAATTCCCAAAATCACTAATAAAATTATACCTATTATAAAAAACATAACTTTTCCCTACTAAAACACAATAAATTGGAACCATAGACTTGATCTATTGTTCATATCACGAAAAACATTATAACATTAAAATGGCAAAAAAGCAAGAAAAAATTAAAAATGTAATTTAATGGAGGTAAATTATATGGGTATTGCATTATCTACAGCCGGTGTAACGGTTGGTTATGCTGTTGAAGCAACAGCAGGTACAAGACCTACCACGGGATATACTGTTATCCCTGACGTAAAAGAGGTTCCTGAAATGAACCCGGAACCTGAAACTCTGGAAACTACAACCCTTGCAGCAACAGAGTATAAGACATATATCGAAGGATTAAAGGACCTTGGTGGCGCACTGAGTTTTACTGCTAACTACACTACCGAACTTGAAACAGTTTGGGCAGAATTAGTTGAAGCATATCAGACAGCAAAAGCCTCAAGCAAGTCTGTTTGGTTTGAAGTAAAGCATCCACAGCTTACAAAATCAGTATTTTTCACAGGTCAGCCTTCAGCAATGGGATTACCTGCAATGAGTGTAAATGCTGTTTTAGAAACTAATCTTTACATTACACCCACTAACGCTCCCGCTTGGGAAACAAAAACTACCGCAGCAGCGGGTTAATTTTAGGAGGATATACCGATGGCCAAACAGTTAGTATTTGAATATAAGAATAACGAATATACCCTTGAATACACAAGGGAAACTGTAAAACAGATGGAACGTGAAGGCTTTGTTGCAAGTGAAATTATGACAAAGCCTATGAACACGTTACCTAAACTTTTCGCAGGCGCATTTAAGGCGAACCATAAGTATGACGTGAAACAAAAGCAGATAGACGAAATTTTTGATTTGTTTACCAACAAAAATGCGTTAATTGAAAAACTTGCAGAAATGTATCACGAACCTTTTGAAGCACTTATGGATAACGAAAATGTTGACGAGGGAAACGCAATAGCGTGGGAGGCGAACTTTTAACAAATCCCACGCAAGTAAAAACACATACGCAGGTGTTTGAAGAATGTTTCCCGTTTTATCTTGCCATCGGTATGTCCTATGCGGAGTATTGGACGGGTGATCCGTCACTCGTCCGTGCTTTCCGCAAGGCTTATCAAATAAAGCAAGAAGAAATAAATAATACTGCGTGGTTACAGGGATTATATTTTTACGATGCCGTATCTACTGCTCTGCATAATGCTTTGCGTGGTATGGGTAAAAACAAGCCCCCTGCAAAAGATTATGCTAAAAAACCTTATGAATTTAGAAATAAAGTTAAAACTGAAGCAGAAAAGGCTAAAGAAGTTGAAATTGAACAACAAAAAGCCGCTGCTTGGATGGAAAACTTTGTTCGAGTTAATCAGAGCCAGAGCCGTAGAGCCAGAGCCAATAACTAATTGGGGAGGGGTTCTATGGCTCTTACTATTGATCAATTAAATATACAAATTGCAGCCGATAGCAAAAACGCAACAAGAGCATTAACTTCCCTTATAAAGAAGTTAGAAAAACTAAAAAGTACGCTAGATGGCAGCAATATATCTAATATTACTATTTCTAACTCGTTTAATAAAACAACAAACGCAATAAATAAAACCACTACAGCTACTAATAAATACAATACTACCGCTAAAAAAACCAGCAATACCACTAAAACATTTAGTGATAACCTGGCAGGTCAAATTAGCAAGTGGCGTACACTCTTAGGTGCTTTCAAAAGTGCCGCAGATGTAATGGCCGGTTGGTTTACCGAAAGCAATGATTATATTGAAACCTTAAACCTGTTTAACGTTACTATGGGCGAAGGCGCTGATGCGGCAAAAAAATATGGTGAAACCGTAAGCGAATTAATGGGGATTGATATTTCAGAATGGATGAATTATCAGGGTACTTTTAAGCAGCTTACCAGCGGGTTTGGCGTAGCCGATAAAGCGGCTAACACAATGTCACAAAACTTAACGCAACTTTCTTATGACCTTGCATCGTTTTTTAATACTGACGTTGAAACAGCCTTTGATAAATTATCGTCTGCTATGTCTGGTCAGGTTAAAGGCTTACGTGAATTTGGTATTGATACCACAGTAGCATCACTTCAGGAATATGCGCTATCTAAAGGTATAGAAACCAAAGTGCGTGCAATGACACAGGCTGAAAAATCCTTATTAAGATACAACTATATTATGGAGAAATCCATAATTATTCAGGGCGATATGGCAAGAACCATAATAACCCCTGCAAACTCATTAAGAATATTAAACGCCCAATTAACGCAAATGAAACGTGCTCTTGGTAACGTTATAAGCGTATTAGTTGTTCAATTTATACCGTATGTTCAGGCAATGGTTGAAATTATTGCTGAAGCTGCACAGGCGTTAGCAACCTTCTTCGGGTTTGAATTACCGACCATTGATTATTCAGGACTTGATACGGGCGGATTTGCGGAAGATTTGGAAGATGCAGAAGATGCCGCTAATGGTACTGCTGATACATTAAAAGAAATCAAAAAACAGTTAATGGGCTTTGATGAGCTTAACATTATAAGCAACCCTGACAAAGACAGTGGTGCTGGTAGTGGTGGCGCTGCAGGTGGCGGTGGTGGCCTTAATGGTATGGAACCGCTTGA
>JAEIGA010001287.1_pt1 | contig 38972 bp, 50 predicted proteins | sample 9270691 | NCBI WGS metagenome assembly JAEIGA01 (sample SAMN17057246, study PRJNA624740) | gut metagenome | biome: biome; isolation source: fecal sample | host: Bos grunniens | place: China: Xizang | collected 2019
ATAAAAGTTACATTCAAAGGTACTAGCATTAGCTCTTGGGCAGGTTCTTTATGAACTTGATTTGGATGAGCTAATGAATATTTCTATTGAACATATAAATGATTAATGACAAACTCTTGATATACATTTAGATGGCAATGGTATAATTGATGAAGTGCGTGAAGTGAAATATGGTGGTCTAGTAATACTTGGTATGTAGAAACATTAACATTTAATTTGTCTAATGGAACTCTTACGAGTAAGATAACAACGGAAGCAAATCCTAGCTCTGTTATATCAAATCAAAGTGCTAATATATCTTCTTATGTGAGTAATATAGTATCACAACCTTGAATATATCTTAGGTCAGATGGTGTAAGTAGAGTTAAAAATATATCATACGAAATAAGCTAATTCAGATTTATTTCTTATCCTTAACCAATGCAAGTAAGTCTGACTTTTACTCTCTTTATAGTTCTGTGTATCCTAGTAGGATATGAGATATTTAGAAAATAAAAAAAAGAAAGCTGAACTCACTTAGGGTACAGCTTTTTTATATTGCTTAGATTATTTCTCCTAACGGTATTAAGCCAACAAATCCACTATTTTATAGTCTGTTATCTTTCATTGATGTATGTATTTATGACAGGAATTACAACAAAATGTAATTTCATTCCATTTACTATAATCTGGATGATGTGCAACTATAACTCATTCTCCTCAACATATAGGACAACTATTTGGTCTAATTCATAGTTTGTTAATATATTTTTTCGTTTTGACATGAATGTACGCATATCACTTTTCTCTAGTCCTTTCTCTATTCTTAGAATTGATTTCTTCTCTATTTTTTTCTAAGTATTTTTCCCTTATTCCCCTGTATTTATCCCAATGTTCTCTTTTATACCTCAATATTTCTTCTCTATGGGCTTCTCTGTATTTTCTGACTGTCTTACGACATTTATCTAAATTGTTATGATAATACTTCTTAGCTCTATTCCTTTCTTCTTCACGACTACATTCCTTACATCTATATACAAATCAACACTTAGCTCAACTATCTCTCGTGAAATTATCAGAGTTCATTTCTTTTAACTCTCAACATTTATTACATATAAGATATTCCTTTCAATCTTTTTCTATTACTTCTTTCTTTCGGCAATTACGCATTTTTAATTATTAATTAATTAAATTATCTATAAATATAAGGTTTTCTTTTTCTATTTCCATCTGTTACTCTATGTTTCTCACAGTAGATTTTATTTAGTTCGTGGTCAACCTTGATTCTGCATTTAGTACAGTATTTTCTATTTCAGATTTTTTTTATCTCCTTCTGACATCTTTCACATTTCATCATTTCCATTTTTATTTTTATTAAGAGGTAAATAACCATAGTGGTCTGTTAGTAATATCTTAGCTATCTCTACCATCCTATCTTTAGTGGCAGGGAAATCTTCTGATAGTTTATTAAGTTCTTCAACCAGACTTTTATATTCTTCTTTCATCTGTAAAGTAAATAAAATAAATCTGATTACTTTCTTTTCTTATCAGCTTTCTTCCATTGCCTTTTCATCTCATCTTCTGGGAATAGGTTTCAGTATCAATTACAATGGTCTTTTATCCATTTCTTTAATCTCTTATATTCTAACTTCCAAAATCAGACTTCATCATTCTCAAAGTGCATACTACATTCACATTCACTTAAATCTGATTTCAGTTTATCATTCTCCTTAGCAAGTGAGTAGCAACTCTCCATTAGTTCTTCTTTATCTCGGTCGTAGTATTTCTTATATTTATCTAAATCTGATTTCAGCTTTTTATTTTCTTCTTCTAACCTCTTATTTTCTTCTTCTAACCTCTTATTTTCTTCTTCCAAATCTGAACACTCTTGCTCTAACATATTTATTTCATCTAATTCATAATCTCCTGTATGTTTCATTCTCTCCATAGGTAAATAATATAAAAGTCTGATTAGTCTAACTTAATTGAATTGAGTAAAAAGTCTTCAAGCTCACTCTCATCTTTCAAGGCACTTTCTATTAGCCAAAAAGCCATATTTTCATCTCTAAATGTTATTCTACATCATCATAATGTGTTAAAATATTCTCGGCTTATTATTGATTTTTTTATCATTCCATTCTCACACACGAATTGCCATAGTCAGCTTTCTTTACTTACTAATTCTCTTAAACTTAATTCATCGGTTTTTCGTGGTCTTCTTATGTCTTCATCTTCAATATCATCCTCTCTATGAATATGAATACAGCTTTTATCAAAATACTTACAATAAGTCTGAGTATTATTCCATTGGTTTATGTTCACAGGATTTTTCCCGAAAGGTTTCCACCCTCTTTGGATGAGAGAATTTAATAATTCTTCTATTGTCATTTTATCCTCTTTTACTATCTAAAAGTTTATATCAATGATTTTTTCAGCGATATGTTTTTTCTCACAATATTAGTCCAATAGGTCGTCCTCTATACATTCTTTGTAATATTGTACTTCAGCATATTCAAGTCCTCTTAGACCATCATTTAATAGTATCTGTAATTCAGTTATATGTTAATGTATATTTAGTTGGATTTGGTGGAGTAGAGGTCTTTCATAGTACATCTCTTGCGTGTCTTTCTTGTTCGCTATAAGTAGCTCGTTCTAAATTCTCTACCCTGTTGTCATCTCTAATTCAATTCTTATGATTTACAGTTCTCTTATTCTCTGGATTTGATATGAATGCTTGTGCTACTAATCTATGAACTCTATACCATTTCTGTTTCTTATCTCTATTAAGACCAACATTAGTATATCATTGAATATATTTTAACTTCATAATTAACTCCAATAGTTTTCAGATTTCTTTTTTCTCTTTTCCCATTTTTAATAAATTAAGTTATAAAAGTCTGATTACTTTTTACATACTCCTATCTCTTGCAGTTTTTCTATTATCTCCTTTTCACTAAATCATCTATCTCTCCACATCATTATTAGTATCATTTCCAACATCTTTACTATAATGTTTAATATCTTTTCCATTTCTCTAAAGTAATAATATAAAAGTCTGATTACTTATTATGTCTAAGATTCCACTTAAAGAAGAAGTGTAAAGGTAAATCTGTTTCTCATCTAAGCTCAGCATCTACATATCTTATACAGTATTCACATCGTAGTTTCTGATTATCTTTCAGATTTCTTCAGCATCTTACACAGTTTCTCCTTTCAGATTTTTCTTTCATCTTTATAAATTTTAATATAAATCTAATCAATTTTAAGTAATTTCTTTATTCTCTGCCATAAAGTTGGCTTTGGCTTTGGCATTTTTATTCTATTCATTATTCTATATAATCATCATAAATAGTAAGTCTGATTCTACCTGTCTCTTTCCATTCTACATCTGATGGAACTCGGTATCATCTTTCCTTTACAGCATTATAATCCTCTACTCTTACTTCTTCGAATCATAGGATTATGTCTTCTTTGACTTCTCTCATAAAGTCTATAAGTTCTTCAAGAGTGTTAAACTCTTTTTCTAATTGCTCTGATTTAAAATCTGAGGCTCTATCTATTACAAATTTCATTTGTTTTAACTAACAGGTAAAGATAATTCATAATTAATCCATCGGAAGAATGCTATAATACACGCCATGCATATCCACGCCATTACCTCTATAATTTTATCTTCTTTGCTCATAATTTTTAAATTATTTAGATAAATCTGATTTTAAACTTTTGACTTGTTTCCTTAATCTCCTGTTCTCTTTTTTTAATCTTGCTATTTCTCTGCTCTGTTCCTTAGAATACTGATGTCGTTCTTCTAAAAGACAATTTAACTTTATCAGATTCTGGTATTGCCTTATCAGGTCTAATCAAAAGAACATGGTTATAAATTAGGAATTAAAATCTGTTTCTCTCAGACTCTTTGATTATCAACTCCTCTAAAGTCTGAATTATTATTTTTATCTGTGGGGTAGAAATCTTATCATCATGCTGTTTCCAGAATAGATATTCATTCTCTAGCTTCTGGACTTCTTCCTCCCCTATTTCTTCCACTAAATTAATTCTGAATAATACTGGCTCTCAGTTTCATGCTAACTTTGAGTTACATGGCATAAAACATTGAGGTCTCGCATTGTTTTTATTCCATCTCAGAGGAATACATTTCCTACTTATAAAGTGTCAGCAGTTCATCTGTGGGTCGTCCCATCTTAATTTCTTTCAGCAGGTATAGCATCTCACATATCCATCTCTATCTGCATAATGGATTCTAGTGTAGATTGAGAATAGCTTGTCTGCCTTCTTGATTAACTGACTCCTTGTAGGCTCTTTGGCTTTTTTAGGTTTCTTTTTTGTTGGCATTGTATAGGTTAAACATATAAAATATTTCTTGGTCAGAACTTTTTTCTGTTCCTGTTGTACCAATCTCTGTCTTTTTCTCTGATTTCTTCTCTATGTTCTTCTCTCCTTTTCGCTGCCAATTCTTTATCCACTTCATTACGGCATTTAATACAGTAAAGCCTATTAACTTTCTTCTCTATTTTCTTGCCACATTTAACACAATGGATATAGGTTGTCATTTATTTTTGTTAGGATGTAAATCTTTCTAAAGCCACCCTGCACGATGGCTACCAAATATACAAACCAATTTATTTTATTTCTTACAATATGATACCTAGTGCAGTAGGTACGCAGGATTCCATGAAGGCAAAACACAACCCTTCCTGTCATTACTGAACAGGACTACCTGCTAACAGTTTTACGAGATGCCTAGCTCAGTCTTTTATAATCTTTAAAGAAATCTTCTTTACTAACGACATACATATAAGATGCGTTATTATCTCATCACTTCTTAACGGTTTTTTTAACTCAGTTTAGCCATATAAGTAATTTTGCTCTATTCATAGGGTAGAATTTGCCTCAGAGCTTATAAACTATCACATCAGCTTTACTTGCATAAACACCACTTGGCTCTTTATTACAGAAGAACTCAAATCAGATATTTCATGATGTTTCAGAGACTATATCATGTTTAATCTCATAACTAATTTCTCTATTGTCATTCGTTGTAATCTTTAAGTCTCGGTCTGTAAATTTCTTATCTGGTGCAAGCTCTAAGTTCTTTAGCTTTTGGTCTATAAGCTCTCTAGCATATTCTAACTCTACATTCCTTCATTCTTTTAAATCCTCTTTAAACATCTTGCTTACCACAATATAAATCTATCTGATACATAGTTCGCACATTTCTTTCATTTAATTATCCTGCTCGGTCAGTAGAATTTAGTTCAAGACTTCCACTTAGCAAAGCAATAATCTATTTGGTAGTAGGCATTATCATAATATTCCTGTGGTAGCTTATGATAGTTTATATTCATCTGACATAATCAGAATGCTTTACCATTATCTCATACTGCTTTTGGATTCCATCCACCATTTTCGCATTCAATTAGCTTTACAAAGTCTAATCAACCTATACTGTAAGCATATCTGATTAACTCTTGTTGATAGCTATCTTCTGCAAATCATTTATGAGTAATCCCTGCTGAATTTAATTCGTGATTATTTACTACAATTTGTTCCACTTGAGTGTTTGTCAGTTCAACATCTTTACTCTCTTTTATTTCATTTTTAACAACGGTATTAACTGGTGTTTCTACTTTAGTTTCAGTAGGATTTTTTTCTGAGGTTGACTCCTCTAGTTTAAACCCTCATAAGATTTCTTAGAAAGCTGATTTACTTTTTCTCTTAGCTCTATTATCTCTGCATCCCATGAATCACAATATCAAGTCATTCATTTTAGGAATTTAGCACTATCTGCTATTCATAAGTTGTCAGCACATTCAGCTTTAAGATTTCTTAACTCATCCATCTGAGTAGTAAGTTCTCAAATAGTCTGACTTTTATTTTCATCTGCTATTACTTTTGGTGGAGTGAATAGAACTAATAATATGAAAGCTATTACTACAATTGCCATAATAACAATAGATATAATTCTGATTTTTTTATTATTTTTTCAGTTATTTATAGATTCATTTAATCCATTAAGTTGTAAGTTTGTGTTTGTCATGTTGTTTAATAAAGAATAAATAGTTGGAGTTGCAGGAGAGAATATTTTTCTGATTGGGAGTATTTTCCAACAACTCCGGTTATTTTAACGTCTTTGGTTGACGCAACTAAATTCACTACATATATTCGGACTTAGTCCCCAAATGGTAAATCAATATTTTCCATAGCTTTAGCATTCTTATAACAGATTCTTAAATCTGTTTCTTGTTGCTTGTTTGGTTTATACTTGTTCTTTATCTTGCTTATAAAGTCTTCCTCATCTAAACAGTCTTGCATAAACTTTGTAGATTGCTTAGCCTTAGTAAACCACTCTGGTTCTCATGGAACTCCATTATCATCTGTAAAAGGTCAGTCTTTTGTATCTACTGGTTTACTTCTATTCATTGCCTTTTGCATTTCGTTCGCAGAAGCTATACCTCATGTAGCATCGATTCCAATTCCAGCTGCAGCACAGCAACGACCTCGTGCAGATGTCTCGCAATTTTCGAGAGCTGAACTGTAATTAACTTCTTTATAATTATCAGATTCAACTTCTTGTGCTAGTCAGTTGTAAATGCTAAACTCTGTATGGTCTTCATCCCATATAGTCAATGTAGCTTTTACTACCCACATTTTTCTCTCAGGGAAATATTGATATTCAGATTGAAGATTATATCTTCACTCATAATTATCTGATAGGAACATAACCCTATCCTTAACTTGCACATATTCTTTCCCCTTAATTGATATTGCCTTCTCTTTAAGGCTCTTGTTAATTTGTTTTTCTGTCATTGTTGTTATAAGTAAGAATTAAAAGTATTCTGGTCGGTTCTCTTGCAACCATAAAGGATATAATGCCTTCATGAGTTTGAGAACAATTACAGGGTTATAATCCTCCATACAGTTAACCCTTGCGAAATCCTGTATGTCATATTCAGGCTTATAATGCCAATTTTGATTAAGATATTTGATTTTCATTTTAGAATCAGTTAGGTTGTAAAACGTTCAATAAATGTTCAGTTTCTCGTTCTATTTCTTTTGAAGTCCCTCTGTATTCTTCTATTTCTTCGTCTGTATATCCATGTTCCTCCATATCTATTGTCCAGTCATAAGAAAGCTGGTCGCTAAATTCTTCTAGTAGAATATCTAATGCCTCATCTCTTAGCTGGTCGGATATATATCCGTTGTTATAAACCTCTAAAGCCTTCCATATTTTGTCCTTAGAGTTTCATGTAAATATTGTGTTTTTCATGGTTATCTTTTGTAATAGGTTAAAATGTTTTTCTCGAACTTAACTCATGAGATATATTCATCATCAGGATTAAGTTCTCGTATCTTTCGACCTGCGTCCTGCATGAACCATAGCGTTGGCATAAGTTTTCAAGTCCTTATCATACACCATTTTTCTTGCATCGCTAAGACCTCAATGTCTTCTAAAGGTTCGAAATCGTCGTATTTATCTCTCCAATTAAAATCTGTCATATTTTCATCAATGATAATAAACGTCAACCTCTTTAACTACTACATACTTATCCTTGAGTAATGCATAATGCCTATATTCTTCTCATTCTGCATCTTGCTCTTTGCTAATCACTATAAACACATTTGATAAGTCCATTATTTTCTGTGAACCTTCCCAAGTTCATTGTCTATTCGTATGATGGAGTACAATAATTGCTACGTCTAATCTCTGAGCTAATTCTTGTAATTCCTCCATACATTTATTCTGATTTCATCTCGCATCATTTGTTGTATTTCAATGTATCCTAGAGAATGTATCTATCACGAAGAATTTATATCATTCCATAGCCGATACCTCTATAACCTGCTCTAGTTTTTGTAAACTAATTCATGTTGGGCTACTATAACTTTTGAACTTATTTAGTTTTGTGTTTATGTAATTCTCCATATCTTTAATCTCATCTTTAGTCAGCTTTCAGATGGTTGTTAAATCACTTTTTGTCTTTCAATTGAACCGTAGCCATCTCGATTGCCACATAGTCTCAATCGGAAACTCTAGGTTTATATACAGTCATTTAACTCATCTCTCTGCGTTTTTTTCTATCATATCTAAGGCGAACGTTGTTTTTCATGAATTGCTCTCAGCTACAATAGTTGCAAGCTCTCAAGTCATTACGCATTCGAAGTCACTAAATGCCTCGGATGGATACTCTATGGCTTGCTTGATTTTGAATTGATACATTTTGTTTTTGGTTAGTGTTAAAGTAGATTTATGAGTAGGATGATAACTCCTACAATTGCTAGCGTTGCGAATGAATCACAACTCTCTCATTCATATATTACTCCGTATAAAAGCTCTGATAGCTTTCTGATAAAGTAGTTTACAACTACAAATAAAGTTCATGCTATAATTCGTACCATCTTAATTCTAGTTAAATGATAAAGTCGGCTTTTGCTGTATTGCTTTGACTATCTCATTTATCTGTTGCTCTCAGAAAGTTTGTTTAAGTTCTTGTGCTCTTTGTTTCATGTCTCATCCACATTTCAAATGCCATCTTGCTATCTTTACTAAATCTTGTCTAAGTACTTCATCACTAATAGGAGTGAAATCTCTTATCCAACGTTCACAAGCTGGTATATATTGTGCATCTTGTAGTCATGCTTTTATTTTTCGTTTAAGTATTGATACTTGTTTTCTAACATCTTCACTATCATTCTGACTGAAGTATTTTTCAGATTCTGATTTTTTTCATTTTCTAGCATGAGGATAATCCTTTCGAAATTCTTGGAAGGAATAATTATTATTTGTATTATTATATATTGTATTATTATGTTGTGATTTTTCACAATACCCCCCTTGTGATTTTTCACAACCCCCCTTGTGATTTTTCACAATAGGGTTGTCATTAATCGCAATAGATATTTTTCTCTGAAAGTTATCTAACTCTATACATATCAATCAGTTTTCTTGTAATCATGATATGTTTTTAGAGATAGTCCACTTATTCACTCATAATAATTCTCACAAATAATCATTACTCGCTCGACAATATCATTTCTCAGCACATAAACTTGATATTAAGCAATACAGTAGTTTTTGTTTGTCTGTGAGTTCTTTAGTGAACAATACCGTATTAGGCATTATTCAGTATCACTCGCTTAAAATGTTTGCCATTACATTTTAATTTGTTAAGAAATAAAAGTAGAGTTTTTTAGCATCACACTTACTAAATCACTCTACTTTCATTATCCACTTATCATGTAGTCGACTTTACGTCTTTTGAAAAAGAGTTCCTTTAATTAAGTGTGTTACATAGGGAAAAGTTCGGCTAAACCCTTTGCAACACAACTAATTAAATGAACTCCTGTGTGTTGCCGAACCTTTTTTTGTAAATCTAGTTCGGCTTTAAATAAAAAGCCGATTAGCTTTTGCTAACCGACTTTCTCATAATACGTATTATGGGAGGGGTGGGATTCGAACCCACGACCTTATAGGTTCGAATGGTTCGTCCATCCTTAATCGGTAGCAATTGCTACTAAATCTTACCCTTATATTATAATCGTAAATTTAGAAAATGCAAGAGATTTTTTGAAAAATCTTTTTGCAAGTTCTAAACTACGTTTATAAATTAATTAAAAATCTGACTGACTTTGTTCTTCAGGTTCGACTTTAATACATGACAATAGTTTTCGGTAGTTTGTATATCCTTATGTCATAGCAGCTCTTGTATTTCTCTTATATTAAGTCAGTTCTCTAACAATCTTGTTGCATAACTATGTCTCAGAGAATGTATAGTAATTCTTTTTCAGATATTCAATTCGTCTGAATATTTTTTCATTTTCTCACATACAGTATTCTTTTTTATAGGATGTCAGTAATCATATCATGAATTGTGAGAAATAAAAACATAATCTGAATAGTCTTCTTTTATTCATGTTCGTGGTATAGGTTTTTCTCTTTCTTCTATATAGTTTTCTAGTAGTTCTTCAGTAGAATCTGTGAAAAATACTCGCCTTGTTTTATTTCACTTTCAAGTAATTCTGATTTCTTTTTTTCTTATATCATTTATTTTCAAGTTCAACATCTCACTTAATCTTAATCAGCTAGTATAACCTATATTACATAATAATTGACTCCTTAATCAGTTTATCTTATACTGTTCGTAATCTCAAATAAAGTTCATAAAAAGTTTGAATTCATTTTCAGTAATACATTCAATGTAATCAGATTTTATTTTTTTTGTTTCTATTTTTCTATAATCTATTCAAGTATCGTAATAATAATTCAGATATTTTAGAAAACATTTTATTGCTACTATTTTTCCTTGTATTGTGCTTTGAGAAATAGTAGGTCTAACCGTATAGTAAATTGAATTACGTGGTGTTTTAATCTTTGATAGATATGTTTTTCGTTCTTCAATTTCTATCAGTGTTAAATCTTCAGACTTAATTATTTTACCTTTGTTTTTAAGTCTTCGATAGTTAATAAAAGTTTTCAAATCTGTTTCATAATTTTGAATAGTGTTAATACTGAATTGTTTATTCAGCATTCGTTCTTTTCGTTTGAAAAGTAATTCATTTGTAATTTCCATTTTTCAGTTGGTTATAATATAAATATTATATTATACACAAATACCAATGAAAAATAAAAAAATACCTAGCATGAATAACTAGGTATTGTCTAGCTTTTCCTTTTTTTCTATAGTGTTGTAAGTTTTTTTCATCTATTCAATTTTGAAAACATGGATTTTACTTCATCTAGTCTAATCCATAATACCATATATGGTCTTTTTTGGTTTCATGCTTTGAATGCTGTGAGACTTTTTGAGTTATCCACTCTTACAGGGAAGTATCTTCAGCAAGTTTTAATAGTTCTAGTGTCTATTCAATCCATTATTGATAGCTGTGCTAAAGTGTAGCATTTAATCAGTTCTCAAGCTGTATTGTCCCTGTGGTCTCTTATCTCTCGCATATCAGTTCTATTGGTTTTTTTAATCACTGGCATTTGTTTGTATAAGTGTATATAAAAACATATTGATTTTTAATAAAATAAAAGTATAAGTCAAATGGCTTTTGGTGTGGTAACCAAAGGCTGTCTAGCAATAGACGTTGGTAGATGATAAAACGCCTAGACGTTTTATTTTCTTTGAAGAAGTCGGCTCTAGTAGTCGGCTTTTTTTAATTGTTCATCTCTTCGTGCTTCGTATTGTTCATCACAATCATCTATTTTTCAAGTCTCACGTAAATATTCTCATCGTTCTAAGCAATCAAAATCGTAATTGAATGGTCGTTGTTCTTTGTTAAATAAGTCTATGTCTATCATGGTTATTTTTGGTTAAAAACTAAAACTTCAATGCAAAAATTCTTTTGCCTCTTTTAATTGTGCTTTTAATCATTCGTTTTTCTGTTCTAATTCTTCTATATATTTCGCCATCTTTTCCACTGTCTCCACAGCGTCTTTAAAAGTCAAAGATGTTTTTTTTCGATTTTCCAAGCTGTCAATCAAGCAATTCAGACTTGTTTGACTGCTATTTTCATGTAAGAATTTTTCAAAGTATTTCATTTTTATAATTGGTTAAGAGTTAAAAATTAGCTGTTGAAATTGTGTCTAGTCATTGATATTTTCACAATCAAGTATAAGTGTATAATTTGTCTTTATTTTGTCCCATATATTCCCTTGTTAAGTATTTTATAGCGTCTCGTTTATTATAGCAAGGCGTATCTGTAAAATTAAAATAGAAATATACAGGTATTTTGTAGTTGTAAACATACAAAACAATTTCTCGTGGATTCTTAAAAATGCTTTCTTCATAGTCAAAATATTTTCAAAATTCCTCAGCAAAAACTGGGTATTTTTCACAAAATTCTTTTGTGAAGTGGTAAGATTTTCTCAAATCTCAAAATTTGAAGTGTATATAGTTTTCATCTGTTCAATAAAAATTTATTGAATTTATATAGTTTTTAGTTGTTTTCATGTTTAGTTATTGGTTATATTATAAAATGTTTAATTTTTCTTCAAGTTTCTTGCATTTTTTAGTAAGTCTTCTATAGTCTTTTGCAAGTTCAAATGCAATGATTCTATAGTCAATGTGTGGGTTCTTATCGTATTTATTAAATCTTTCTTCTAGTTCTTTTTTCTCTTTAGGTGTTAATTGTGGTGTTTTCATGGTTAGTAATAAGTAAGGGGTAAAAGTCAGATTTTTATTTTATTTTTTTATTTCTCGGTTATCGTTTAATAACTCTTCAAGATATAATCAGCTTTGAATAAGTAAATCCTCCATAGGTCTTCATTTTATAAAATAAGTACACTGTTGTATAACTCTATACAAATCTTCAAAAGACTGTAAAAAGCTGTTTTTTCGGTAGTTATAATCTGTGTTTTTACATTCATAATTTTGGTTTAAATCTTTTTCAAGTGTTTCTTCTACTCTTGTAACGTCTCGTCAATAGTTTGCATTCTCTAAAATGCTATAAAAATAGTTATTGTCTAGTGTTTTCATGGTTGTAATAATTAAGAATTAAAAGCTCTCAACTTGTATAAATCCATTGTTTACAAGTAGTTTTTCATAGTCTAAAATATCAGATTTTTTATTTACTTCTATGTCATCTCTTCCAGTATATCAATAAAATGGGTTTATATAGGTTCTAAATGTTTTTTTAGCATAATCTATAATCAAGTTATAGTTCTTTTGGTAGCCTCTAGTTTGTCGATTTTTATCGACTCGGTATAAATGAATTGTTTTCATGGTTATTGTTGGTAAGTGATAAAAAATTTAATCTTCGTCGAAATTCAGATTTTTTTCGTCTATGTAATAGTCAGCACTTTCTCGTAAGTCTAGGCATTCTCACATACTAGCACTTCTATTCATTGTGTACTCGTAATATTCACAAACTGCACTATATACTTCATCTTTATTAACAAAATTGAACCCGTCCATATAATCAAAAAATTGTTTTGTGTCTGCGTCAGTCAGATTTTTTTCTATTCTTTTTCTGTCTTCTTCTGTACTATCAAGTAAAAATTCATGTATAGAAAATCGTCTGTCTTCGTCGTTTTCAATTACCTCTTGTAGTAATTGTCAAAGTGTTTTTAGGTTTTGCATGGTTGTAATTGGTAAATAATAAAACGTTTAAGGCTTTCGCCTTGGACTCGCTACCATCTAGTAACGAATCCGTGGCTTTTTTCGATTTGTTGGGCGTGTTTCTGCTGTTCGTCTGTTATGTTTGCCCAGTCTCCATATCCTCTCGCTATATCCTCGTCAATAACTTTTAACACCTTTTCAAGTGTGTGTGATTTTGTTTGTTTTTTTGCTGCTACTTTTGACAATGTTTTCATTTGATTGTCATTTTTTGCCCATCGGCTGTCCTCTGCGTGATTTCATAAAATCATCTTTTTTGCGTCTTCTTCCGTAATTCTTCACTTGTAAAAGTCAATTAACATACATCTAAAATTTGTCTGTCTTGCGTCTTTTCTGTACTCTTTAGCCTCTTCTTCGGCTTGGTGGATTTTTCGGCTTTTATAGCTTTCTAATTGCTGTCTGGCTACTTTTTCAAAATCATAACCATAATATAAAACACCGTATCAAATAACACCAAGTACAAATTCATCATAACGTCAATTGTCAATTCTGCTTTCGCTTGTTTTTTGACTTTTCAAATGCTCTATAAAGTTTTCGGCTGTCGCTTTTGTATAAGCGTGGTCGCAATTACAAATAAAGTCGATTAATTCGGCTTTTGATACGCTAGAAATTAAATTTTTTACTAATTCTTGCGTGTTTTCTGTTAAAAAGTTTTTCATTTTGGTAATTGGTAAATGATAAAAAACGCCTTTGTTTAAGGCTTAAATGGTCGCAATATCTAGGCAAGGGGTAGTTTTTTTGTAGAACCTTGAAAAAATTATAAATTATTTAACTTGTTTTCTAATTCTTCGAATTTGGCTTTTGCCTCTTCAAAATTGCGTTTTTTAATCAGATTTCTAATATTTATCAATTTGTTGGTAATTTCTGAAATAATTATTGACTCATTTTTCAAGCTCTTAGGCTCTAAATAGTCAATAATTAAATCCTTGACATAAGAATAATTGACTCTTGGCGAATCGTTACAATAATCGATTATTGCGTTTTTTGTTTTCAATGCTAGCATTTTGTTGGTAGTTGGTAGATAAAAACGCCTAAACATTGCAACCGTTTAAACCTTAAACAAAACCTCGCACCCTCTCCCATTGATTATCTAGTCAAGAGGTAATCTTGCCTTACTGTTAGCCCTGCATTGACTAACCTAAACTATAAAAGACCTTCAGATTTTTACTTATTTATTTTATAGTTGATAGCTTGCATGCTGTTGACTATAAACAAGGTCAAACATGCAACCAATAAACAAGTAAATATTAAACACTGCACTATATACAATTAAAGAGATTTAAAGCCTTGCTTGGTGGTTATCCATCTTATATAATGTTTCACCCTCTTCATTTGTACGCATTATTATAGTCGTATTTATTAAAAAATCAAGTCAATTTTGTATTTATAAGTCCATTTACAGACAAAAACAAGGTAAGAACTCAGGAAAAATCATATAACTTTTAGTTATCAGTTAGCAAAAAATAATATAAAATCATTGACAAAATCAAAAAATCAAATATTGAAAAATGCTAAAATCACTAACTAAAAAAACAAAAAGCAAAAAATCCCCACAGAATCCCCCACAAAAAAAGCAATAAAAACATGATTAAACAACCAAAAAATAATATACAATAAAAATTGTATTTTTTATTCAGATTTTTTTCTTTTTTTTACTAGTTCACCAACTACATAAAAAATATATACACGCAATATATAAACAATATATACACGCCTCACGCCTCTCTATGTTTTTTTTGTATTTTTTTCTTGTTTTTTCTTGCGTTTTTGGGCGTATATATAATATATACAAAAAAGAAAACGCCTTTTTCTCTCCAAAAAAGCCCAAAATCCAAAAGCCCCCACCTCACGTTTTTATTTTTTTGTGTTTTTCTGTGTTTTCTCGGTTCTCGACTGCGTTTTCACGGCGACGGACGGAGGAGGAGCACCCTCCCATCGCTGCCTGTAGATATACGTATAATATCTCTACGGGGGCTCTACGCAAAATACCAAAGTTGACAAAAACATCAACTTTTCATTCTGGGCGACAAAGAGAAAAAACAAAAGTTGATAAAAATATCAACTTTCTCTTGCAATTGAGAATTTGACCTATATAGGCTGGTTGATAAAAATAACAACTTTTAGCTTTAGAACTACAAATGCGATACAGGACAAAGAAAGAAATACTTGAGCATCTAGGGAAAGATGGGAAGGATGTAAGGTATTTAGACAGAGCTGTGGCTAGTGGGGAGATAATTGTTAGGGATAGGATGTATATTGTAAGTAAGGAGTACATAGAAGAATTGGAGGAGAAGATGTCTGTAAAACAGGACATAAATATAGACGTAAAGCCAATAGTTGTTAAAAGTATCAACCAAGAATCTACGGTTGATAAAAATATCAACTTATCAGATTTGGAGAAACAGATTGAGAGCTTAAATTCCGATTTAGAGTATCAGATGAAAGAGAATGAGAAGTTAGAGAGAAGGGTGGCGATGTATCAGGAGTGCATCAGGAGATGTTACTTATGGGCACAGAATGCTAAAAAGGATAAAACACCACGACCTGTGTTCAAGAAGGAGGTATTAAAATTGGAGGGAGATATAAGCTGAGAGGATAATCAGTAATCTATTCTAACTTATTAGAATAAATTATTCCATTATGGCTTTAATAGCGAATCGAACAATTAGGATACATATACCTAAGTTGCATATTCGAGAGAGAACGTCAATAATTAGTCAAGAAACTCAGTCGTCTTTGACCTTCTCTTTAGCTCTATGGTATCGATAAGAGCAAATTCAAACAATAATGCTGATTATAACGGCGATAACAATATACCGAAGGATGAAACGGAGAATCATGGGTTAAGGTAGGGATAAATTATATCTAAGTTACAAACTTTCTTACATAAGTCAAATGAAAAAAGGCACACCTTTATTTATTAAACAAAAGGTATGTCTGAGCTAATCGACACAAACAACATCAACAACCATGCAGGGTTGAAAAGGCTACAAGATTCAGAAAAAGCTGAATTACTTTTAAAGGTAATCAATGAGTATCGCCTTTATGCACAGAGGTTCGAGAGTTTACCTACTCGAGATGTTTTATCATTTCTAAGCAAATTACAGAAAAATCTGTTTGATAACTATGGAGATGCTCTAAACAACGGAGAGAGAGATAAACTAAGGGAGGAATACTTCATGAAGGTAGGGAAAAAGCCCTTCTGATGATGGGATGCAGAGAAAATCAGAGAGGAAATTACCAAATATGAGGAGGAGAACAAACCAGATTTAAAATATTTAAAAGATAAGAAATCAAGATGGCAGAAATAAAGGAGGAGGAATTAACATTTGAACCCATTGTGGATGAGGAGACAAGAGCACGTTTGGCAGAGATAAAGGCTAAATATTATAAGAAATCTGAGCCAGAGGAGACGAAAGCCGAAGAAGAAAAGAAAAAGGAGTGAAGAAGCCCAATTTATAAATGACCAGACAAATTAGCCGTTAAGAAAAAGCTGAGTGTGAAGCAAAAAGCGTTTGTCGACCATTATTTAAAGACCATGAACGCTACAGAATCCTACAGAGCTAGTAAAGGTATCCTAGATAAACCAGAATTATGGAGTAAATGAGACAGCTGAAATGGCAATTATCTAAAGAATACTGATAGAGTCAAGCAATATTTAAACGAAAAGATATTAAGTAACGCAGATGAGCTGTTGGATATACAGATGGATATAATCAGAGACGAGAAAATGCCACCAGCAGTAAGGCATGATGCTATCAAGGATAGGCTAAATAGGCTCTGAATAGGGAAAGATAGGGATGAGTGAACGGATTTCACAGGTATTTGAGAGGTGACTATTACTATTAAACATAAACAACCTGAAATTATAGACGGGGTTGAGATTTTAGATGATAACCAAAATGACAATGGAGAAATTATTGAAGGCTCTTAATGAGTATGGTAATGACTGTTTATCAGTTTGAATTAGCCGAGAATTTACTAAACGACTATTAAATAATCATAAAATCGACTTAGATAAGTTAAATAAGGCTTTAGATGAGGATGCTTATATCAATAACGAATTGGCTGGGACTAATACAAAGCTAATTATGCTATTAAGCACAAAAGAGAATCCAATGTTATATTTATCTAGTCTGATTAAATAACGATGGCTAAATTGTTTAATCCTAATTTCGAGATGACCGAAAAGCAAGCTGAGGCTTGGGGTTATCTAACAGACAATACGCATAGGAATATAGGTTATGGAGGGGGTGCAGGATGAGGAAAATCTTATATCTGAGTTATGTGGTTATGGTATATGGCACAGAAATATCCATGAACCAGACGATTTATAGGTCGTAGAGAACTATCAAATCTGATGAAAACCACAGTTAATACCTACTATAAGCTAGGTCAGGATTATAATATTCCTAAACAGTTTATGTGACACTTAGATAAGAAATATAATATTATAAAATTCGATAATAAATCTGAAATACTTTTATTGGATTGTGCTACACAGCCCTGAGACCCATTATTTACCAGATTCGGTTCGTTAGAGCTAACATGATGATTCATAGATGAGGCAAATGAGATAGACGAGCAGGCTGTCACTATCCTAAAAACACGTATTGCTAGGCAGAAAAACAAGGAATATGGTATTATTCCTAAACTTTTATGTACATTTAACCCAGACCAGTGACGAGTAAAGAGAACTTTCTACTCCCCTTGGAAGTCTGATACTCTCCCACCAGATACAATCTTTATTCCAGCATTGGTTACAGATAATGATTATGTTGACCCAGAGTATATAACACAGCTTAGAAATTCAACAGATGAGATTACTAAGCAAAGACTACTCTACTGAAACTTTGATTGGTCGTGAGAAGCATGAAAGCTATTTAGACACGACGAAATCGAGGACTTATTCGAGGTAAATATTGAAAAGAAGGACGTTACATACATCAGTGTGGATGTTGCAAGGCTTGGAGATGACAAGACCGTTATTTGCGTTTGGAGGGGCTTGGAATGCATAAAGATTATCCAATACGATAGAAACACTATAGACGAGATAGCGAACAGGATTAGAGACTTAGAGGAGATGTATGGGGTAAGTAGAAGGAATATAGTAGTAGATTCTGACTGAGTTGGAGGTTGAGTAGCCGATTTATTAAGAGGATGTACCAATTTCGTTAATAATAGCCGTCCATATAGGTTCGAACCAGAGAAAAAAGGCTTTGTAATAAGGAATTATGCCAACTTAAAGGCTCAATGTTACTTCAAATTGAAGGAAATGATGGAAAAAAGAGAGATTAGAGTCTATGCAGATGGTATTATTAGGAATAAATTGGCTGAGGAGTTGGAAAATGTGTTTATTAGTGGTATAGATACCGACTGAAAGGTTAAAATAGAGGATAAAAAGGACTTAAAAAGGAGGATTAATCGTTCCCCAGACTTTGCAGATGCTATTATGTTCAGAATGATATTCTTGGTACAGGAAACAGAGGCTAATTCAGACACATTTACAGGTACTTATGAGATAGATTATGATAGTATTCTCTATTAAGTCAATATTTAATTCTATTATGCGTTTGTAATTGAGTGTTTGTGGGGTACTGAATTGGGTGATTTAAGGAAAATACCCATTTATATTAAGTACCCATCATGAAAATTTCAGATGTACTAAATCAAGAGGACAGAGATAAGTTATTAGCCCAGATTGATAGAGAATATCAAGAGGGTTTTGACTATGTTGTTAATAAAAGACAGCAATACAGAGATAGAATCATTAGATGGAATAAACAAGCAAAAGACCCTAACAAGATAAATATCAATATGACAGCTAATGCTATCGACACATTGATAGCCAGTTCTTATACAGACTGATTAACAGTTAATTTCGCTAGTGCAGATGGTTGGATGTCAGCAGATAAAGCTGATAATCTTAACTATATGGCAGAATATGATAATAACGAACAAGATTACCAGCAACTATACTATCAAAAGGAACAAGATAGATACTTTTTCGGGGTTGGTATTAGGTATAGATACGGTTGGGATGATACGAGAAAAATGCCTAAATTCATGGTAATTAATCCAATGTCGTGGATTCCTGACCCTATACCATCACAGGTAGGTAACTTTGACTGAACATGATACAGATTTCACGGATTTGAGTTCACAACTACTATTATGGAACTTATATCTGATGGAACTTATGATAAGGAAGCATTAGATAAATTAGTATGAGCATACTTTAGTCCAGAAACTCAGCAAAACTGGGTAGCTTATGCTTCAGCATATAACTATGTAATGCCTACTTGTTGTGATGACTTAAAGACTAACTTCTCATTAGATATATATCATCATTTCACAAACTTTGATGGTAAGAAATACATAGTTACTCTTACTAATGCTAGAAGAACAATACTCAGAATTAAAGAGCTTACTCCTGTACTTAAAGAGGAAAAGAAGAATCCAAATATGATAGAGTTCCCTATTATACTTAACTATTGGAAACCTAGAAGAAACGACCCATTTGGAGAATCTGTATGTGATAAACTAGATGATAAACAGATAGCAAAGACAATCTTGTTTAACCTAAATATCATTAAAGCTAAGAAAGAAGCTCTAGGTGGAGATTTCATCTGGAACTCAAGACTAATCAAGAATAAGGATGATATATTAAAGCCTACAACTAATGGAAGAAATATCTTTGTTGATACAGTAGAGAACCTTCAGAATGTAGGAATGGAAATCCCTAGAAGTCAGATTAAAGCTGATTCTCTTAATATGATACAAGCATTAGAGAATGAGGCTATGCTAGATACTAATATTGATAGTTTACAGCAAGGTATCGTATCTGGAGGAAGAACTACTGCTACTGAAAGTCAAATTGCTCAAGCAAATTCAAATATTATCTGATTACTTAATAATAAAGTTAATGCTTGGGGAGATAAGAGATTCTGGTTTGAATGGTGGAAAGGATACCAAGAGAACTTTAGTGAAGTTGATGAAAAGAATGCAGTTATCGTTAGTAACTTTGAAATCAAATCTCTTAAATTGAAGAAAGATGATTTCTTTACTAGACAGATACCTCATATAATATTAGGTACTAAAGCTGACTTACAGAGTAAGAATGAGAAAGAGCAAATCTTCTGGGATAAATACCTATGAATGATGCTTAATAATCCATCTACTCCAGAAGTAAGTAAGAGAATTGCTACTAGAATGTGTCTTAGATGTAACTGAAAGACACCAAACGAAATCAATGTATTAGTCCCTATGGAGAACGATGAAACAGTGGCATTAGGATTTGTAGATATGATTAACTTAGATGTAGTGCCACAGTCAATGTTCAGTTATCCACAAGAATATCTTAGAACTTTCTGGGTATATTTCCAGAAAGCTGAGAACACAAAAGCAAAGGATGTAGTTCTCCAAGCTCTCAGAAATGCTATGATGAGAATGCCTTTGCAACAAGCACAGAATCCAGCCTTTACAGAGATGGCAAATAGCTCTAGTAATATAGCAATGAGCCAAGCTCTACAAGGATGAGATAAAAAGATAGCTTCAAGGCAAGATTTGATACCTTGACAATGAAGTGCTACTGCTAGTAGCATAATTTAGATTATTAATCAGATTTATCATGTTAAAGAAAGAAGTTAAGAGAAGACAATGGGGTATCCCAGCTGTACAGCAAGCACAAAGAGATGAAGTAGATTACTTTATGCCTACTGCAACTCCTACTCCAACAGAAACTCCAACAGAAACACCTACGGAGACACCTACTGAAACTCCAACAGAAACACCTACTGAAACTCCAACTGAGTAGTTTTACATACTTAATAATATACTGATGACAAAGTTAGTAAGTATTAGTGCAAAATGTATAGAAAAACCAGTTCCTACCGTTGTAGAAAATGAAATAAAGGAGGAAGAAGTTAAGGAGGTGGTAAATACTCCAAAGGAAGAAAAGAAAAGCATTAAAAAGCTGTTCAAGAAAAAGAAGTAGTTTTATTTAACTAATTATAAAAGAATGAGGGATTTAATTATCAAACTCGAAGCTCTAAAAGAGAGCAAAGAATGGCAGAAATATATCTGAGGTCTAAGAGCTGAGATGGAAGAAAAGAATGCTCAAATCTTAGCTGGAGAACTAGAAGATGGTATCTTACTATCAGAAGCTGATATGATAAGGCATGAAATAGACTTCATAAACTGACTTATCGATGGAATTAAAATTAAGGATAAGGAGGTAAAATCAGCTTTAATAGAAGATTTAGAGAAATCTAAGAACTGGAGAATAGATAGATTGCTAGGTAGAACTCACGAATACAAACTAGAGAACATCTTAGAATGAGATAGTTATGCAAGTGAGGACTTAATTAGGTCTGATAACCGATGGATAGAATGTATGGATAATCTACCTAACAAATTACTTGAGAAATTGAAGTTAGAAGAAACACAAGTGGAAGAAAGAGCAGAAGCTGAAATTGATGAACAAATTAATGCTCTATCAAGTTTAGAGCTTAACGGTCTTTAATAAGCATACTTGTCGAGGGTATTATATTAGTAGTGTAGTCAGATTTAATAGTGCCTTTAATGAAGATTATGCTACCAAATATAATTGTAACTCCTTCGCCCTAGTATAAGGCACATTTTATACTTTAAATGTTACGATTATGACAACACAAGATGAACTAATCCAAGCTGAATTGGATTGAACTATCGAGGAGTTGGAAGCTAAGGAAGCTCAGAATGACGATTCTGAAACACCAGTAGAAGAAACTCCAGAGCCAGCAGAACAACCTGCTGAGGAGAAAGTAGAAGAACAGCCTAAAACTGAAACTACTACTAAGAAACAAGATAGTGTTATGAAACTCCTAAAACAAAGGAACGAAGCAAGAGCTGAAGTTGAGAGTTTAAAAGCTCAAGTGAAGAATACTGCTGAGTTAGAGAGCAGGCTTAAAGAACTTGAAGAAGGGATAGCTGCTCAAGAACTAGAGAAGGAAGCACAAAAAGAAAAAGCTGACTTCTATGAGAAATACCCAAATGCCAAAGGGCATGAAGAAGGTATTGAAAAACTTAGAGCTGAGAAAGACCTAAGTTATAGTGAAGCATTCCAATTATATGCTGCACAAAACGACCCTACATTGCTATTAGATGAGCAATATAGGAACAAGACACATTCATGAGCTACACTGACTGGAGTAGCCAAACCAAGCACAGATGTTAAGACACCATCTAATATGTCAGACTTTGATAATATGAGTGATGATGACTTCTTAGCATGGAGTGATGGAATGGCTAAAGCAGAAAGAGCAGCTAAATGATATGTGAAATAATCAGATTTATTTATTTCATTTATTTAATTAGAAAATGGCTAACAATTTAGATGCTTTTAGTCCAGAGTACCGAAGTGCTAGAACACAGAGATTACTTAAGACAAAATTAGTTGCTAGAGAAATAGCAAATATGGAAGAACAATCTCTTTTAAGAGATGGAGATGTAGTACATAGACCATACTACTCAGATGTTATCGTTAATAACTACACTAAAGGAACTGATGTAACTGTACAAGATGTATCAGCTACTGATGAATACTTAGTAGTTAATAAATCAAAAGAAGCTACTGTATATATCGATGAAATCGATGTTAAACAGAACAAATACGATGCTGCTAACAAATACATCGACCGTATGACTTATGCTCTTAAGAAAGACATTGATGGAAACTTCTTAAAAGAAGTATTGAATGCTGCTTACACAGTAGATGATGCTGTTGTATCTGGAGGAAATGCAGGAGACCCAGTTACTGTAACTGTATCAAATGCTTTCAAAATGTTCACTCTTACTGAAGCTATGATGAACTCAAACGACATCGAGGATACAAAACCTTGGTTCTATATTATTACTCCAGAAGTTAAAGCTGCAATTCAACAGACTAACTTAGTAAACTGATTCAACCAAGCAGATGCTGCTCTTAGAGGAGTATTGAAAGGAGTTGGATACTTAGGAACTTGGGGTAACTTCAACCTATTGGTTTCTAACAATGTTGCTCACACTAACAAAGTAACTGTTAGTTCATTAGCTGCTAATGATACATTAACTATCAATGGTGCTACTATTACTTTCAAGGCTGCACCTGCTGCTGCTGGAGAATGTAAACCATCTTTAGCTGCTCTTAAAGGAATGATTAACGGAGTAATGGCTACTGCTGGAGATTATGTAGAATTTGATGCTGCTGACAGAGCTAAATTAATCAAAGTTAATGCTTCTGCTATCGATGATGGAACAGATGTTACTATCGTTACAAGTGGACATACAGTTTATGCTCAATCTGGAGTAACTCTAGGATGAGAAGTAGCTCACTGTTGGGCTGGACAATACGGATGTACTGATATGGTTATCCAAAAAGATGTTGCAATTCAAAAGAACAAAGAACCTAAAAAGACTGGTTACAACTATCTTTGCTGGACTTTGTATGGAATTAAAACATTCGAAGAAGGTAAAAAGAGATGTATTGAAGTATTGGTTGCTTAGTAAACCCCTCATTCTCTTAAATAGCTGGTTGTCCTCGGATAACCAGCAACCTTAAGAGTATGGATTTTATCTCTTAATTATTAAGCAAATGCCTTGTGGAAGATGATGAAAAAAGAAATAGAAAGTCTGAATGACTTTCTCCTTTAGATACTAAACATCTCAAATATGGAATTTCGAAAGAAAATGTCAATGACCAAGCTAGTATTCTTAATCCTTACTCTTGTACTCGGTTTTCAAACTGTTTACTTAACATTACAAGGACAAGAAACTAGCTTATTTAATAATGCCATGCTTATGGTAATCAGCTTTTACTTCTGACAAAAGGTATGAGAGGCTAAAGCTGACCCTTTAATTGATGATGATAAGGACAATGGAACAGTTCTATAACTACATAACAGACCCATGAACAATAGTCAGCTTTATTGTATTTGTTTTCTGACTATGAGCAACTTGGAGTAACCTAAACTGAAGATTAAAGGAATGTGAAAAGAGATTAGATAAGTTAGAAGAACTAGACTTAGATAGCAGATTAACAAGGATGGAAGCTAACTTAGAATGGATAAGGACAACTTTAGAGAAGTTAGAGCATTTACATAACTAACATAGTAAAATGCGAGAATACAAAATAATAAAAACAGAGCTTTGATGGATATTATCAAGGAAAAAACAAATGGGAAGACTAATGATGCTACAATACTTATATGGTAGTAAGAATTGGTGACCTAACAAATGATTAGCTAAGACATTTTATCATCAAGAGGGTGCAGAAAGTGCTTTGGTGGTAATGAGAAGAAAAGATGAGGAGAAGGAAGGCTAATCAGACTTTTATACCGACTTATAGTATGATAGAACGATTATTCAATATATGTATGTGAGTAAAGAGAATATGGGAAAGAATCAGATTTAAGCGAAAGATTTTAGCTTATAAACAGAAGCTAAATGAGGAAGAAAAGTCATGAAAGACCAAATAGAATAGTTGAGATAAATTGAGTTCAATGGAAACTTAATAGAGTAATAGAAAAGAGTGCAACAGACCTGCACCACATAATGTGACAATGTAATAAACACCTTTATAACGTAAATATAGACCAAAATAAGATAAGGATGGAAAGAAGGGAACATATAGCTCTGAATAACTACTTCAGAGATAAACAAAATCCAAGGGAACAGTTAAAGAAAGTATATGAAACTGTGAAACAAGTATTAAGTCCGTGAGTAAGGAGAGAGCTTTATGCGATATTGTATGAAGCAGATGATGAAATGTTTTACATCCCAGAACTACTCAAATGAAAGAAAAAGAAAAAAACTACAGATACTGAAAAGAAAAATGAGAATGTAGATACTGATTAGCAATCGAAAGATGTAGCAGATGCCTATTCGAGAATCTATGTTTATTCGAACAAAATAAAGAAAGACAAAATGCCAAAACTAACGAGGGATTTTAGATTTAAAGCTAAGCCTATGGAAGAAACAATAACTCTATGATGTCTAGGTACATGAGAATCTGATACAGATTATGTACTATGTAACGGAGATTCAGACTTATTACCTCCTTTAGTGAGAAAGGATGAGATAAGATTTGAATATAACCAAGCTAACCAAAGTTGGAGTAAAGTAAGCTGTACTATCTTTGCTGCAATGTGAATGCTATCAGATTTAATTAATGTTGAATGGACATTAGACCAGCTAAAAGAAGTAGATAACCTAAGCTACGATAATCCTAAATACCCACAAATGAGAACAAAGGGTAAAGGATGGTATGTAAAGTATGCAGTAGATTTAGTAGCTGACCGATACAACAACTCAGAGCTGTCTAAAAAGCATTGAAAAGTGGCTTACTATCGTATCTCAAAATACGATAACGACATTATAGAGAATGTAATCGACAATTTGTACACTATCGACTGAAATTTTTGTCCTACGTGAGAATACATCCTAGATTATACGGCAGATTGAATGTTAGATTGAAAGGACTTTGGAGTGAATACTAACTGACATAGTGTAGATGTTATAAAGAAGGAGTGACAGAGATGAGTAAAGGATTCATACAAGGGAAGAAAGTACAACTTCTATGGATTAAAGCATAAGTTGAGTGAAATATCTAATTACTGACCTTATTTCTATGTATATGTGTTAGTTGGAGAGGATTTAGAAGAAGTAAAAAGGCTGAATGAGTTTAAGTCAGCTTTATTAGTTGCTATTGAACAGAATAGTAAGCTACGACATCTTACTAACGATAAGAATTATCAATCTATACTCCATTATACTAACGAAAAACATAGAGCTAAGATTAAGGATATAGATAACGAGCTTAAAAAGTATTTATAATTATTAACATATAAATGAAACCAAGTGAAATAATAAGCCTAGCCAGAAGGCAAACTGGATGTACAGAAGATATAGTAACAACAGAAGAAGCATTCAGATTTCTAAACTTTGTTATAGAGGACTTTGGTGCAGATATAAGGAACTCTGATAGCTGATACTGATTTGATATAGAAACTATAAATGTAGTAGCAGGACAGAGTACATATACATTCACTAATACAGAGTGAGATTTATCTGGTAGATTCCCATTACATAAGATACAAGCAGTATGGTTGTATGACTGAATCAATAAAAAATGGAGAGATATGCCAGTTCATTTCGTTGACAAAGTAGATTTAAACAAACGAGAAAGTGTGAAAGAGCCACTTGCTTGTTTTATTACAAGAGAGAGTGTTAATTTAATCCCCACTCCAAAGGAAAGCACACAAATGCAAATATGGGGATTTAACTATAATGCAGAGCTTACACCAAGTGATGATGAAGAAACAGATATATGGATTCCTGCTAGATGGCATTATATCTTAGTGGAGTGAATGAAATACTGGCTATATGGTAATATGTGAGTGAACTTTGAAACTCCAAGAGTGAATTGTAGGAACTTCTATGATAGCGAGAAAGATAAAGCTATACAGAATATTATGGATAGAGGACAACTAGCTGATACAGCATATTTACCTAATTTAAACTTTCTTAATTACTAATGGCTGACAATACTAAAATCTGACCAATATTTAGATGAGCTAACTGAGGGTTATCAGATGACCTTTTCACAGGGATTCAGAATAGCTTTTTCTATTCAGAAGACTTGGAAGTGAGAGAAGATATGAGAAGTATATACCCATGTCCTACTGCTAACATAAGTCAAGCAAGTCTATCATGAACACCAGTAAAGATGATTCAGTATAGTACATATAATTGGGCTGTATTTAGTGGTAGTAAGGTATATGTATTTAACTCTGACACTTGAGCAATAGATAATGGTACTACCCTATCTGGTGGAACTGTAAGAGATGCTGAAGTGTTTGGAAATAAGATATTCATTACTACTAATACTAAGCTACTAAGTGTAGATTATTCAAGTCCAGACTGGAGTAGTCCTACTGAAGTAGCAACATTAAACTCTTGTGAGTATCACCCACTACAAGCTACATCTACAACATTGGCTATTGGAGATAAGAATATAATCAAGATAGTGTTATTCAATGCTTTATGAACAGCGATAGACCAGATTACTCTTTCTAGTAACTGTGTAGTAAAGCTATTAGATTACTTAGGTGGTTATACAAGGATAATAATAGAAAAGGACTATTATCAGAATGAAATCTGACTATGGGATAACTCTAAAGAAGCTATCAATGAGAGGATACCTATGGACTGATATAAATTCTATCAATCATGTATCTATAAAGGTAAACATTATCTAGTAAGTAATAAGGGATTATGACTACTGAATGGATACGATTACTATATCATTAAGAGATTTGAGAAATTTAGTGATAATCCAAATAGTATCTGTGTATATGATGATAAGATGTATATATGAGGTACAGACTGAGTATATATCTATTGAGCAAAGAATAAGAACTACAATGAAGTATTGGCTATGTGGACATATACAGGAAGTAAAATCTGAGCATTAGCAAGTAATTACCTAGATATACTCACATCTAAGAGTGGTAAAGTATGAGCTAATACAGTTACAGCAGTAGATGGAGAATTACAGACAATGTGATACTATGGAAACTCACTATCAGAGATTAAACAGAGTATGTATCTAAGAGTTGGGTACAAAGTGCCACAAAGCTGAAGCATACACATATATTACAAGACTAACGAGAAAGACTGGACAGAATTAACTACTACTGATGGCTTAACAGCTAACTGGGATATGAGAAGTCCATTTGCTACAAGCATTAAACTTAATTGTAGATTCCAGTGGATACAATTCAAATTCGTATTAACTTGAGCAGATACTCATTTGTATAGTGCAGATTTATATTATAATGATATGTTAGACTAATGGCTACTATTGTAGATTATCAATACATACCAGAAGTAAGTACCCTAGATGCTTTACATAATCTAGCAAGTGATACAACTAACTGATACTCACAGGAATTACCTTGAGTAAATACTTTTCTAATAAACTGAGCTAATCAAATAACAAACATACCAGAATGAGAAGGCTGACTATGAATAGCATGATGGAATACTGATGTTCAATGGACAGCTTGAACATGAAGTATAAGTTGGAGTAGTTGAAATTTAAACCTACCTAATTGAACACAAGTACCAATATCTAGTGGTAGCACATCTGTAAGCACATATACATATATTTATGTAGATACAACTGATTGAACAGTAAATACTACTACTTCAGCATTAAATGCAGTATGAGAAAATAAAATAATGCTATGTGTAGCATTCCCAAATAGTTGAAAGAATGTAACATATAAAGCATTTGGAAGCCCATATCAAAATTCATTAACAACAGGAAGTGATATAGCTAGTTGAACTATAACAACAGGATTAATTCAAGCAGGGGCAATTACAACTAATCTAATAGCTACTGATGCAGTTACAGCTAACGAAATAGCTAGTAATTCAATATCAGCAACACATATCAAAAGTTGAGCAGTTACAGCAAGTAAAATAGATGTAAGTCAGCTTTCAGCAATAACAGCTAATTTATGAGATGTCCATGTATGAACTACAAGCTGAAGCTGAAGTTGAATCAGAATTTACCCTTATGATAGCTCTACTTGAAGAATAGATTTCTACTATAATTGAAGTCAAATTTGATATATGAGATGACAATATAATTCTAATGTATGATGATGAACTGTAACATTAAACTGAACAGCTATCGCATTAGCATGAGATGTTTATAACTTTAATAATATATTCTTCGGTTGAAAACTAAGGATACCTGTATGAACTAATTTATATAACTAACATAGATGGCATTAACTATTGATTATTGTATGACATGAAAATGATTAAATATAGATTGAAGCTCATTCTATACATTTTATGGTAAGAATTTTAATCCTAATGTGCCAACATTTCCAAGTTGGGATACTTTTGAAGCAGATGATACTACAAATAGCTTTAATCTACTTTGATTTCAGCCATGACATGAAGTAGGATGTAGTGTGATAAATATTACTAATATAGAAGATACTGATGCCTATTTATTCTTCTATTTTAATCAAGGTGGATATACTAGTTGGGTTAATAATTTCTGACTAATACACTTTTCGAGTGAATATAATACTTATGCCTATTATGCTTACTTTTGAATAGATGATGATGAGATATGGGAATGAACATCTAATTACAGCTATGAATGGGTGCTAACTACTGATAGATACGATTCATCTTCATCTGCAAGAATAGATACAGCTTCAAAATCATTTACTGTAAGTAATCTTAGCTTTGATGATAGCAAACATCAGTCTGGATACTTATGGATACAATGAAGTCACTTATGTTATATAGACTGAACATCGAATACAAGATGATACAAGCATACGATAGGTACAGATTCTTATTACTGATGAACTTGAGAGCCTTGATATATATGGATACCAAGTTGAGGTTCAGATAAACATATCTATTTCACAGATGCATATTGAGATGTAAGAAGAACAGAAGAATCTCAGTTACGATATTGATGAGCTAGTTATCCATCTTGAGCCGAAACTTGAAGAATATGGGTATCAAACTGAGATTATACACAATGATATTGATACTTATGTTATATAGATGGCTCATGACAACAAAGGAGAATAGGTAATTGAGCACCATAATTTATATCTTATATCTAATAAAATGAGAGACCATAAAATACAATGAGGTGGTAGCTGATGATGAAACAAAGTACCTACACCAACAGAAGAAACTAAAGAAGAAGAAAGTCAATAATAAAATCTACTAACTGATTGAAAACTTAATATTAAATAACAAATAATACCCTTAAGGGAATTTAACCGTATAAATACATAAATGGCATACGATTATAACAATTATAAAAAGTTCTATGAGGCTATGAACGAAAGCCAAAGAGCAAAATGGACAGAGAGCAACAAGAATGATGCTGATTTTAAAGATTTCTATTCAAGATATACAGCAAGTACACCTACTACTAGCACTGCTAAAAATCAGACTTCTAATTCTACTAATTGGAGTAATACTACATATAAAGATAGTGACTGATACTATTCAGCAACTGATAGAAATGCTGCTACATGATGAGCAGAGTTTTGAAGTACAACAACACCTAAAACAACAACTAATAACTCAAATGCTACTAGAGTATCATGAACAACACCTACAACAACTACAACAACTACTACTCCAAAGACAACTACTACAACAACACCAACTACAACTACTAATAGTGATAAAATCTGAATTATAAGAGATGGATGGAATCAGCTAACATACGAACAGCAACAAGAGAAATTAAAAGCCACACCATGACTAAAGGAAAATCTAATAAGATATGGTATAACGAGCAAGACTAATCCTGCTACTGACAGCCTTAGATATGGAGAATGACAATATAAATATAATCCTGCTACTTGATACTACGAGAAAGTAGGGCAAGGAAGTCAATGAGGTAACGGAACTCCTACTAATAAAGGTAATTGGGATTATCAAGACAATAGTCCAGAAAGAACTGCAGAAATCATTAGAAATCTTGATGATTTAAGCAAGTCAAACCCTTGATTGTTTTCAGATTATGATACTTTTTATAATGCTTTCATAGCTGGTAAAGGAAGAAGTCCAGAACAAGAGAAAGTCCTAAACGACTACTTTAACAAAATGAAGCAGTATAATAAGTATGATAATCTAAGCTCTGATGAACTATGATACTTATTAGCACATTGAGAACCTGCAGAAGACTATCTAGCTTATCTTAAATATAATGACCCACAAAGATATGCAGAGATACAAGAATCAAGGAAGAAGAATGAAAATCAGATTATGAATGAAACATATCTAAACACAGTAGCCTCACAAGCTGGATATGATATATGAGATAGTGATTTCTGGAAATGGAATCAAGAAGAAATGTGATATAGAGATGCTAATAAAGACTGATTAGATGATAGGTTATACCATGCACCAACAGAAGAAGAACTAAAGTTGGTAGATGAGAATAACCAATATGAACAAGAGAGAGCAAAACTAACTGATGCTTACAAATGGTTACAAGAAGACCTAACAAATCAGTATCCAGATGCAGACTTATCTACTATTATGCTTTTAACAAGTGATAGATGAAATAAAATACAAAGAGCATTAGATACATTGGCAGTAAATCAAACTAAAGTACAATGAAGTCTAAAATACTTACAGAATGAGAGAGCTACAATGGATGATGCTTGACAGAAGACTATCAATGAGATACAGAAACAGTATGGAATGTATTATGATTATAGTCCACAGTGAATTGCAGAAAGAGCACAAGCAGAATATGCTGCTACAAATATTACACTAGACCAAGCAGACAATGGAACAGATACACAGAAACAAATGGCATTAGATAGAGTGCTATCAGATTATTATGATAAATATTGAAGCATAATTCAAAGAAGTAAAAGCCAGGTTATTAATGATGTTATGAATTATGCAAAGAAGAATGGAGTAAGTCTAAGTCAAGCATTAGAAAATAACTTCTTAAAATTCTTAAGACAGAAACCAGAATATGCTACATTATCTAGTGGATGAAGTCTAACAGCAGACAAATGGGCTAAATTGAATGATAATACATTATATAATGTCACTACTTGAGAGATAATGTCTGCTACTGGAGGCAATCTATGAAGCTCATGGACAAGTACTCCATGAGAAGTTGCAGGTTCTGAACGGAGTGGATGAAATCAAATTAAACTATGAGAACAAGCAACAGATACTTGAATTAAGAATGTATATTGAACTAATGTAAAATTAGCACCTACTGTATGAAATATGCTACAAGAAGCAGTAGATAACTTAAAATCTCAATGAATCGATTTACAGATTTGAGATAGTTATAGAAGTTACGAGACTCAAAAGAGAGCTTATGAAGAAGACCAAGCTAAACCAGCAAATCAAAGAAAATGAGTTGCTGCACCTTGAAAATCTTTCCATGAAATATGACAAGCTATTGATATAGCTCAAAATCAGATGAATGACCCAGCTGTAATACAGGCTTTATTGGATGCTTGATTTACAAGACCTGTGAAATCTGAACCACGGCATTGGAGTTATTGAGAATGAAAAGATGCATTCTGATGAACTAAGAGCAATAGTACGACAACATATAATAATATACTTAATAATAAATTTGGTAATAATCCGGATTGGAACAAAAACTGATATTTTAACTCATTAGGTAAAGACCTAGAATCATACATAGATGATGGTAAATTGAAAATACCTAATGACCAATATAAATCTCTAAAAGAGACTTACGGAATAAATGACCAAGAATTTAGAGTTATGGCTCAGAATTATGCTGATAATGAGCTTAAATGAACATGATGAACACAGGCTGCAAGAGCATTAGAATATGCTATTAAGACTTATGAATATCTATATTGATGAGACCCAAATGAAATTTGACGATTACCAAACTGAAATAGTTGGTTATCAAGACAAATATGATGATATATTAAACCATCAAATCCATGATTGGCAAAGACTGAGTTCGAATCTATGATGGAAAGGTTGACATTACAAGAATTATTTAATGCTAAAGCATTATGAGCCACATTCTGAGCGATGTCTAATGAGGAGTGGGACGTATTAAGACACGCAGCTACTGATGTAGAACGATGAGCAGCTAACTTTAAAGAGAATTTAGAAGACTTAATTGAGTCATTATATGATGCATCTTTATGATGAAATGCTAGTCTACCAAAAAACTGGTGAGGTAGTGCTGCTGAAAACATGGTTAATCAGAGAAGATGAAATTGAACAAATATATCTAAAGCAACTACAACGACTACTACATCAAACAATAACTGAATAAATAATCCATACTGAAATAATCAAGATAAGTATGACAATGAGTGGAACTCATAGTTTTATAACATATAGCATTTAGATGGAAAGACCTGCAATAAATAAACAGTCAAATGTGACTTTAAAGAAAGCTGACCGTCCACAACAGTTAAATACTTTTGATATTAGTAAGGTAAAATCTACCGTTACTAATCCATCTCAAAAATTTAAGGGCATATCAGTAGAAGATGAACAAAAGATATATGATTTAGTAAATAAAAACTATCCTAACTGAAGTAATTTTGAGAAACAACAAGCTACGCAGTGATATTATAGCTCAGCATTAAAAGCACAAAAGAAAAAGGATATAGAAGCATGAAGAAATGACCTAAAACTCAAATATCAATACATGAGAGATACAGCTAAGGATGAAAGTGAGAAGAATAAGTGGAATACTCAATTAAAGAGAGCTGATTTGGCTGATTTGATTAGACAAGAACTTGGTAATGTGCCACTAAATATTACTGATAATTGAGTAATAGACGACTTTTTAGAGAAAAATCCAATGTATAATGTAATATTTGATAGATATTACTATGACAAGAGAAGTGCATCAGATTTAGGTAGAGATTTATGATGGTTAGAGCCAGAAGACACTACACGGCAACAGGATGTAGAAAAATGGGCTGCTAACGTATGAAGGGACTATCTATGATGGATTCCAAAATTACCAGAATGAGTAAAAGAACTATGACAACTCTGAGACTCTCTTGCATGATATAAAAACTATGTAAAAGATAGATACTGAGTTAAACCAGAAGACCTCTCTCCTGCAGATAAAGAGCATATCCGAGAGGATTGGGAAAACGTAGAGAATAAAGACCAATATGAACCTGGAGTATGGAATGCAATTACTAAGACACTCATGTGATGAACAGATACGGCATTCACTCTATGAACTATGTGACTTTGAAAATATTTAGCAAAAAAATGAGTCCAAACAGTTTGAAAGGAAGCAGCAAAAACATGGTGAGAGAAGGTTTTAAAGAATAATGCGTTTAAACTAGGATTCGCAGCTGCTGCTGAGACTCCATGAACTAGCCGAGCACCAGAAGCATTATGAGATACTTTAAGTTTTATATGAGAGAATATAAACAAATTGCCTGGATTTAAGGATATAAGAGACTCTTTAAAAACAGAACAAGATAAAGCTGATTGGGATGCTTTTGTTGCATGAAATGTGCTAGATTTAGCCAGAACTTGAAAAAAGACTTTTGGTAACATAAGTTATAAAGATATGGAGATGTGGAAATCTGCATTTGATGATATTTTCAAAAAAAGACAGTTTAAAAAATGAATAGATACTATTAAAGCAAAATCAGCAGAGAATGCTTTGGAAAGAAGACAAAAGAGATTTGGAGAGACTAAAAAAGATATAGCACAACAAATAACTCAATTAAATTCAGCATTTAGAGAATCTGCTGCTAAATGATTTGATATATTAAATGAGGAGTGAGCATTAGATAATCTAAAGAATATTGATGATTTAGAGAAAAATGTAGTTGAGCTTAGAGATACTTTAAAAGAAGAACAAACTCAAGCAGCAGAGAACACAAAAAAGAGATATTGAAATTCTCAATTAAGCGATATTGAAAATGTCCAAGAGCTAGACAAATATGGAAATAAAAAAATGACTCCTAAATCAATTCCAGTAGTATGAGACTTATTAAATAAACTAATAGACTACTATGATAATGTAGATAAAGCAGAGGCAGATAAATATAGAAGTTATAAGGCAGCACTAGATAATTGATATTTACCAGCAGATGCACTTCTTGAGGCAAAAAGAGAAGGTAATCATTTAAGTAAATCATTTAGTGAGACTAAAGGTACTCAATCTGATACTCAATCTGCAAGGAATTGGTCTAAATTGATGACTAGAGTAAATAATGTAGTAGAATGATTAGATATGTGAGAAGATATTAGGACTAGAGATGCGAAGTTATCTGCTCTATACACAATAGAGAAATGAATAAAGATGGTTAAAGATAAAGCTAATGACTATAAGAAGAATCTAGTAAGATGAGCTAAATCTGTTCAATGGGTATGATGAGTAGCATGAAAAATGCTAGGTAGAATAATGCTTACAGCTTCTAATTTGCTTAGTATGCTAGCTCTATCTATGGCTGAAGAAACTTTTAAGTGAGAGATAACTAAGAAAAAATACAATCCAGTTGAGATAAGAGATAGAGTTACAGAATTTATAGACGATTATAAGAAATTAGATGATAAAATAAAGAATTGAAGTGCCTCTACTAGCACACTAGAAAAATTAGCAAATGGGTTCATTAATAAATGGAATCTGGAGGCTCAATATAACGAGGAAGAAGATAAATAATTTATATCAATATAACTAAACAATGGAACAAATTGCAGTTAGCTTTACAGACTGATGAGTACCAAAGACTTGATTAAGTCCTAAGGTTACTATCATTGGTAGAGATGGAACAGTTTATATAGAAAACTGAGCCTTAAAGGAGTTAGGATACTGATGGTATATCTATAACTTCAGCAAGTACAGTCCAGAAAAGGTGTACTTATATTTATTTGACTGAGGTAGCGAATTATCATCTGATTATGATAGATATAAGTTTGGTGGTAATGAGTTTGATGCCTACTCTAACAAATATTCTTGGGGTAGAACAGCTGCACCTTACTTTACTTCTATCAATGGTAGATTTGATAGTGTAGATAAGGCATTCAAAGATGCTGCTAAGAATAGATATAACGATAGTGAAGTTAAAAAAGCTATCAATGAAGTAAAGAGAGAAATCAGAGGTGCTAACCTAGTAGAAAAATTATCAGAGCTTCAGACTCTTATCAATACGGTAAATAGTTCAATTAAGAGTGAGAGTAGCACTAAATGAGTTTCTGACCTCAATGGAAAGCTGGATTTAATGGCAGAATATGTGGTTAGAATGAAAGAGAATTTAGATTCAGAATTAAATTCTTTAGATGAGAATGTTGCACAGAGAATAACTGAAAGCAACACAAGTCTAACTGAATGAATGTCTAACAGAGTAACTATTGAACAGTTATTACAGCAAGTAGAGAGATTAGAAAGCAGAATGAATACTGTATTAGATACATTTGTTAGAACTCAGATGGAATGATTGCTACCTAAAGAGATTTCAGACCAATACGAAATGAACATATCAAGAAAAAACTGAATGAGTGATGAAGATATGATGGCTGCATTATGAATACCTACTAATGCAGGAAATCAATACTGACTTAATCAGTGAATGAGTGAATGAATGGAAATGTGAATGAGTGAATGAATGAGTGAATGATTAGGAGAAGAAAGACCTGCTAGTATGAATGCACCAGTAGATATGCAATGAATAGCAGAGCCAGAAATGCCTATGTGAGCTATGTAATTATAAAGAGAATGAGGGAACTCTTTATAATTGTTAGATAAACAATGACACAAATTATTAAAAGTAATTGATGATGAGGAGGTAGTGGTTGAAAGCTATCAGATTTTATTGCTGATGTATCTTATGAGAATTGGGGCTGAGAAGCCAAAGGAATAAGTGGAGATAAAGTCTATAATAAAGTATCAGCTATGGATACTACAATAGCATGAAAACAAGATACAATATCAGACTTAGATTCTATTAGAAATTGAGCTGCTAAATGAGCTACTGCTATACAACCTAACGATAATGTAAGCGAATTAACAAATGATGCTTGATATATAGATAAAGATGTAAATAATTTAACTAACTATACAAAAACATCAGACCTACCAGACTTTACTACATATCAGTTAAAGTCTAATATGGTTACAAGTCTGAATAGTGCTGATAACGACCATTATCCTACTGCTAAGGCTGTAAAGGATGCTATTACTTCTGCTTGAGGTTGAGATGTTTCTTGACCTAGTTCTTCTGTTGATGGACATTTAGCAGTATTTGACTGAACTACTGGTAAAATCATAAAAGACTGATGAGCTATACCTACTCCTACTACTGTTGTTGATGATTTAAGCACTCAATCTTCTACATCAGCTCTATCAGCTAATCAAGGTTATGTATTGAAATGATATATAGATACTATTAACTGAAAGATACCTAGTGAAGCGAGTTCTTCTAACAAATTAGCAGATAAGAACTATGTAGATGATAGTATTAATCAAGTAGCTGCATACTATATTACTAAGACTGCTGCTTGAGATGCTTTTGCTACAAAAGCTGAATTACTTGCTACTACTACTTTCTACTCTTGATGAGTCGTAAGAACTCCTACAAGAAACGACTATTGTATAGTATTGGCAGATGAAACACATAATTGAGAAACTACAAGATACTCTTATCAATGAAGTTCTTGGGAATACCAATATACAGTAAATGAAACAGCATTAACACAGCAACAAGTTGATGCTCTAAACTCTTGAATTACAAGTACAAAGGTTTGACAATACGATACAGCAGTATCTACTATTGCTTGATATGGGGATATAGTAACTCATAATGCTTCAGAATTTGCTACATCTGCACAATGATGAAAAGCTGATACTGCATTACAACCAAATGATAATATATCAGAATTGAACAATGATGCTTGATATATTACTTGAGTGAATTGGGGAGATGTTGGTTGAACATTATCTAATCAAGTAGATTTACAAAACGCATTAAATGCTAAGGCTGATGATAGTGGAGTAGTACATACTACTTGAGCAGAAACTATTGCTTGAACTAAAACTTTCTCTACTTCTCCAGTAGTACCAAACAAGACAGCTGATGCTGCTAATACTTGAACGGCTATTGCTACTGAAGCACAGGTATATAAGAAGCAAGATACATTAGTAAGCTGAACTAATATAAAAACAATAAATAGCACAAGTCTGCTTGGTAGTGGGAACATAGCTATAAACGAAGTACCATCTAGTTGAACTACTTGATATGTGCTAACTAAAAATTCAAGCTGATACTGATGGGCAGAGCCAACAGGATGAATAAGTCTGGATTCTAATTCTCCTATAACAGTAAGTAAACTACGAGTAGGAACAGAAGCTCAATACTCAGCATTAGCTACCTATGATGCATCGACAATATATATGACAGTATAAAAAGTATTGAAAAATTTAATTTTATATACTATAATTATAGTGGTTTCTTAGCTAGAGTAATAGAGGGTATAAGTTAGGTTTATACTCTCTCCCACAAAGAAAGTTTTATAACCTAACTATAATAACGATGCCTAATTTAATTTGTGAACGATGTTGAAAAGAGTTTTATAGAGATAAAGCTCATATGAAAAAAAGGTACTTTTGCTCTCCAGAGTGTGTAACTAAATCAAGAAATGCTAAATATCAGCCTTGAACACAGTATGCCTATCTAACTATTGAATGATTTATTGAATGAGTAAAGTATCATTGATGGAGAGTTTTAAGATGTAGATGTCGCTGTTGAAAAGAAATGCAAGTACCAACTTGACTACGATGAACTACAAAGAGTTGTTGATGTATGAAGAATAAAACTCACTGAATGAGCTACTCTAATGAATATCACTCTCGGAACTCTATGAATAAAAGATGTTATTGGGAAAATGACCCATCATACAAACATTACTGAGCTAGAGGTATAAAAGTATTGTATAAGAGTTTTGATGAGTTCTTAAATGATGTATGACCTAAACCTTGACCAGAGTATAGCATTGATAGGGTAGATGTGAATTGAAACTATGAGCCTTGAAATTGTAGATGGGCAACAAGCAAAGAACAGGCTAACAATACTAGGAATAATGTGTGGTATAAGATAGGAGATGAAACTCATACAATTAGTGAATGGTCTGACATATTCGGATATAAATATAACAAAATGAGGAATTACCTTATAAAAAATTGAGAAAGAATATTTAATACTTAATCATAATAAATATGTGAATATATATCTATCAGAATAATTCTGAGTTGGCTATGAAGAATGCTTATATAGGAGAGTA
>JAEIGA010001288.1_pt1 | contig 38970 bp, 52 predicted proteins | sample 9270691 | NCBI WGS metagenome assembly JAEIGA01 (sample SAMN17057246, study PRJNA624740) | gut metagenome | biome: biome; isolation source: fecal sample | host: Bos grunniens | place: China: Xizang | collected 2019
CTTTCACTCCCACTCTGAAGGTCGTAAGACTGTCGCGTCTGGTGAGAATTCTCACGCGCAAGGACGAAACACCAAGGCAATCGGTAATTCAAGTCACTCTGAGGGAAATGAAACTGAGGCTATTGGAAATGCTTCTCATGCTGAAGGTCTTTATACGATTGCTAGTGGAAATGGCTCTCATGCAGAGGGTGGTGGCGATAAGAATTCGTCAGACGGATTTACATACTCTACGGCATCAGGTGACTATAGTCATGCAGAAGGCATAGGTACAACGGCATCTGCCATGGGTAGTCATGCAGAAGGTAAGTTTACTATAGCCTCTGGTAACTACGGACACGTGGAAGGTTACAATACTATGGCTTCTGGAACTGCTTCTCATGCCGAAGGACATACTACCAAAGCCCTCGGCAATAGTGCTCACTCTGAAGGCAGAGAAACCTCAGCAGAGGGAATATACTCTCATGCCGAGGGTCGTTATACACAGGCTATTGGTGAATATAGTCATGCTGAAGGTTATGCCACTACGGCATCTGGTAAACGTAGCCATGCTGAAGGTTATGCCACTACGGCATCTGGTGAAAATAGCCATGCAGAGGGTTCTGGAAACATAGCTTCTGGTAAAAGCTCTCATGCTGAAGGTTCTCAAAATATAGCTTCGGGAAAAAACTCTCATGCTGAGGGCGTAGTCACAGAAGCACGAGGTAGTACCACTCATACTGAGGGTATGGGTACAATCGCTACCAGCAATTTCTCTCATGCTCAAGGTATGTATAACATCGAAGATACAGAGAAGAGATATGCTCATATCGTTGGTAACGGTACAATTTCTGGAGACATCGTAACACGATCTAATGCTCACACGCTCGACTGGTCTGGTAATGCTTGGTTTGCTAAAGATGTGTATGTCGGAGGAACAAGTCAAGATAATGCTGAAAAGCTTGTTAAGCAAAGTGAACTTAATAATAAAACGCCAGTTGGCTTGGTTACAAAAAGAATTTATGTTACACCAACTTCTGATAGTCTAGAGACTCAGATAGCTAATATTTACGCAAATATGGCTAATAATACTAGTGAGCTTGTAGGTATGCAGAAAGCAGAAGGCGTTACCGTTAGTGTCGGTGGCGGTTCGAACTGGCAACTTTTGATTTCAAGGACAAACGAAAATTATGGTGCTATTATTGCGGTGCAATATCCAAGTAGCACTAGCACATATGTGGTCATTAAGACAAGAGGTTTGCATAGCGGCACATGGGGTAACTGGAACACTATCACAACGAATGACACCGTTCTGACTTCCGCAAACTGGAGCGACTTTATTTCTGTTTCTAGTGGTGGCACAAGTTCTGCTGGTATGGGTCGTGAATTTGATAGTGGCGACATGGCTTCTGTTTCTTACACAACATCGGGTAAATCGTCTAAAATCTATGTAGTTACTGTAATGAAGAATATTCATTTTTATTCAATAGTTATAGATTTTAGAAGTCTGAGAGCTGCTGGGGGCACTAGGACTTATGTCATAACTACGCTTGAGGATACTGACAGTACTTCCATTAGTGCAACTATCAATTCGGATGATACGGTGACATTTACAGTCCCAGGTTATTCTCTTATTAAACATATTTGTGGTTATTATTAAGATTTAGGAGGTATTATTCATGCGAGTTGTATTCGATAATGAAGGATATTTAAAAGAGTGGATTCTAAAGGATGACTGTGGCTTTATTTCTAATGAGAAGGAGCAAGTCATTCCTACTCCTGAAAATCTTGATATTTCTACTTTTTATAACGAATATCATTTGTATCATTTGGTAAATGGTAATCTTGTCAAGGACGAAAATAGACAAGCTCAATTAGAAAATAAAAACCTACAAAAGAAAAGGGTTTTATCTTTACAGGAAAAATTAAAGTTATTTATTGAAACTTTACCTGTTGATGAACAACCAGATTATAAAGATGGAATAGAATATAAACCTTATTTTGATAAGGATAATATGAAATTTGCTTGGAAATCAGTTATGGATGTAGGAAGTGATGAATAATGGCTGTTACAACCCATACAAGTTCTACAGATAGTAGAACTATACGAGGAATAACATATAAAGTTGGCGACACATTCAAATGTTACGCATCATATAGCGGTACAGTGAATTCCGAAGGTGGAGGCGGAACAGCGGCTGCATTAACAAAAGATGCCACCTATACTTTTAAAGGGTATGCTACAGATGATGATAACGGCGGTGCTCTTACATCTTATCCATATTTAATAGGCAGCTCTTCTGGTGTCAATCGTGGCTGGTATAGAGAAAATGTTTTCCCTTATGCGACTTACACTATTAAATATAACGCTAACGGCGGCTCTGGTGCTCCAAGTTCTCAAACAAAAACATACGGTACAAATTTAACATTGTCATCCACAAAGCCTACTCGTACAGGATATACATTTAAAGGTTGGGCTTTATCACAGGCAGATGCCAATAATGGTACATGGTATTATCAAGCTGGTGGAACATGTGGAAAAAATGAAAATCTTACACTTTATGCCGTTTGGGATGAACATGTTTTAACTGTAAATTATTACAGTAACTATGCAACAGAATCTTTTGCCGATGCGGAAAATGCTGTTGGTTCTGATAAGAATGTAATTGTTAGAACTGCCACCTTCAAATATGACGACGAGCTTCCCAATAGTCATTGGGATTATTCACAAAGCGGAGCATCTACATATTTAGGGAGAACTGGATATACGGCAACTGGATATTGGGGAACTTCAACAAATGGCGGAACTTTGGTAAGTCAATCTACCGCATATAGTTTTGGTCAAGCACTAGCAAAAGCTAATGGTTCATGGTATAGCGAAAAACAAGTCTATCAAAAAAAATGGTATTTGGAAACTTAAATTTTAAATATAGGCGCCCTCTGTGGGGGCGCCCTATTTAATTTTATTATAAAATAAGCATATCAAAGAGTTAAAAGTAGAAAAGACCGAGACTCTAAAATAAAAAACTAAGGACAGCCAAATAAGCTGTCCTTTTTTTGATTTTTATAAAAAAATATTATATAATATTTATGTAAAAAAGATAAAGGAGTAAATATTATAAATGGCTTACGAAAATTATAATGATACTGGCGCAATGCGTCAGAAAGACCTTGTTCTTGCTCCCAACGAATTCTGTTTCTTACAGAGTAAGACAAACGGTGTTATCAAAACTCATACTGGCCCCATTATGATGACTATTTCTCAGCAGGAGGCTTTGGTGGTTTTTGATACCAAGACTAAGCAGTTTAAGGAAGTATCCAATTTTGACCAGGCAAAGCAGCTTTTTGTTTCTGCTCCTGAGAACTGGTATATCATCCTTAAAAATCCCACTGAGAATGGCGTGTATCCAGAAGCAGGTAAGGCTGTTATAGGTCCTGACCTCAAAGTTGGTGAAAAGGTAAATATTCGCGGCCCTGTTTCTTTCTCTCTATTCCCTGGACAGATGGCTAAGGTAATTCGTGGTCATGCTCTGCGCACCAACCAGTATTTGCTGGCCCGCGTTTATGAGGCAGAATCCGCCTCCAATAGCACAGGTGAAATGCTCGATGCTGAAGGCAAGAAGATTGAAACTAAGAACACCTATGTAAATGGTCAGATTCTGGTTATTAAGGGCACTGAAGTTTCCTTCTACATTCCTCCTACTGGTATTGAGGTTATCCCCGTAAATAACAATCCTCGTGAGGGTTATGTGCGTGAAGCTGTTACCCTGGAACGCCTTGAGTATTGTATTCTGAAAGATGAAGATGGCAATAAGCGCTATGTCCATGGTCCTGAAGTGGTGTTCCCTAAAGCAACTGAGACTTTTGTTACCAGCCCCAATGGCGGCTATATCTTCCGTGCAATTGAGCTGTCTCCCATTTCCGGTATTTATGCCAAGGTAATTGCTGAATATAAAGATGAGAGTGGTAAGGTTCATCCCGTCGGCGAGGAACTCTTTATTACTGGTAAAGACCAGATGATTTATTACCCCCGCCCCGAACATGCAATTATCTCTTATGATAATAAGATTATGCATCATGCCATTGCAATTCCTGAGGGCGAAGGCCGCTATGTCATGAATCGCCTGACCGGTGTCATCAAGACCGTAAAGGGTCCTGCAATGTATCTGCCTGACCCTCGCACTGAAGTTGTTGTAAAGCGTAAGCTTACCGCTTGTCAGTGCGAACTGTGGTTCCCCGGTAATACCGAAGCCTTGAATTATAATCAGTCTTTGAATGAAAAGGCTGTTGAAAAGTCTTTGAAAGCTTTTAATCTGGACGACTTTGCTTTCGCTTGCTCTTATTCCGATACTGCCACTATGGCAAACCTAGAAGCTAAGGCAAATATCTCCCGTGGCACTTCTTATACTAAGCCTCGCACTATTACCCTTGATAATAAGTATGATGGCGTTGTAAGTATGGATATTTGGACTGGTTATGCAGTCAATATCGTTTCTAAGAATGGTAATCGCAAGGTTGTTTGTGGCCCTCAGACCATCTTGTTGGATTATGACCAGACCCTTGAAGTTCTTCACATGAGCACTGGCAAGCCTAAGACCACTGACCGCCTTATCAGCACAGTTTATCTGCGCCACGAAAATAATAAGGTATCCGATATTATCAAGGTCGAAACCAAAGACCATGTAAAAGCTGAAGTTAAGGTTTCCTACTGTGTTAACTTTGACCCTGAAGCTTCTGACAAGTGGTTCTGTATTGACAATTATGTCAAGTATCTTTGCGACCATGAGCGTGCTCTTATTAAGAGGGCCGCTAAGAACTATACTATTGAGGAATTCTACCAGGATTATGCCGATATCGTTCACTCTGTCGCTACTGGCGGTGAAGAGGGCGTATTGAAGTTTTCTGAGAATGGTATGTATGTAAGCGATTGCGAAGTTCTGAGTCTCGGTGTTCAGGACGATATTGCTCGCTTACTAACTTCTCATCAGTATGATATGGTTCAGAAGGCTCTGGACTTGAGTGATGCTGAACGTCGTGTTGAGCTGATTACAGCGCTTGCTACTGCCGAACAGGCTGAACAGGAACTAAAGAGCCAGCAGCTTTTGAATAAGATGGCGCTTCAGCGTACCGAAGCCTTGACTAAGCAGGAAATTCAAGCTGAAGTTAATCGTAAGAAAGAGGCTGAAGACCAGGCAGCCAAGCAGGCTGAATTGGATATGCAGGCTATCGTAAATGCAATTGCTGACGCTGATAATGTCCGTAGAAATGCGGCCCATACCGCAGAAATGGAACGTCGTGCCGCTGAAAACGCTAAGGCTGAGGAACATGCTCGCCAGATGGCTGAAATTGAAAAAGCCAAGAATGAGTCTTATGCTGCTACCGTAGCAAAGATTATGGAGAGTATTGCTCCTGACCTGGTTGCTGCCCTGAGCGCTCAGTCCAATGCTGATATTGTAAGCGCTCTGAGCCGTGCAGTTGGTCCTTACGCAATTGCTGGTGATAATGAATCCATTGCTGATGTTACTTCTAAGATGCTGAGAGGCACCGGCTTCGAAGACATTGTAAAACACTTCGGCAATCAGTAATATATAATCCTTTAAGAGGGCGGACAACCGCCCTCTTTTTGATTTTTATATAATTTTATGATATAATTTATATATAAATTTAAAGGAGGAATAGTAAAATGGCTAATGTAGAAAAAATGCACACTTATCTTCGTGGCTATCTCGTAGGGGCAAATATGACCGAATCTTTGAAGGCACTACAATTCGCCAGACAACACCATACAGGACAAAATCGAATTGATGGTACTCCTTATATTGTTCACCCATTATCTATGGCCTGCTACGCAGTAGCCCTTGGTTTGCGTGATGATAATATTATAGCTACAATTCTTCTCCACGATGTTGTTGAAGACTGTGGTGTTCAAATTGAATATTTACCAGTAAATAATACTATTAAGCAAGCTGTAAAATATATGACAGTTATAGAGTTTGATACTGATGTTGATAAAATTGAAACCAAATGTAGATACTTCAATGAGCTACTTGATTGTCCCGAAGCCCTTATTTGTAAGGCTTTAGATAGATACAACAATCTTGCGGATATGCCAATAAATTTTACTCAAGATAAAATGGCAAAGAATATAGCAGAAACTGAAATTTTGTTTTTACCGATTCTTAAGAAGGCAAAAGAAAAATATCCACATTTAGCTGACATTCTATTTGTATTGAGAACAAATATTGGCACTTTGAATGAAGCAATCAAAAATCAATGTAAAGATAAATATACGGTATGGAAAGCCATTTATGAAAGAAAAGGGTGTTAAAAACATCCTTTTTTGATTTTTATATAAAAATATGATATAATAAAAATAAAAAGGAAATGATAAAAATGCGTCTTTGGCATCAATCTCTCATACCTCACTTACCTCGACAACAATTACTCGGTCAGCATCGAGAATGCGCCGCCCTAAGGGGCGCCGGTTGGGGCCGTAAACACGCAACAGTAGATTATGTTTTTAAATATTGTCCCGAACATCTTGTTGCTTATCATTACCTCATTATGGATGAAATGGAACGTCGTGGCTATCATCCTGACTCCATTTGGCGCTGCGCAAATTGGCGAGGTAATAAAATCCAGGAGTATACCAATTGGTGCAATGAAAAACTTGTTCAGGAGTTTTACGCTGCCGGAGTTGTTGGCGGTCGCCTATATCCAGAACACAATGAAGCATATCTTCAAGAGTGTTTAGATAATCTTGCCGGTAAAGGAATTATAATTGAAAAGGAGAATTTATAATGCCAAGTTTTATGAAACCTAAATATACTAAAGACCAAAACTCTGAGTTGCGCGTAAGAGCACTTGGTGTTTTGGCCGATTCCCCGAATGCAATGACCATTCCCGAGATTTGTGCCGGCGATATGGGTCTTATGGGCCAAACGCCGCAAAAAATGGCGCGTATACTTAATGAGCTTGTTGAAGCCGGTTTTGTTATGAAAACCAATAGTAAAAGCAAGGGTAGAATGGTCTACGCCGCAGTCTGTCAGCTTGAAGACCAAGGCTACGATATTGAAAAGGTGGTTTGTTAATCATGGAAGACGTTTGTATGTATTGTTTCTCTTGGTATACAAGCCGTAGATTTATGGAAGATTATGGCGAAGGATGCGGAAAGTGTTTTGAGACTGGCGATATTACATTTTGTACACATCTTTGCCCTTTCTGCGACCATAAATGTGACCCAAAAGAGGATAGGTGATTATGGAAAAATGCACTTGTTCTCATTGTAATAAATTATTTTTCTATGACCCCAAGTTGATTCCATATCGTGCTTTTGATGATAATGTATGTAATTTAACTGAATACAAAAAATTGATGTGGTGTCCATATTGCGGTACGCGATATTTGTTAGATAGATATTATAAGGAGTGGAATTGATTATGGAAAAAATATATCGTTTTTATGCTTATAACAATTTTTGGTGGCCCGATAAATACCTCTGGATTCAAGGAGAAACCAAGGCCTACCTAATGATGAGTGCTGCCAATTTCATTGATACACTTCTGGATATGTTAGGGCCAGACCCCTTTGCAGTTGGAGAAAATCGTTCACTTATAAAGACAGACACTATTCATATTGATATGGATAAAATGCGTTTGACGCACCCCGATTTAGCGCTCAAAACCGTTCGTATGATTCAAGATTTTGATGATGTAGCATTAGCTCCAGATATTATTGATGAATGGCTTGAAGAAGTAGAAAGATGGCTAAAATTTGAGAGCGAATCTTGAATGCCCCTTGGACAGAGTAAGTCAATTTACAATCAGGCTTTTTTATTATATAAAAAGGAGAGATTTTCAATGCCCTCAGTTTATATGGTCGGTGATAATGACCGACTAACTCGATGTGGTAATTGTAATTAGCAATTACTATACAATATTTTAGATGTAAAAAAAGAAGAAAGTTTTACAGATAAAGAAAATAAAGAAATTTTTGTAATATATTGTCCTCGGTGTAGATTTCGTATTATCTTACCCCTTGGGGCAATCTAAATTAATCCCTTTATCATAAAATTCAATATATAAAAAGGAAAAAGGAGGTAAAATTCAATGGCTTTATCTAAAAATGTTATTTCTAGCGAAGGCTTTACTACCACTTATCACAAGGTGAATGAGGTCTCTCTCCGCGGCAATTTTCTAAATTGCGTTGTCAATTCCTATGTTTCAAAGGAATATCGTGAACTGGAACGTCCTGCTGACCGCCAGTTTTTCCGCTTTGAAGTAACTGTCGAAGAAGAAGAATCTATGGGTATTCGTCAGCTTGCTTATAAGAAAATTAAAGAGCTCGAAGAGTGGGCTGATGCAATTGATTGCTAATTAAAAAGGCTAACAATCGAAAGGTTGTTAGCCTTTTTTTTGATTTTTATGAAAAAATATAATATAATATATATGTAAATAAATGAAAAGGAATGATAAAAATGTCTTATTGTGGATATGTTACCACACTAAAAAATGTGCGTCCCCATCCTAATGCCGACCGTATGAAATTAGCTGATTGTTTCGGTAATACTGTCTGCGTAGGACTCGATGCGGCTGAGGGTGAAATCGGTGTATATTTCCCCGTAGATGGCCAGCTTTCTGTAGAATTTTGCCAGGTACACGACCTTATGCGTCGTAAAGATGAAAACGGCAATCCGGCCGGTGGCTATCTCGACCCCGAAAAGCGTAATATCAAAGCCGTAAAACTTCGTGGAGAAAAATCTGATGGCTTGTTTATGCCTTTCTCTTGCCTCGCTTATACCGGTGTAAATCTCGACGACATTGATATCGGTGATACTATCACCACTGTAAACGGTCACGAAATTTGCCAGAAATATATTCCCAAGTCTAATTCTAAAACCCATCAGAACAGTGGTAATAAAACTCGTAAGCGCAAAGACCCTATTGCTCCTCTGTTCCAAGAACATGCGGATACTGAACAACTTGCTTATAATCTATCTGCTTTCAAGTCTGGCGATGAAATCGAAATCACTCTAAAGATGCATGGCACTTCTCAGCGTACTGCTTATTTACCCACTCTATGCGGGTATAATGACCCTTGGTATTATAAACTGTATAATTGGGCTTGGTTCCATTGGAATCGTTTAACCCATAAGCATGATTTACATAGTACTATTAACGGCTTTAAGCACAAGAATCCTAACTATGAATATGATTATGTATCTGGTACTCGCCGTGTTGTACTTGATACCTATGATGGTGGTTTTTATGGTTCCAATGAATTCCGTGAGCAGCATGCAAAAAAGTTTGAGGGTAAACTGTGGAAGGGCGAAACTGTTTACTACGAAGTAGTTGGTTTCACTCATACTGGTACTCCTATTATGGCGTCTGCGCCCAATAGTAAAGTAAGCGATAAAGAATTTACCAAGAAATATGGTAAGGAAACTGTGTTCTCTTACGGCTGTTATCCCAACCCCTATGACACTGTGCTTAATGAAGCTAATGAAATTGTCACAAAACCTCAATCTGACATTTACGTCTATCGTATGACTATGACTAATGAGGACGGCAACGTTGTTGAATACACCCCCGACTTCATGCGTTATCGTTGCGAATTGATGGGAGTGAAATGTGTTCCTGTTCTATGGCAGGGCGTTGTAATTGATGGAATTGATACCAATGGTTGTCCTTACAGTGCAGCCGATGAAGTAAAGGATTTGGCAGAAAGTTTCTATGATGGTCCCGACCCCATCGGTAAGACCCATATTCGTGAAGGCGTTGTGGTAAGAATTATCAACCGTCCTAAGTTTACTGCATATAAACATAAAAACTGGTTCTTCAAGGTGCTTGAAGGTATTGCAAAAGATACAGCAGAAGCACCTGACATGGAAGAAGCGCAGGAAATAATTTTATAAGAGGGCTTCGGCCCTCTTATATTATAAGGGAGTGAATATAAATTGACATTAGAATATATTTTATCTGAAAAGACAAAAGCAATGAAAGCAGGCGATAGAATCCGGGTAAAGGTACTAAATGATATTATTGTGTTAGTCCAAAAGGAGCAAACAAAAGGTAAGACAAAAATCGAGGCTACTGAGGAAATGGTAGCGGCTTGCGCCACAAAAGCGCAGAAAACTCTTGAAGAAATGGTTGCTACTTGCCCAAATACTGCCGAATACGCCGAACGAATGGTAGACTATACTGCTCAGTTAGCTATTGCTACTGAATATGCACCAAAACTAATTACAGACCCTGAAGAAATTGCGCGTATGGTGGTAGACGCTGTAAATGGCACGATGGAAATGACTATCCGTAATAAGGGTCAAATTATGCGTATAGTTATGCCAGCACTTAAAGGTAAAACCGATATGGCTATTGCCAACAAAGTGATTGGAGATATGCTAAAATGAAATATTATAAAATTAGTGAAGGTTTCTTAAAAGACCTTCTTACTATGGCTCATACTTATTAGGCGCTTGAATCTTGGGGCGTTGATAACTGGATTGGCTGGGGCGAAGCTCAACGTGAATATGTCAAAGATTGTTCTGTAATCGACGAAACACACTATGAAGAAATTGAAGATATTGTAGATGCAGATATTGCTACTATGGAGGTAATTCAATGAAATTATCTAAGATTTCTTTTTGGGCCTTGTCTCTTACCTGGGGACTATTAATGACTTTAATAGGGCTAATTACAGCTTTGTTCTTGATGTGCTGTGGATATAGGCCTAAAAAGAATATTTATGGCTGGTATACTGAGATTGGTGGTAATTTTGGAGGGGCCGACCTTGGTCCTTTTTGTGTGGTAAACGCAAATCCAAGTCGTCGTTTATTGAATCATGAATTTGGCCATGCGATTCAAAATTGTTATCTTGGTCCATTATTTCCTTTTATAGTGGCTATTCCTTCAGCCACTCGATATTGGTATCGAGAAATCGTAGTTCGTACCGGCCGCAAAAAATCGTCAGAACTACCACCCTATGACGCCATTTGGTTTGAGGGTGGAGCTACTAAACTTGGAAATAAATATTATGAAATAAAAGGAGAGTTATAAAATGCTTGAAGGTGTAAATTTACTTTATACTTATACTGAAACGGCAAATACTTGGGCGGTTGCTGGACTTTGGATTGCTTTTGCATTAATTGCCGCAATTGCTGTATATGCTTGGTTTCTTTTTGCCAAAAGAAACACTAAGGCACATTTCGTTGTTGCCATTCTGACCACTGTTTTATGCTTTGGCGTAATGATAGGTGCATTTACTACACAAACGCATGAAGAAACTTTTTATAAGGTAACGGTTGATAAAGAGGTTTCTTTTGTAGAGTTTACTTATTATTACGAAGTTATTGGAATTGAGGGAGAGATTTATACGATAAAAGAAATTTCTCATAATATTCCTGAAACAATTCCGCCTGCGCCATCAGATACAACTTCACCCACTGATTCCACTTGGGATACAAGTGCGGTTGGATAATAAAAAGCCTCCTTTCTAGGAGGCTTTTTTGATTTTTATAAAAAATTATTATATAATATATATATAAAGTGAAAGAAAGAGTTGATAATTTATGAGTGTTTATGCAGTTGCTGACTTACATGGATGTTGGACGCAATGGAACTCTATAAGAAATTTTCTAAAAGAGGATGATAAATTATTTATTCTTGGTGACTGTATTGACCGTGGAGATAGTGGTTTAGCCATTCTTCAAGAGGCTTTAGATGATTCAAGGTGCACTGTTCTTTGTGGAAATCATGAAGATATGATGGCAGATGCCCTTGACGAAGAAGTTCGATATGGCTATTCTGACTATTGGATTTGGCGTTGGTTTCAAAACGGTGGTCGTATTACTTATGACCAATGGCAAGAAGCAGGTATGGATTTTAGCTGGATTGGTAAAATTAAAGATTTACCGCTTTTTGCCGAATATACAAATACACAAGGCGACAATATTTTTATGACGCATAGTGGTAGAATACCAAGACGCGGCTTTGAAGTGGCTCCTCAATCTCGTAGATTATTATTATGGGATAGAGACCATATTAGAGAAAGAAAGTGGCATCGTAAAGAAAATGAATTTATTGTTCATGGACATACACCAATTTTACTTATGCCTCAATTTGATGGTAAAAATATTGAAATAGAACCAGGCGCCTTCCATTATTGCGATGGACATAAGATAAATATTGATAATGCTGGTTATCACACTGGTAACATTTGTTTATTAGATTTGGATACTTTTGATGAACATATTTTTGGAGTTGATTGATTATGGCTAAATATGAAACGCACGATTTTTACTGTTTGCGCTGTGGACGCGCTGGCGTTCCGGTAATGCGTAAACTTGGAAAGCAGCATAGCGAATTCCATAGAAAAAAGCTTTGGTGTCCTTATTGTAAAATGGAACTTAATCATATGGAAATTAGAAACCAACAGGAAAAAGAGATTTTTATGGAGGGATTTCATAATGGGGAATACAGAGAAGAAGCGGCAGCAAGTATATCTCATGTGCGGACCTGCTGGTGTGGGTAAGAGTACTTGGGCTATCAAGCAAATGGCGCCTAAAACCGATGTATTAATTTCTCGTGATAATATTCGTTTTATGATGTTGCGTGATGATGAGCCCTATTTTGCTGTTGAAGATAAAGTACGCAAAATATTTTTTGATTGCATTAAAAATCATACTTCTAATAACGAATATAATACTATTTTTATTGATGCAACTCATCTTGTACCTAAAACTCGGGCACAAGTTATGCGTAATGTACAAGGAAATGCTCAGCGTATTGCTGTTAGCTTTGAGGCTCCTGTTAATGTAGCTATTGAACGCAATAAGCAGCGTGTGGGACGCGCTCTGGTCCCTGAGCATGTTATTTATAATATGAAAGATAGTTTTATCATTCCCACCCTTGAGGAGGGATTTGATGAAATTTGGCACATAGATGCCGAAGGCACTATTAGAAAGGAAGTAAAAGAATGAGTAAGATTTTTGTAAGTTCTGATTACCATTTCAATCATGATAGAGAATTTATTTGGAAGGCTCGTGGATTTAATTCTGTTGATGAAATGAATGAAACTATTATTGCCAATCATAATTCTGTAATTACGAATGAAGATGATGTATATCTTCTTGGCGATATTTGCCTTGGAGGAGGAGTGCCTGGAATTACCGCTAAGAATCAAGCTCTAATTGAGCGACTAAATGGTCGTATTCACATTATCTTAGGTAATCATGATACTCCCGCTCGCCAAGAAATGTATAAAATGTGTAAAAATGTTGTAGATGTAAAATATGCCGACATGATTCATTATCGTGGTTATCATTTTTATCTCTCTCATTTCCCTACTATCACTTCTAACTTGGAAAAAGAAACATTGAAGCAATGCACCATTTGTTTATTTGGACATACCCATCAAACAAATAATTTCTTTATGGATATGCCTTTCATGTATCATGTGGGCGTAGATTCTCATGGTTGCGTTCCAGTCCTTCTTGACGACGCAATCGATGATATGAAAGCAAAAGTCAAAGAGTGTTTAGACACTGTTTAGCCTTTTATTATATCCATCCCAAACAAACATTTAGGATGCGAAAAATGTATATATGAATATAAATGTTATGATGCTCAATTTAATAGGCGTTGTAATAATTATAAAAAAGACCCACCTGATGGAGGATATTATGGATAAAGGAGTGAAAAATATTGAGTCATGAAATTAGACATCTTGATTACCATTGTTCGGTAAGTGAAAAAGCAATTTTAAAGGATATTGGTAGATTCGCCTATGACCCACAAGAAACTTCTAGCTATCATGGTAATATGAAGTTTCACAGAGAGCCTGTCTATAAAAATCGTGATGAGGCTGAAGCCGCCATTGAAAAGCTTGATAAGGGTTGGTATGATGACCATGCGGTCATGTATCGAGAAGGCAGAAAGAAGTTTTGGCTTGTAAAAGTGGAGTGGCATTGCTAATGGATGCCATAAGAGAATTCGTAGATGAATTATGGCGCATTGCCGATGAAATGTATGCTCGTGAGTTCAGTAGCAATACTGCTTATGATGAGTTATCTACAAAAAAGTGGGATGAACTTTGCAATCGAGTAATCGCATTAGGCGCCAAGCTAAAAATTAACAATAGAAAAATGGACCTAGAACTGATGGTTGATGATGAACATTATAGTTATTGCAGTTGTATTGAAGATATGATTGATGATTTACTTTATGTTGAAAGTCTACCAGAAGAAGAATAATTGAATATTGAAACTATGAGTAGAAAAGAACAAAAAATTATTTCTTATATTATTGCCCTAAGCGCAATGATAATACCTATCGTTCTCATCTTGTTACTTCCTGCTTTTGGTATTATCTGCGTATTATGTGGGCTTTTAATATGGCAAAATTGGAAACAAATTTCTAATTTTGCTGCACTAATACACAAAAAAATATTTAAAACGGAAATGAAATAAGGAGAATAAAAAATGACACAAGAATTAATGCAATTATTAACCTATGGTGGAATTGGACTTGGGGCAATCATATTGATGGTTATTATTTTCAAGTCCTTTTGGAAAGTTGCTGGAACAAATGAGGTACTTATTGTTTCTGGCCTTGGTAAAGTTAAGACCCGCACCGGTGGCGGTATCTTTGTACTGCCCATTCTGCAGAAGACACAGAAGATGACTTTGGAAAATATCCAGGTTGACTTTACTTCTCGACAAGAGATTCCTACCAAGGACGCGATTCACGTCCTAGTAGATGCAGTTGCTAATATGTCTATTTCTATTGACCCTGAGCGCCAAGCAATCGCAGCTTCTAAGTTCGCTGGCTATTCCACCTCTCAAATTCGTGATATTGTCATTCCTGTTCTTGAAGGCAATATCCGTGAAATTATTTCTCAGACAATGTTTGAAGATTTGATTCGCGGCGACAAAAAAGTATTTGCTGAAAGAATCCAGGAAAATGTTACTCCTAACCTTGCCGATATGGGTATCGACCTGACTACCTTTAACATCCAGAACTTCTCTGATAAGAACGGTGTAATCCGTGACCTTGGTATTGAGAACATTGAAAAGATTAAGAAGGAAGCTTCTATTGCTGCTGCTAATGCAAAGGCTGAGGTTGCTGTTGCTCAGGCTAAGGCGGACAAGGCTGCCAACGATGCTAAGGTTGAGGCCGCTACTGAAATCGCTGAAAAGCAGACCCAGTTTGCTATCAAGAAGGCTCAAATGCAGGAGCAGGCCGACACTGCACAGGCAAAGGCTGATGCCGCTAAGGCTATTGAGGCTGAAAATCAGCGTAAGGCTCGTGAAATCGCAGAAGCTGAAGCTAACCTGGCTCGTCAGGAGAAGGCTATTGAGCTGCAAGAGCGTGAAGTTGCTATCCAGGAGCGTAGACTGGAGGCAGAAGTGAAGAAGACCGCTGATGCTAAGAAGTATGCTGATGCTCAGCTAGCCGATGCGAAGGCATATGCTGCTCAGAAGGCTGCGGAAGCCGAACTGTTTGAGCGTGAACGTCAAGCTGAGGCTGCTCGCATCGAAGCTGAAAAGAAGGCTGCGGCAGACCTTGCTCTGGCAACCGCAGAGGCAGAATCTCAGAAGCGTTTGGCCGAAGCTATTGAGGCGGAAGGTAAGGCTCGTGCTGCTGCCGCACAGGCACAGGGCCTCGCAGAAGCTGAAGCTATCCGTGCTAAGGCAGAGGCCGAAGCAAAGGGTATGCTTGAAAAGGCTGAAGCTTTGAAGCAGTATGGCGATGCTGCTCGTGAGCAGATGAATTTGGAAGCTACTAAGGTGCTATATGCACAGCTGCCCGCCATTGCCGAAGCTATTGGTAAGGGCTATGCTGGTGCTGACATCCATCTGATTGGTAATGATTCCGGTCAGCTTGCCGGCAATATGATGGGCAATATTACCCAGATTATTGAAGGCTTCAAGGGTGCTACTGGTATTGACCCTACAGCTGTTATTAGCGGCATGTTAGGTGCTAAAATTACAGAAAACCAGTAAATAAAGAACTAAATATCTAGCCTCGCGGGAGCTTCCTGCGAGGCTATTAGTCGTTATATTGATTACCCTGAACGGTCGTAGTTCCAAATTCCGCCCGCTATAGGAAATTTTGAAGGAAAAAGCTCGAGTTTGCTTTTTCCTATTTTTTTTGATATAATGACCTTATAAATAAACTCAAGGAGGAAAAAATTTAATGATAAAATCAGTTAAATGTGAATATGATTAGGATTCAAGAATCACATATTGCTATATTACAGACGAAAAAGAACGAATGTATATTGGAATTGCTATGTGTCATGAAGATGATATTGATATGTTGAGTTGGCGTACAGGTGAAGAAATTGCCTACAGGCGCGCCAGAATGGATTATCTGCGTGGAAGACGAGACGCCGAGCTCAAGCCTCGTTTAGCGGCTCTCAAACAACTTTATTACTCTATGAAACATAGTTCACAATTCAATCCAAAATCCTATGAAAATTGTATGCTGCAGAGACAGATTCGTCTTTTGGAATTTGACTTAGCTACAATAAAAGAGGAGTTAGCTAATTCACAAAAATATTTGAAAGATTATATCAATGGTAAGGATAAAATCTATAAACGCATTAGAGAACGGAATCAAGGGCAAGAATAATCAAGAAAGGACTTAGAATTTTTAAAGAATATGTAAAGAATTCTAAGGAGTGATTTCTATTGGAGTATTTTATTTTAGGCATGCTTATGGTTCAAGCACTTTTTCCCTTGATTGATGGTATTACAGCAGTAATACTTTCTGGTCTTGAAGCTCTAAAAGGTTATTTTGGAATGAAAATCGCTGAATATAATCATCGAATCAGAAAAATAAGCTTAGAAGAACCAGATATTAAAAACCCTATTGGATTTTAGTATAACAACCAGGAGGAAGAAGAAAATGAATAAATATAAATTTTATGATACAAGTAGTTTATTGCTACTTTCCGATGAAGAGTTCAAAGAGGAATTTATAATTTCCTCTATTACACTCAATGAATTAGAAAGTATAAAAACTTCTCACTCAAAAGATTATGAAACTAAGGCGGCCGCACGACACGTATTACATCAATTATTTGAAAATCAAGGTAAGTATAAAGTAGTTATTTATCAACCTTATTTCTTAGATTTATTAGATGGATATGAGTTTGAAATCAATAATGATATACGCATTTTGGTTTCTGCTCTTTGGGCTGACCAAAATATTGCCCCAGATGATATAACTTTTATAACTAATGATTTGGCACTAAATAATATTGCTAATTTATTTTTTGGAAATGATAGTATTGACTATATAGTTCCAAAAGAGGATAATTATAGTGGCTACAAAGAAGTGTATATGAATCAAAATGAAATGGTAGCTTTTTATATGGAACCAAATGATAATTGCTTTAAATTACTACCAAATGAATATTTGATTATACATGAATCTGAAACCGGCAATATCGTTGATAGACTTTGTTGGACGGGAACAGAATATCGTCATCTAAATTATAATAATTTCAAATCTAAATGGTTTGGTGATGTACGGCCAGTGGCGGGAGATACTTATCAAATGCTGGCGGCGGATAGCTTGTCTAATCATCAAATTACAATGCTAAAGGGACCCGCTGGTACGGGCAAAACTTATTTAGCTCTTGCTTATTTACTTCATAAATTAGACCGTAATAAAATTGATAAAATTATTGTTTTTTGTAATACGGTCGCAACAAAGGGTTCGGCTAAGCTCGGATATTTACCCGGCTCTCGAGATGAAAAGTTACTCGATTCTCAAATTGGTAATTTATTATCAAGTAAACTGGGTGATAGAACTGAAGTAGAGCGCATGATAGAGGATGGTAAGTTATTATTACTTCCAATGTCTGATATTCGAGGATATGATACTAGTGGAATGAAGGCAGGTATTTATATTTCAGAAGCACAAAATATGGACATTTCTCTGATGAAACTTGCGCTTCAACGCATTGGCGAAGATAGTATTTGTATTATTGATGGAGACCCATTGACACAAGTGGATGATAATAGCTTTGCTGGTAATAATAATGGTATGCGTCGTGCCTCACAAGTATTTCGTGGCAGTGATGTATATGGCGAAGTAGAATTAAAAACAATACATAGAAGTAAAATTGCTTCTATTGCTCAAGATATGTGAGTAGGAATTTTTTCCTACTCACTTTTTATATATTTTAAGAAAGGAAAAAAATATTATGGGAAAAATAAATACTAATATTGAATTAGCCGAAGCTGCTATTAATGTTGCTAAAAATTATAAAACATTATATGTAAATGGATGTTTTGGAGCTCCAATGACTGATGCTAATAAAAAACGCTATTGTAATAATACATCATATAATAAAAAACCTGAACGAACTGCAATGATTATGGCAGCTAGTTCTGATACTTTTGGTTTTGATTGTGTCTGTTTAGTAAAAGGCTTATTATGGGGATGGTGTGGCGATAAAACTAAAAGTTATGGTGGAGCCGCCTATGCAAGTAATGGCGTACCGGATTTAACTGAAAAACAAATGCTTGATAAATGTTCAGAAGTAAGTACTGATTTCTCAAATATTGAAGTTGGTGAATATCTTTGGATGCAGGGCCATGCTGGCATTTATGTTGGTAATGGACTCTCTGTAGAATGTACTCCATCATGGACTAATAATGTTCAATTTACTGCATGTAATCGTAATATTAGCGGTTATCATCGCCGCAATTGGACTAAACATGGTAAATTACCATATATCACTTATATTGCAAAAGAGCAAAAACCTAAGGAACCATATACACAAGAACAATTTATAAAAGATGTTCAAAAAATTTTAAACAAGCCTCAAACCGGAGTGGCAGATGAAGCTCTTTTAAACGCTACCGTAACTCTATCTGAAAATATAAATAGTAATCATGCTCTTGTAGTTCCAGTACAAAAGTGGCTATTTGCTCTTGGATACACTGTAGTGGGAGAAGCCGATGGCGATGCAGGTCCTAAATTTACAGAGGCTGTAAAGGCTTATCAAAAAACCAGTAATGGTTCAGTTGATGGAGAAATTACGGCCAAGGAAAAAACATGGAAACGTCTACTAAATTATACCCCTCATGTTTGTAAATATACTTCTAAAATTACTACCGCAGCAACTTGTATTAAAAAGGGAATAAAAACATTTACTTGTTCATGTGGAAAATCCTATACGGAAGAAATTCCAATGGTAGCTCATAATTATACCAAAAAGATAATTGCTCCAGCTTGTGAAAAAGATGGATATACTATAAACACTTGTTCTTGCGGACATAGTTTTAATAGCGATACTACAAAAGCTATTGGGCATAATTATATAATTGATATTATAGCACCAACATATGAAGAAAAAGGCTATAATTTAAATACTTGTAAAAATTGTGGAAATAAATATCAAGATAATTGGGTCGATTGTTTAGTAAAAGAAGAAAAACCAGAAATCACTCCAATTCCAGAAACTAAGCCAGAAATTATTGAACCCATTCCTACGAATCCAGAAACCGCCCCTATAGCGCCATAGCCAGAAGTAATTGAGCCTATTCCAGCGCCTGAAATTAAGCCATGGCCAATACCAACCACTCCTCCGGTGGCAGAAGAACCATAGTGGAGCATAGGTGATGAGGCTAAAATTCTTGCAGGAGCTCACTTCGTAACTGGTAAAGAAATTTTATCTTGGATTATATCTACTAAAGTCTATATTAGAGATTTTAGAGAAAATGAATCAGCTATTATATCTACCCAAAAATCGGGGCCAATAACAGGCATAGTATATCTAAAAGATTTGATTCCATACTCTAATAATATATATGATATTAGCGTGGTAGCTAATTTGCTCAATGTTCGTGAAGCACCAGAACCAAATGCTAAAATCATTAATCAAATCAAGAAAGATACTAAACATACTATTATTGAAGATAAAAATGGTTGGGGACATATCGCCAATTCCGGTTGGATAAATCTTCAATATGTAAAGAAAGTGTGATATTATGAATAAACAAAATCAAAATTTAGAATTTTCTAAAATTCTTCTTATCCAAGAATCAATCCTAATATGGATTATGACTATATTCTTTATGTATCTAGCATATCTATGTATAGTTAATCAATACTTTGGTGAATTACCTTGGTTAGCTGCAATGGTTGGATTTCCATGGACTGCCTATGGTGTAAGTCAAATGTACTATTATAAGAAATCTATGAAAGAAAATTCAAAGAATGGAATAAAATATGAGGCCGTAATGGCAGATATAGCGAACGGACATCCTTCTGCCGAAGGATAATATAAAAACCTCCAAACAAGAATAAAAGGCTTGTTTGGAGGTTTTTTCTTTTGACTTTTTTTAAAAAATAATGTATAATATACATATATAAATAAAATGAGGTGAAATATGGAAAATTTGGTTGTTTAGATAAATCATTTACCTGTTTCTTCCGAAGATATTATTATTTTGACCTTTGGCACAAATTATAGTTTTGATGAACTAAATGATATAATGAAAAATCTTGAATCTCGTTTTCCTAATCATAATTTTGTAGCCAATATAGAGGGTCTAATAAAAAATATTACCGTACTGAAACATGACGAGCCCTTGAAAATGATTTTTGACGAAGGAGCCCAATATGATAATTTATACTGATGGAAGCGCCCATCCAAACCCGGGACCAGGTGGTTTTGGGGTGATAGTACTTGACAAAGATAAAAATTTTTGTAATAATAATTATAGTTTAGTTGAAGTATATACTAAACAATTTAATAAAACCACTAATAATATATGTGAATTAAAAGCTATATTATATAGTTTTTTAAAATATGGAGTAAATATAAATAATAAGGAGTTTGCTGAAATTCCAGTTGTGTATAGTGATTCCGCCTATGCAATAAATACTTTTGAAAATTGGATGTTCTCTTGGGCTAACAATGGTTGGCGCAAAAGTGATAAAAAGATACCAGAAAATCTTGATATTATTCAAGCATATTATGATTGGTATCAAAAAGGTTATCGAATTGAATTGCGTAAAGTAAAAGGTCATAGTGGTAATAAGTGGAATGAATATGCTGACAAGCTTGCTACTGGAAAACTAACTCCAGAACAAATTATAGAATTGGAGAAAACAAATGGCTGATAAAAAGAAATTATATACAGAAGATAGTATAGAAAGTTTATCACCTCTTGAATTTACGCGCCTTCGTCCAGGCGTCTATGCTGGTGATACGACCTATTCTACCCAATTATTAGTTGAAATTTTGTCTAATGCTATCGATGAATTCAACTTAGGGCATGGAGTAGAAATTGATATTACTTTGAATAAAGATGTAGTTATTGTAGAAGACCATGGACAAGGTTTTATTGTAAATCATACAAGAGATGATGGAAAAACTATTCTTGAAGCTGCTTTTTCCGTCCTAAATACATCTGGTAAATATCGAGAAGACGGAGCATATGAAGGTACTTCATTAGGCTCTTTTGGTATTGGCTCTAAAATTACTACTTTCCTATCTCATTATTTAGATGTTATTACTTTTAGAGATAAAAAATTTGAAAGAATACTTTTCAAAGAAGGCGTTTTTGAAAAGCGTGAAACTGGTAATCTTAGTGAAAAGACTAGTGGCACCATAGTAAAATGGCAACCAAGTGAAGAATTCTTTACTCATACTGAAGTTGAAATCTCAAAAGTGAAAGAACTTCTAAAAACAATTGTCTGTTTATGTCCAGGCCTTACCATTAAACTAGATAATAATGGTGAAATTACCGAATATTTTTCTCAAAATGGTCTTCGTGATTATGTAGACCAAAAGGTAAAAGATAAAGAAATTATTGATAATAGATTTTATTCTAAGTTTAAAAATGGAAAAGAGTCTATTGATTTTATTCTTACTTATACTACTGCGTACAATGGAACAATTGTGCCTTATGTAAATACTGGTTTAACCGAAAAAGGTTCTCATATTACTCTTATCAAGGCACTTATTACTAAAGAGTTCAATAAATTCTTTAGAGACCAAAAATGGCTAAAGGAGAAGGACGAAAATCTTACTGGTGATGATATCGCGGAAGGTCAGTATATAGTCTTTAATATTACCGCTTCTGGAGTCGCCTATGACGCGCAAGTAAAAAGTAATATTACTAAAATTGATATGAAACCGTTTATTAATGGTTTAACCGAAGATTTACGCGTTTGGCTTGAAACTAATAAAAAGGAAATTAAAGATATTGCGGATAAGGCCATCAATGCTCGTAAGGCAAGAGAAGCTGCTAAAAAGGCTAAAGATACTGTTCGGAACAAAGCTGAAAAAAAGCAAAAAGCTTTAAAATTTGATAGTAAACTTGCCGATTGTTATAGCAAAACTCGTAATAAGTGTGAAATTTATATTACAGAGGGTGACTCCGCATCCGGTAACTTAAAGACTGCTCGTAATAATGAATTCCAGGCAGTTATGCCCGTTCGTGGTAAGATTTTAAATACGCAAAAAGCTACTCTGGATAAAATCCAAAAGAATGCTGAAATTATGACTATGATAGACGCCTTCGGTCTTACCATTGACCCCAAAACTATGAAAATTACTTATAATAAAGAAGATTTGCGCTATGGTAAAATTATTATTATGAGTGATGCTGACGTGGACGGAGCCCACATTAAAAATCTTTTCTACACTTTCATTTGGAACTTCTGTCCACAACTTATTCTGGATGGCTATGTTTATGCTGGTGTACCTCCTCTGTATAAGATAACAATGGGCAAGCAGTATAAATATCTGAAAAACGATGAAGCTCTTGAACAATTTAGAAAAGAAAATGCTGGTCGTAAGTATACGGTTAATCGGCTAAAGGGTCTTGGTGAAATGGATGTAGAAGAAACTGAAGAAACTCTAACCGACCCAGACAATAGAATTATCAAGCAAATTACTATTGAAGATATGAAGGCTGCCGAAAAACTTTTCGAAGATTTGATGGGGGCTTCTATTGGTCCTCGTAAAGATTTTATTAAAGAACATAGTGCGGAGGCTACAGTAAATGTATAATAATGATTTAACCAATGAATTAGGACAAAATTTTATTGAATATGCTGTTGCTGTAAATACCGATAGAGCGATTCCTGATGCTAAGTCTGGTTTAAAGCCAGTAGCAAAAAGAATTCTATATGGTGCTTTTGACGGCGGCTATGCATTCTCTAAGCCGCACGTAAAGTGCGCCAATATTGTTGGTAATGTTATGGCAGACTGGCATCCTCATGGCGACGCATCTATTTATGGCGCTCTGGTGCGTCTTGCACAGCCTTGGGTAATGCGTTATCCTCTTATTGATTTCCATGGCTCTATGGGTAATAGAGACGGTGATGGTCCTGCTGCATATAGATATACTGAAGCAAGATTAGCAAAGCTTTCCGAGGAAGGAATGCTTGCTGGAATTAAAAAGAAGAATGTTGATTTTATTACCAACTATTCTGAAACAAAAGATGAGCCAATAACTTTGCCGGCAATCTTTCCCAATCTTCTTTGTAATCCAAATACTGGTATTGGTGTTGCAATGGCATGTAACTGGCTGCCTCATAACCTAGGAGAGGTCGCACAAGCTATTTATGACTATATGGATGGTAAGGAGCCTTCTATCCCTGGACCCGATTTCCCCACCGGCGGTCTTATTATCAATAAAAATGAACTACCTGCTATTGTCAAAAGTGGTCATGGTAGCGTAAAACTTCGTGGCAAATATGAAGTAGATGGTAATAATATTATCTTCTATGAGATTCCATATGGAGTTGCCACAGAAGCTCTTATGACAGCTATTGGTGAAGCTTGTGATGATGAACGTATTAAGGGTGTTGAAAACATTCGCAATGAAAGCAATCGTAAAGGCTTCCGCCTTGTTATTGAATGCGAAAAGGGTGCTAATTTAAACAATATCATCAACTGTCTATTTAAGGAAACTGATTTACAGACTTCAATTTCTTATAATCAGGTTGCTTTAATTGATAAAGTTCCTACCGATATGGGTCTTATTGATTGCATTAAGATTTATATTCAACATAATACCGAGTGCATTACTCGTGAAACTGAATTTGATAAGAAAAAAGCAGAAGATAAACTGGAAATTGTTGAAGGTTTATTAAGAGCTTTGGAAGATATTGATAATATCATTAATCTTATCAAAAAATCTGCCTCTGCGGCAGCGGCTAAAGATGAACTGATGAAGCAATATCATTTTACTGAACCACAAGCAAAGGCCATAGTGGATATGAAGCTTGGTAAATTAGCTGGTTTGGAAAAGATGGAAATTCTTGAAGAGAAAAATACTCTTATTGAAAGTATTGCTGCTTTAAATTTAATCTTAGCAAATCCACAAGCAGAGTTAAGAAAAAGATTACAGTCTTTGGTTGCTACATATGGTGATGCTCGTAGAACTGAACTGACTCAGATTACAGTTGCTAAAGAAGAAAAAGAGATTCAGTTTGTTGAACCTGAAAAGTGTGTTGTTGTTCTCACTGAAGCGGGTACTATAAAGCGTATTCCTACGGCCTCTTTCCGAGCACAAAAACGCAATGGTAAAGGTATAAAAACACAAGAGGATATCACAAGCATGGTGCTTCGCACTAATACAATTGATAATCTTATGATTTTTAGCAATAAGGGTCAAATGTATAGATTACTTGTAAATGATATTCCTGTTGGAACAAATACAACAAAGGGAACGCCTGTAAAAGCCCTTGTTTCAATGGAACAAGATGAAGAGCCCGCTACTATGTATTCTATTTATAGAGATACAGAAGCAAAATATGTATTATTTGTTACCAAGAATGGTATAGTGAAAAAAACCACTCTTGAAGAATATACCAACACCAAAAAGAAAAATGGTATTGGTGCTATTGTACTACGTGAAGGTGATAGCCTCGCTGCCGTTTCTCTTGTAAAAGATGAACCCCTAATTATTGTAAGTAAACAAGGGTATGTAATTAGATTTGATTCAATGGAAATTGGTTCAACTTCTCGTATGACTACTGGCGTTAAAGGTATCAATCTTGGCGCTGATGATGAGGTTGTTGCTGCTCTACCCATTCGAAATAAAGATGACGCTTTGGCAATCTTTTCTGAAACTGGTCTGGCCAAGAAGATTCTTCCAAAAGAAGTAGTGGCCCAGAAGCGTGGCGGTAAAGGTCTGATTTGCTATAAGCCTACTGAGGCGTCTGGCCTAGTTGCTGGTGCCGCCATGGTAAGTGATGAAGATAACATTTTGATTGTAAGTAATAAATCCTCTATTTGTATTGCCGCCACCGATATTCCTGCTCTTGGTAGAGCAAGTATTGGTAATCAAATGATAAAGAATGGAAAAGTTATTACAGTAAGCAAGGTATAAAGTTATGAATATAACAGAAGAAAATATTAGAAATTATATAGGCAATAAATATTTAATAAAATTGCCTATAAATAATAAATGCTATTCCAAAGAAGAAGCTAATTTTTTATCTAATAAATGCTAGAAAGAGGCCGAGATGCAAGCCCTTTATGATTATATAATGGGTAGGATTCATACGGGAATTAGGACTGGTAGTAATTATGTAGAGATATATGCTAGAGAATGTCCTTATCGCTGCTACATAGATAGAGATGATATTGTACCATTTAGCGATAAAAGTTTTGAAGTAATTAGGCTAAGAGAATTGGGATATCAAGTTACAATTTCTGGTAAGGATTTATGGTCTCATTTAATTATAGAGTGGTAAAATAAGGAGGTTTTATACCTCCTTATTTTGCTATTCTGAAAAAAATTTGATATAATATTTATGAAATAAAAGAAGGTGAAGAAATATATGACTAATTATGAAATTCTAATTGACGAACTAAATAAAGCAACTGAGGCATATGACCAAGGAAAACCATATATGTCTGACCACGAATGGGATGCAAGATATTATCATCTTGTTGCCATTGAAAAAGAACAGGGATGGGCTGCGCCCAATAGTCCGACCCAGCAGGTTCATTATAAAATAGTAAATGAGTTGGCCAAGGTGCAACATAATCATCCTATGCTATCCCTTGACAAGACTAAAAGTATTGAAGAACTAAATGAGTTTTGCGGCAATCGAACTGCTTTCTTGTCTCTAAAATTAGATGGCTTAACTTGCTCTCTTTATTATGCGAATGGACGCTTACAAAGAGCAGAAACTCGCGGCAATGGTTTAATAGGTGAAGATATAACCCATAACGCTATGGTAATTCCTTCAATTCCTAAGCGAATTGAATACATGGATGAACTTGTGGTTGATGGTGAAATTATTTGCCTTGACCAAGATTTTCAACCTTTTGCCGAAGAATATGCTAACTCACGCAATTTTGCCGCAGGCAGTATTCGTCTTTTAGACTCTAAAGAATGCGCAAAACGCAATCTTACTTTTGTCGTTTGGGAAATGGTAAAAGGTTATGTAGAAGAACATAGCGCCATTAAAAGACTTCAACAATTACGACAATTGAACTTCCATATTGTTCCATTTGAAGTAATTGATAGTAATTGGTGGGAAAAATCAATTGAAAATGGTAGGCTTGATATTAAAAGAGAAGAAATTAATCAACAACTTATAGATAGTTTAAAGTTAATGGCAAAAGTTGGCGGCTATCCAATTGATGGTTTAGTTGTTAAATATGATGATATTAACTACGGTGCTTCGCTTGGTATGACAGCCCATCATAGACGAGATGGATTAGCATTTAAATTCTTTGATGAGTCAGTTGAAACCACTCTGAGAGATATTGAATGGTCTATGGGTCGTACTGGTAAATTAACTCCGGTCGCCATTTTTGATGAGATTGAGTTAGAAGGAACAAAAGTAAGCAGAGCCAATCTTCATAATTTATCTATTATGTGGGAGACTTTACAATGTGAGCGTAATATGGTTACCCTAACACCTATTACTCCTCAAACCGTATATGTGTATAAGGCTAATCAAATCATTCCTCAAATTGAACGTAGTGAGCCAACCGAATTGGGCATGTATAATTTCATCAAACTACCTATTCATTGCCCTTGTTGTGGTGAACCTACTATCGCAGTAGTGGAAAATAATATTTCAAATCTTTGGTGTAAAAATTCATTATGTTCTGGTAAATTGGTCAATAAGTTAAACCATTTTTGTGGAAAAAAGGGTCTTGATATAAAAGGACTTTCTGTTGCCACACTTGAGAAACTTATTGATTGGGGTTGGGTAAATTGTTTTGCCGATATCTTTAGGCTTGAGGAACATGCTATCGAATGGTATGATAAGCCTGGCTTCGGTCAGAAATCCGTAGAAAAACTACTTGACGCAATTTATCAAGCCAAGCATAACTCTACTCACGAATCTTTTATTTCTGCTATTGGAATTCCTTTAATTGGAAGAACAATGGTAAAAGAGCTAATGAAAAATGGTTTAGAATCCTATGACCAATTACGCTCTTGGGTTGCTGAAAAACGCGACCTATCTGAGATAAATGGTTTTGGTTATGAAAAAAGTTATTCTATTTTATCATTTGATTATCAAGAAGCTGATGAAGCAAGAGAATTAATGGACCTTTTTAACCCAGAACTAGAAGAGAAAATGGAGAACACTCTTGAAGGAAAAGCTATAGTAATTACTGGAACATTAAAAACTTTCAAAAATAGAGCAGAACTTCAAAGAGTAATTGAGGCGGCCGGCGGCAAGGTCGTGGGCTCGGTTAGTAAGAATACTTCATATCTTATTAATAATGATATTGAATCAACGAGCGCTAAAAACCAAACGGCTAAGCGTTTAGGCGTGCCGATTATCACAGAAGAAGATTTTTTGAAAATAATTTGACTTTTTGAAAAATTTTCTATATAATATATTCGTAAAGTTAAGGATGAAAATTTTTTATGAAGCAGAAAGAACTCAAAAACTTGGCGAAGAAAATTGCCAAATATGAGTTAATTATCCAGAAGGGTGAAGATAAGAAAGCTGTAGCTGAGGCCGAAGCATAGATTATAAAACTTTCTGGTTGCGTCGATAAGATTGAGGATATGGTTATTATCGACGAATTAGTACAAGAGTATATTGAAGAACTTTCTTGACAAAAGAAAAATTTTTTGATATAATTTTTACATAAGCTAAAAGCTTAAAATTCAAAAACAAAAATTATTTATTTTAAAGGAGAACAAACAAAATGGCAATGAGTGAAAATTCTGTAAAGATTCTAAATTATTTGAAGGAGAACCATGGCAAGAACATGACCAGCGCTGATGTCGCTGAAGCTCTTGACCTGGCTAAGGCTACTGTTAATGGCGCATTTACCGCTATGCAGAAGAAGGGTCTTGGCGCTCGTGTAGACGCTGAAATTCCCGGCGCAGTTGATGTATCTTTCTTGACTGTTACTGATGATGGCCGCGCCGCTGATATCAGCGAGATGGGTGAGACTGTTAACAAGATTATTACCTATCTTTCCAACACTACCGACCATGTTACTTTGGACGACCTGGCTTCCGCCATTGGTGTTGAAAAGCGTAGCGTAAATGGTTCTTTCAATGCTCTTGTGAAGAAGGGTCTATGCGCTCGTACCGCTGCTAAGGTTGAGGCTATGGTTCCTGTTAAGTATTTGGTTCTGACCGATGCTGGCATGGCTTTTGACCCCGCTGCTGACGCTGAATAATTTACTATAAATAACCTTATAAGGGGTAAATAAAAATTTACCCCTTATTTTTTCTAACTTTTATGCTGGAACTAATAATCGCGCTTATTCTCGGTTTAGCCATTGGCTTTGGTGTTGGTTGGCTAATTATGCGCAAACTTCCACAAGACAAAATCCGAGAAATAAACTATGAGCGATTGCGTGAAGAATAGGCGATGTTTGAGCATCGTAAGCGAGAAGAAGAAAAAGAAATAGAAGAAATTCTAAATAAAAGAGTAGAAGCTTATAAGGATTATGAAAATACCCGTAGAGAATGTGATGAAATGAATCGTCGAATTTCTTTACTAACTACTCAAAAAGATGTATTATCTAATGATGTAACTCACTTAGTAAATTAGCGGGAAGATATTTCTCGTAGCTTGGAGCAATCGCGCAAAGATGCAGAAAATACTGCAAAAGCTTTCCTAAAACAACAAATGGAAATTGCCCAAGGGCAACTTGATAAGTCTTTAGAAATAGCAGCATGGCAATACCAAGAGGCAGAAGAACAATGTAAAGAAAAATATTTACAGATGGCTGCCGAATGTGCTGAAGCTATGACAATTTAGCTGAATAACTTAACACACGACTATGCTCTTTTAGAAGCCGCTTTCGCGGATTTGCGTATCAAAGTGGATGTTGCTGTATAGGCTTCCAAGAGAGAAGAAGAAAAACGACAAGAAAAGAATTTCTATCGTTTAGTCCTTCCCGAAAGCGACTTGCATGAAATTTCCCAGTTGCGGGCAGTTGAACCTTTCTTAAGAGACAAAGAAGCTCTTAATAAAGTTATTTGGAAAGTTTATTATGAAAAACCCTATACTGATATGATTGGTCGTGTTATCGGCCAAGGAATAAAAACTGGTATTTATAAAATAACTAATATGGAAAATTAGATGTGTTATGTGGGTCAAGCTGCCAATGTAGCTGACCGTTGGCGCTAGCACATTAAGCGCGGCTTAGGCGCTGAAGCCCCAACGCGCAATAAGCTTTATCCTGCAATGCAAGCAACAGGGGTAGAAAACTTCACTTTTGAACTGCTGGAAGAATGTGGCCGAGACAATCTCGATGCTCGAGAGGATTATTGGCAGGACTTTTTCCATGCTAAAGATTTTGGATATAGTATCAAGTAAGGAGATATCCTATGTATAGAATTATTGATAATAGAGGCTCTGGAAAAACTGGGCGTTTAATGCTTTTAGCTAAAGAGACTGGCTCAAAAATCGCTTGTAATAATCCTCAAGCAATGCGCCAAAAAGCCTATGCTTATGGAATTACAGGTATTGATTTTATTCCATATAGTGATTTATTCAACGGAACAATTGACCTAAAAGATAATATCATGATTGATGAATTGGAGCTTTTTATTAAAGAATACATTGATGGTCAATTAACTGGTTATACACTTTCAAAGGATGATTAAATTATGATTTTAACAAAAGCAGATAAATATATGGTCGAAATGATACACCGTATCCAAGAACAGGGATATAAAGATATTAATCCTCGTCCCAAATACGCGGACGGCACTCCTGCTCATACAATCTCGGTAAATCATACTTTTCGCACTTATGACTTGAGCAGAGGCGAATTTCCTATTTGTACACTTCGTCCTATCGCTTGGAAAACTGGTATTAAAGAAATTTTTACCATTTATCAAAAGCCGACCAATAACATTACTGAAATGCATGAGATGGGTGTGAATTGGTGGGATGAATGGGATATCGGCGATGGAACGATTGGTCAGCGCTATGGTGCAACGGTATCTCGGTATGACCTAATCAATAATCTCATCAAAGATATTCAAAATGACCCATACGGTCGTCGTAAAATAGTTTCGCTATGGCAAGAGCAAGATTTACATGAGACTCCTGGACTTGCCCCCTGTGCCTTTCTTACAATTTGGAATGTGCGTGGTGAATATCTGGATATGGTAATGGTTCAGCGCAGTGGTGATATGCTTACTGCCTCTGGCCCTGGCGGGATTAATGAAGTTCAATATGCAGCTTTGCTTATGATGATTGCCGCTCATACTGGTTATAAACCTGGCGTATTTAGTCATATGGTTGCCAATGAACAAATTTATGACCGCCATTTTGAAGCTGCTGATGAAATGCTAGCACGAGCTGCAATTCCTTGGGAGCAGGATACTCTTTATGGTATCCCGTATTTGTATATCAAAGAAGATGTAAATAACTTCTATGATATGACGATTGATGATTTTCAGATGGTAAATTACAATCCCATCAAACCACAGCTGAAATTGGAGTTAGGTATATGATTGCTGCGATTGTTGCTATTGATAATAATTGGGGAATTGGTTATGATGGTGAACTTTTAGAGCGTATTCCAGAAGATATGAAATATTTTAGAGAACTAACTGAAGGTAATATTGTTATTATGGGGCGAAAGACTTGGGATAGCCTTCCTAAAAAGCCATTACCAAACAGAATAAATGTTGTTGTTAGTTCTAAATATATATTTGAAGCTAAATCTGGCAAAGGATAGCCTTCACTTATTTTATGTGATATGCCCCACTGTATTCAAGGAGTAACTAATCCTCGAGATGGAGATATGTTCATTATTGGCGGGGGTTCAATTTACGAACAATTACTACCATATTGTGATACTGTATATCTAACCCATATAGGTAAAGAGCATAAAAATGTAGATACTTATTTTCCTCGCATTGATAAAGACCCTGAATGGGAAATCGATACTTGCACGGAACTACGCGAGTCTGTTACTGGCATTCCCTATGCATTTCTCACCTATAAGAGAGTGTAATTGACTTTATAAACTAAATTTGTTATAATATTTATACAAGATAAAAAACTGAAAGTGAGATTATAAAATTGAAACAAGAATTTATTGATTTTCTGAATGAATTGATGAAAGCAGCACCTCATGTAGAAATGACTCCAAATGTAAAGGCTTATATTGATGCCCTCATGGAAAAGGGCGAAGAAAAGCCCGTTCTTACTGATAATGGTAAGCAAATTCTTCGCTATATGCAAGAAAATTCTGATAAAACACTTTTTAAGGCTCGTGAAATCGCAGAAGGATTATTTATTTCTTCTCGCGGTGTAAGCGGTGCACTACGCAAACTGGTTAATGATGGTTTTGCAGATAAAATGGGTGAATCACCTGTGCTTTACTCACTAAATGAAAAAGGCAAAAATTTTATTATTGAAGAATAAGGAGAAAAAAGAAAATGAAAGCAAAGATTAATAACAAGACACATATTGAAGGTTATTTGTATCAGCACTCTTTGGAAATGAAAGAGTCTGGTCCTAATTCAAAAAATCCCGGAACAGTATTTATTAGCGGTAATGTTGATATTGCCACTGATAACGATATGACAAATATTGTTACCGTTCACTATACTTACACTACTGCCACTACTAGCACCGGTAAGGCCAACAGCACTTTTAATGTCCTGAAGGATATCGTTGATGGCAAGTTATGCAGCGTTATGGGTCATGGTGCTGATAAGGCAGCTATGCTTGCTATTGATTCTGCCATTGGCCTAAATGAATTCTATTCTGACCGCAATGGTAAGGAAGAGCTAGTTTCCGCTAAGCGCAATGAAGGCGGTTTCGCAGTTGTGAAATCTTCTATTAACGAAGATGAAACCAAGCGTAACACTTTTGACGTTGACATGGTTATCACTGGCGCTCGTATGATTGAAGCCGATGATGAAAAGGGTTTACCCGAAAAGATGATTATTCGTGGAGCTATTTTTGACTTCCGCAACGCTCTTCTTCCCGTCGAGTTTTCTGTTTTGAATCCCAATGCTATTAACTACTTTGAAGGTTTAGGCGCCTCTCAAAGCGAGCCTGTTTTTACTCGTTTACAGGGCCGTTTAATTTCCGAAGTCGTTAAGCGTACTGTAACTGAAGAGTCTGCCTTTGGCGAGCCTATTGTCAAAGAATACTCCAGCACTCGTAAGGACTATGTCATTACCTGGGCTGCTGCTGAACCTTATGCTTGGGAAGATGAGTCCGGCATCACCGCCGCTGAGCTGAAGAAAGCTATGGCTGACCGTGAAGTTTATTTGGCTGGTGTAAAGTCCCGTCAAGACGAATATAAGGCTTCTAAGGGCCAGGCTGCTGCCGCTCCTGCTACCGGTGGATTTAATTTCTAATCCACCAATAGGAGGATTGAATTATGGCTATAAATTTATTAGCTCTAAAACCTCATAAGGTCTCTCGCGACCTTTCTGGATATATTACTTATATCTATGGCGAAGGCAAGACTGGTAAAACCACTCTTGCCTCCAAAATGCCAAAGGCTCTTCTATTAGCCTTTGAGCGTGGATATAATGCCATTCCTGGTATTATTCCTCAAGACATTACCACTTGGGGTGAATTAAAGCAGGTTATTCGTGAGTTGAAGAAACCTGAAGTCCAAGAGGTATATAAGAGTATTCTTGTTGATACTGTTGATATTGCCGCTGGACTTTGCGAAAAATATGTTTGCTCTCAAGCTGGAGTTGAAAAGCTAAGTGATATTCCTTATGGCCAAGGTTGGACTAAGGTTAAAAAGGAATTTGAAGAAGCTTTCCGCTCTATTACTCAATTGGGCTATGCTGTTGTATTTATTTCTCATGTAAAGGAAAAGACTTTCAAAAAGAAGGATGGAACTGAATATAATCAGTATATTCCTTCTTGTCCTTCTACTTACAATGAGATTGCTAAAAATATGGCTGACATTTATGCTTTCGCTGAAAAGTATGAAGATAATGGAACTGCTAAAGTCCGTTTAGTTTTGCGCTCTGTAGACAATAGCGCAGATACTGGTTGCCGTTTCAAATACATTACTCCTGTCATTGACTTTGAGTATAATGAATTAGTAAAGGCTTTGAATGACGCTATTGATAAGGAATCTCAAGTTACTGACGCTTCCTTGTTTACAAATGAAAGAGCTACTACTGTTGTAGCAGCGACTTTTGATTATGATGCTTTGATGCGTGAATTTGGTGATATCGTTGGAGACCTTATGAGTAAGGACCCCACTTACTTCCAACCCCGCATTACTCAAATTGTTGATTCTATTTTGGGTAAGGGCAAGAAGGTATCTGATGCCACAATTGACCAAGCTGAATTAGTTAGTTTGATTATTGACGAAATTAAGGCAACATTGATAAATAAGTAAATATTCAACCCTGGGTAAAAAACCCAGGGTTTGATTTTATCTAAAAAAAATGCTATAATATTTATATAAAGTTATAAGGAGTGATAAAAATAGCACATAGTGTAAAATGTTCTATTTGTGGCGCTCAATTCGACCGAGATAAAATCGCTTTTGTCTAGACAGCCGCAAGACGCTATGCTCATGCAAGTTGTGCTTTACGTCAAGCCGCAGATGAGAATAAAGAATTAGAATTAGAAATAAAAGACCCAAATGACTTTATCACTTGTAAATATTGTAAAAAAGTTTTCAATAAAAAAGAAGAAGAGTATATTCAAATTACAAATTCCACCTATGCCCATATTAAATGTGCAGAATTGGAGTCTAAAAGAGAAAAAACCGACGCTGAAAAACTTGATGATTATATTATGAAGCTTTTCAATTATGATTATGTACCTCCAAGAGCAAAGAAGCAGATAAATCAATTTATTCAAGAATATAATTATACCTATTCTGGAATACTAAAGGCGTTAGTTTATTTTTATGAAATAAAGGGCGGCGACCGCGAAGCGGCGCACGATGGAATAGGTATTGTACCTTTTGTATGGCAAGATGCTTACAATTATTATTATAATTTATGGCTTGCTAAACAAAAAAATGAAGATAAAGATTTATCTCAATTTATTCCGCAAACTATAGAAATTAGAATTACGAGTCCAGAAAGAGAACCCTATAAAAAAGCAAGATTCTCTTTCCTTGATGAAGAAGAGGTGACCGCCAATGGCGAGTAAATATATTGACCCAGTAAGTATAATCCAAGTAATTGGTAATGTATTCAATTCACCCAGACTATTGGATTATGAAGATAAATATACAATTACAGAAAATGATTTTGCCGACCAATTTCATAAAATCACTTTTGGCGCTATTTATAAATTGCATGAACTTGGCGCTGAAAGCATTACAGTTGAAAATATTTTAGACTTTTTAAGCACAAGACCCAAGAGTGAAGCAATATTCAAACAGCAGAAGGGCGAAGAATGGCTTATAAAAGCGGCTGATGTTGCAAGTAATTCAAGCTTTGATTATTATTACGGTCGTATGAAAAAAATGTCATTACTTCGTGCCTATGATAATTATGGAGTGGATGTTTCTTTTATTTATGACCCTGATAATATTTTAGATGTAAAAAAGAAACAATTACAAGAAGATTATCTTGACAATGCCACACTTGAACAAATAGCTCATAAAGTTGACGAACGCATTGACGCCATTCGAATGGAGTATGTTGATGATGAGTTTGGTGAAGCTCATCAGGCCGGTGAAGATATTTTTGGATTAATTGACCGCTTAAAAGAACGACCAGAAGTTGGTGTCCCATTATATGGGCCGCTCATTAATACTGTTACTCGTGGCGCAAGACTTAAAAAGTTTTATTTGCGCTCGGCGCCAACTGGTGTGGGTAAATCAAGAACAATGATAGCTGATTGCTGTCAAATTGGTTGTAATCGAATTTATGATGAAATTTTTGGTTGGATAAAAAATGGAGTTGCTGAACCAACTTTATATATTGCCACAGAGCAGGATAAAGAAGAAATTCAAACTATGATGTTAGCCTTTTTATCTTGCGTAAATGAAGACCATATTTTGAATGGAAAATACGAGGGCGATGAAGAGGCGCGCGTACGCGAAGCAGCGCGCATATTATCAGAAAGCCCTATTTATATTGAAGTCTTGCCAGACTTTTCTCTACAAGATGTAGAGAATAAAATCAAGAAAAATATTCGTGACCACAATATTAAATATTGCTTCCACGACTATATACATACAAGTCTAAAAATTTTGGAAGAAATTTCTAAAAAATCTGGCGGTGTAAAGTTAAGAGAAGATAATATTTTATTTATGTTATCCACTCGCTTGAAAGATATTTGTAATAAATATGGCATTTTTATTATGTCTTCTACCCAGTTAAATGGAGATTATGTAGAATCAGAAACCCCAGACCAAAATTTATTGCGTGGTGCAAAAGCTATTGCCGATAAAATAGACTTTGGTAGCATTTTATTACCTGTAAAGGAAAAAGATATTGAAGCCCTTGGTAGGATTCTTACCTCCAATACTTTTGATAGACCCAATCTAAAACTTTCTATTTACAAGAATAGACGAGGAAGATATAAAGGTATTTATTTATGGTGCCAAGCCGACCTTGGAACTTGTAGAGTAAAACCTATGTTCGCAACAGACTATGGATATGAAATTATACCCATGGATGATATAAAAATTATAACAGAAGATAAAGGGGCTTTTTAAGGGCAGAATTAATTAAAATGCTCCTTATCTCCTTCATTAATATATGAAAGGAGATGAAATAATGCCAAAATTAATAGATTTAACTGGACAAACTTTTGGGCGGTTGACCGTGGTAGAAATTGATAAAAGCATTTATAAAGGTGCTAAAAAATGGATTTGTAAATGTAGTTGTGGAGCCACTAAAAGTGTTCAGGGGGCCAATTTAAGAAGTGGTGCAACTCAATCTTGCGGTTGTTTACAAAAAGAAAAAACTACGCATTCTTTTATAGGCCAACGATTTGGAAAATTGGTAGTTTTACAAGATAGTGGAAAAAGAAAATCAAATAGAGGCGTTATTTGGACTTGCAAATGTGATTGTGGAAACGTTTGTGATATTGCAGGAACAAGCTTATAGCAAAAAGACACTTTATCTTGTGGTTGTTTAAAACAATCCCATGGAGAAATGATTATTGAACTTTTATTACAAGAAAAGGGTGTTTCTTATCAAAAAGAGTATGTCTTTAAAGATTTAAAGACCCCCAAAGGCGGATATGCTCGTTTTGATTTCGCAGTTTTTAATGATGATAATTCAATTAGTCATTTAATTGAATATGACGGAGAAACGCATGACCCCGCTCGGATTCATGGCTGGAATACTGAAGAAAAAGTTCAATACCAATTACTATGTGATAAAATTAAAACCGAGTATTGTAAATAGCACAATATTCCATTAATTCGCATTCCATATACTAAAACCAATATAACAATAAAAGACTTATTATTATCTTAAAAGGAGAAAAAATATGAGAAAAGAATTTGGAGTAGTAATTCGTAAAGAAGGTGGCCTAAGCGAAAAGTGTGGTGGCGTTGAATATACTATGACTAGCGCTCTGGCTAATCATATTATGAAAACCCATAAAGGCCCCAAAAAGAATAAGCAAGAAGTTCTTTGCGCCTATGTCAATGAGCAATTTGGTCTCAAAGGTAAATGCGTAAAGGTGTTGATTGAACTTGATAAACTTTGATAAAAGTAAAATCAGAGAAGCTTTAACAGTTGAAAATGTATTTGAAGTTTTTTCTGATTTTGGAGGAGACCCGGAGTATACTGACTTCGGGATTCTCTCCTCTACTATTTGTCATAATATGCCTGGTGAGGGTAGTCGAAAATTATATTGGTATAAAAATACTGGGTTATGCAGATGCTATACCGGTTGTGATGAACCAACATTTGATATCTTTGAACTAACTATCAAAGTTTTTCAAATTCAACAAAGTAGAGAAATTGATTTAAATGATGCCGTGCGTTTTATTGCCGCTAAATTTGGCATTGCTGGTGATTATGAAGAATCTAATTTGGATTTACCCGCGGATTGGAAAATATTTGATGGATATTCTAGGGTTCAAGAGGTTGAAGTAAAAGATTATTCAGTTCAACTCAAAGATTATGACCCAATTATATTAGAGCGTTTAAACTATAATATAAAAATAACACCTTGGCTCAATGAGGGAATAAACCAAGAGGCTTTAAAAAAGGCACAAATTGGATACTTCCCAGGAAGCGATATGATTACGATACCGCACTACGATAAGGATGGGCGTTTTGTAGGATTGCGCGGAAGAGCTATGGCGGCCGATGATGTAGAGCGCTATGGTAAATATCGCCCAGTAAAAATCTTCAAACAATTATATAATCATCCTCTTGGAATGAATTTATATGGTTTAAACTGGGCAAAAGATAATATTGCCGTTTTAGAAAAAGCAATTATTTTTGAATCAGAAAAGTCTGTATTGCTTTATATGAGTCATTTTGGCGCTGATAATAGTATCGCAGTAGCCTGTTGTGGTAGTAATGTATCTGCTTATCATATACATATGCTATTGGAGGCAGGGGCTAAAGAAATTATTATTGCGTTTGATAGACAGTTCCAAGAAATTGGAGATAATGAATTTAAACATTTGACCAATAACCTTACTAAATTACATAACAAATATAAAAATGATGTAAAACTTAGTTTTATATTTGATAAAAAAATGATTACCAATTATAAAGCAAGTCCAATTGATGAAGGCAAGGAAAAATTTTTACAGCTTTTCAAGGAGAGAATAAGGCTATGAGAGGAACTATATGGGGCAGAAATATTGAAAGAGCTCGTCCTATTTTTTGGAAAATAGTCAATGATTATAAATATGTAAATATTCACCCTGTGAAAATTCGAGACAATGCACATTGTTGTCAAGTTATATTTGAAAATGGTGATATTTGGACAGCGGTAGGAGCCTCAGAAAGTCAAAGAGGACGCAGGTCAAACATATCTTTAGTTGATTATAGTATCGATGATGAGATTATTAATTAGGTCATTAGACCAGCAACTTCTACGCCACCCTATAGCGTATTAGATTATTTTTGGGTAGAAGAGGATAATAATATTGAAGAAAAATTCATATAAATAGTGGGTTGATACCTTGAAAGGAGATTGATAAATTATGAATTATCAACTAATAGCGCCTAGGCTGCCCAATACCTCAGTCATTGAATAGGTGCTACTAAATAGAGGTATTCAAGCTTAGGATATTAGACACTATTTGAACACAAGTGATAAAGACATTTTAGACCCAACTCTTATAACAAATATAAAAGAAGGGGCTAAAATGCTCATTTATCACATCTCTCAAGAACATAAAATTTTTATTTAGATAGATAGCGACTGTGATGGCTATACCAGTTCTGCTTTTCTAATCAACCATCTAAATAGTCTGTTTCCTGGTTTTACACAAAATAATATTTATTATCGTGTTCACGAAGGAAAACAACACGGACTTATTCTTGAGACAATTCCAGAAGATGTAAAATTAGTTATTGCGCCCGATTCGTCAAGCAATGACTATGAAGTTCATCAAGCTTTGCGA
>JAEIGA010001289.1_pt1 | contig 38967 bp, 71 predicted proteins | sample 9270691 | NCBI WGS metagenome assembly JAEIGA01 (sample SAMN17057246, study PRJNA624740) | gut metagenome | biome: biome; isolation source: fecal sample | host: Bos grunniens | place: China: Xizang | collected 2019
GAAGGGAGGCGATCATTCTTATGGCATTTGGACAGCCCAATTACTCCTATTTCGGCGGTGCTGGCTATCAGTCGGCAATCTATCCGCAGCCCGTTCCGCCCTACCAGCAGCGGCAGGAACAGCCCACCGTAATACAGCAGCAGCCCGGTATGCTCCCGGCACGATATGTCACCGGCAGGGAGGAGGCCGTGGCAGCGCAGATCATCCCCGGTGATCCCTTTATTTTTGCCGATTTTGCGCATGGCAAGGTCTATGTCAAGCAGATCAACCCTCAGACGATGGCGGCAGATTTTGTGGAGTTTACCCGTGTGCAGCCTGTGCAGGTGCAGGAAGCCCCGCAGCAGCCGCAGGTGCAATTTGCCACCAAGGAAGATTTGGAAGCTCTCAGGGCGGATATGGAAGCCCTGCGCACATCTATGCAGCCCAAGACCAGCAGAAAGGCGGTTGTGACAAATGAGGAATAACGTTCAGCAGATTTTCCAGGCCGTACAGAACGGCGCGAATCCCAACGTGATAGCTATGCAAATTGCGCAGCAGAACCCCGTTTTCCGTAACGCTTTGAACATGGCAAACGGAAGAACCCCGGAACAGATTCTAGGCATGGCCCAGCAGATGGCGCAGCAGCGCGGCGTTGACCTTAACCAGGTCGCACAGCAGTTGGGCATGCAGCTTCCCAAATGATTTGAACGGCAGGGCCCGCCGATTCAGATAAAACCACAAACATCAAAGGAGGAAATATTTATGGCAGAAAATGGAGATTTCGCAATGGGCTACGCACTCGGTCAGGATTCTAACGGTGGCGGCAACAGCGGCGGTGGTATGGGCTTCGGCAATGGCTGGGGCGACCTCGCAGCCCTGTTGATCATCGCTGGCCTGTTCGGTTGGGGCGGTAGAGGCGGCGGCTTTGGCGGCTTCGGTGGTGGCGGTAACTCCGGCGGTGGTGAAGGTGGCGGCTGTGCTTGTGTAACCCGTGCCGACCTTGCTTCCAGCTTCAGCTTCAACAACCTTGAGAACGCCGTGCGCGGCATCTCGCAGGGCATCTGTGACAGCACCTATGCGCTGAATAACAGCATCATGTCTGGCTTCCACGGCGTAGACAACGCTGTCTGCAACCTTGGCTTCAACATGCAGCAGGGCTTCAATACTCTGGGCTACAACATGAAAGACTGCTGCTGCGAGACCCAGCGACTCATTGAGCGCGGCTTCTGCGATGTGGGCTATGCTATGGCGACGAACACCGCCAACATTGTCCAGTCCGGCCACAACGACACCGACCGTGTAATTGCCAAGCTGGATGCAATGGAGAACGCCCGCATGCTCGAAAAGATCGATGCACTGCGTACTGAAAACCAGACGCTCAGATTCCAGGCTTCTCAGGCCAACCAGAACAACTACATTGCAGCGACCATCGATGCCGCCACGGCAGAGGTTCTGCGCCGTACTGGCCACTCTTGCCCCACGGCTGCATATCTCGTACAGCCCCCGACCCCGGTCAACTTCCCGACCAATGGTTGCGGCACGGTACAGTTCGGTGGTTACGGCGGCAATGGCTGCGGCTGCGGTTGCGGCTGACACATCGCCCTGATGGGCTGACAAATTCGGGCAGCGGAGTCCCCGCTGCCCTGAGTAAGGAGGTATAACGATGAGTTGCAAAAACGTATGTCGCTTGTGTAGTCGACTCATAATCTCACAGGCTGTAACCTTCGCAGACGGCACGCTGACAATCAATCTCCCGGCTGGAAGCTACGCCAACGGATGCAAATATTGCATCATCGTTGCGCAGACGATCCCTGCCGAAACGACGATAACCGCGCCGGTGGTCATAACCATTGGCGATGGAACCGAGGAATACCCGCTGACCAATCGCTGTTGCGCACAGGTAACAGCGTGCGGCATCAGAACGCGCACCAAGTATTCTACAATAGTATCCACAAGCGCAGTCGGCGGCGCGTTCAAGATGCTGGGCAACCCCTGTTGCTCACCTGACAACAGCTTGGCAGCTATCGACGGTACGGCACCCGATGCAGCAGCGGGAGGAGGTGATGGTGCATGAAGCCCGGAATGAAAATGATGGTTATGGATCGTATGACTCGACAGCCCGAAAACAACCGCAGCGAGTACGGCGGCGGCAACCGCAGAATGATCGGTTATGACCGTGATCGAAGCGGCAATGCCAATACTTCTAACTATGGAGGTATGGAAGGCGGCTCGATGAATTACGGTGGCTATGGCGGTGAAAACAACCGCATGGAGTACGGTGGTGGTTCTTCCAACTACGGCAACAACAACCGATACGAAATGGAAGAAACCGAAAACCGTCGCAGGCGTGATTCTCGCGGACGGTACATGGAAGGCGGCGGCTCCTATAACGAAGGCTACCGTAACGAATACGACGAAGGTCGCTATGGCTACGGACGCAACGAAACCGAATCCAGACGGCGCAGAGACAGGCGTGGGCGATACATGATGGAAGGCATGGGCGATGACGAGGAGGAGTATGACAAGCCCTCGCAGGTCTGGTTTCCCCCGAACATGATGGGCGGCAGTCGCTACGGTTTCGGTGATGTCTATGCCGATGTGTATGCCGGAAGCGCAATGAACCGTCCTATGGGCGGCATGATGGCTATGATGGGCGGCGAAATGTCCGAACCCGTGGACGAGCATACTGCTCGGAAGTGGGTGCAGAAGATGGACGGCGGCGAGCATTTCAAGATGGAGCAGGCCGATCAGCTGAGAGCAAGCATGTGCCCGGATTGCAAGAAATGGGATTTCTATGTAGCAATCAACGCAATGTATTCGGATCACTGCGAAACCGCCAAGAAGGTCAACATGGACAAGCCTGAGTTCTACGCAATGCTGGCAAAGGACTTCCTCAAGGACACCGATGCCAAGCCGCACAAGCTCAGAAATTACATGACCTATGTCGCAAAATGAACGAAGGGCCGGAGAAATCCGGCCCTAATTTAATATATCAAATAAAAGTGGGTGGGAAAGTGGGTGGGAAGCTCATAAGAAAACCCCCGAAAACGCTGTGTTTTCAGGGGTTTTTAAATGGTCGAGGTGACAGGATTTGAACCTGTTATCTAAATACTTTTTAGTATACTCTGTATATAAATAACCACATTGTCGATGGGATATATTGTATATATCACACAAGGCATATGATACAATAAAAAGCAAAACGGGTGGGAAAGTGGGTGGTGCTTTCAGCTGTTCCCCAGAACCTTCCCGAATACATCATCCACATATTGCGCGGCACGTTCTTTCTCTCCGTCCACCTCATGTCCGTAGACCTTGATCGTGTCCATCGATACGGAGTGACCCACAAGCGTTTTCAGCAGTTCCAGCGGCATGTCTATCTTGTTGATTGATATGAACGTATGGCGCAATTCATGGATAGTGCAGCTAATCCCGTGATGTTCCCGATATTTCACCCAGTGCTTGTAGATCATGGCTGGATCGGAACGTTCGCCGTACTTGTCCGGGAACACCCACGCTGATTTGATCCCCATTCGATCAAGCATGGCCCGCTGTTCCGCGATGATGCTTGCGGCAATGCCGGACAATTTCATCTGTCGGCGTGCATTGTCGTTTTTGCCGTGGGTTTCTTCTCGATATTTGTTGATGTTGCGCTTGACGGACAGAATCTCCCCTACATCCTCATTGCGCAGCCCTGCAAGCTCACCTCTGCGCAATCCTGTAACCACATAAAATCGCCACGCATTGATGTAAAAGGCCGGGGCAAGTTTTCCCCTGTACGGCATAAGGTCGTCAGAAAACAACACCTTCAAATCTGGTGGCTGCAAGATTTGCTTTTCCTTTTGCGGCTTGGCTGCGTTGGGGACAGTGAGCTTCTTTTTGATCGGTTCTATCTCCCAGCGTTCGCCGTCACAATAGGCGATAAATGCGTTGATGCTGGCGATTACATTCTTGCATGTGCGCTCGGAAAGCGGCTTATCTCTATTCACCAGGTCATTGATGCACCGCTGCCAGTCCATGCGAGATATGGTAGACAGCCGCTTCATCTTCAATGCGGGCAATATATGCAAGCGTCCAAATCTTTCGTTGTTCTTATAATTGCCCGTGCCTGTTCCCTGTTTAAGGTTGTCAAGGTATAGCTGCCATGCAGCATCCAGCCGCATATCCTCCGTGCCTTTTTCCAGCCATTCATCTGCCTTGTTTTCTGCCGCGTGCTTGCCCTTGCGCCCTTTGATGGAGCTTGTGAAGCCCTTGCGGACACCATCCTTTTGTACTTTAACTTGCCAATACCCCTTGGCTTCAATCCAGATCGCTTCTGATCTTCTTTTACTGACCATAAAATCCACCTCTCTATATTGAAAAGTGGACACGAGTGTGCTACAATAATCCTGAGCGTGATGTTGAGCAATTCGCATCCACCCATGTCCCCGAAGGCGGCAACCTTCGGGGGCTTTTTTTATTTATTGAGCAGAGCAGAGCACCTGCAATGCACGAAGACGGCGTTCGCTTGTTTCTTCGATAGTTTCAATCGTTCTTTCTTTTTCTTCAAGCAGACGCTCCATGAATTCCACCTTTGTTTCAAGCATGGCTATGGTTGCGTCTTTTTCGCGTATAATGGCCTTCTGGGCTTGCAAATCCTCCGTCTGCACAAGGATGCGTTCCTTGATGGCTGCGGTCGTTTCCGGCATATCCACAACGACATCACCGACAACGGCAGCGGGCACAGCATCCAGTTTGAGTGCTTCCACGGGATCATCGATCTTCTTGTCGATTGAATCATAAAACGCATCGATAGATTCTCCGACGGATTTCAGCATTGCACAGACATACGGGAAGTTCGGAATGTTCAGAGATGAACTGAGATAGCGTGCAACGGTGCTTTCAGGTACACTTGCTTTATCGGCCCACGATTCGATCGTGAGGCCGTGTTTTTCTTTTATGCGCTTGAGACTTTGGGTCAATACGCTTTTGCTGTTTCCCATAAAATCTGCCTTTCTATCAGCGTGTTATCAACGCCATATCACCATGTTTAACATTCTATCAGCGTGCTGAGCAGCGTGATTCTTCGAATTTGGGTATGGATTTCGCAGCGTGGTTGTCAGCTATTATTGCAGCAACGCAGCCGCACAGCGGCAATAAAGGAGGTTAACACCATGCCCAGACGCAACCATCCCAAGCACAGCTCGATTAAGCATTTCGACATCGTAGAAGTCTACGAACCCGACCACCCCGATGTACGCAAGTTCATCTCACTGCCCAGGAAGACCATCTTCGTCAACCATGCCGCCCCGCCGGATGCAAAGATCATCCGGGTGGGCTGGGCCGATGATGATGACCTGCGGAACATTCAATGATAAAAAACGCCTGTTTTTTCATCATGAACGCAAGAAAATCTCGTAATAACCTGCGAATTTCTCAAATTTTCTTCTCTTTTGTCTTGCTTTCTTCGGCGAGTTCCTTCTGTTCCTGTGCGGAAGTATATTCCATAAATGTCTTGGCATCTTCCTTGCCCAGCACCACGGGAACCTTCTTATATTCAACGCCGCCGCACATGATCTTGGCCTTGCCAAAGAATTCCTGGAACTGCTGCTTTTGATAATTTGCTTCGGCTTCAAGCACCACCATTACGATTTCCCTGCCGTGTTCAGAAAGGTCTTCGTATTTGGCAGCCATCATCAAAGATTCATCAGAAAGAGCATCAGACCCATATACCATATAATCCAGCGACACCTTGTAATATTCACAAATTTTCTGGATTGTAGAAATCTGCGCTTTTTCCCAACCTCTTTTGAACAAGCCATCAAGGGTGGTATAGGGTATTCCAGACTTTTTTGCCAGCGTTGAATTGTTATCGCCAGCCTTATCCATCAACAATTTCAACCTATTTAAGAAATCCATTGTCAGCGCCCCTTTCGTAACAGCATTTGCCTTCGATGAATCTGTCACACTTCTTCCAGATTGGTGAATTCTTCCAGCTTGCGTTCTTCTGATTCTTTCAAAGCACGAACAGTTTCGCTTTCTGGCCTGTTATTTTGCGTTGCAATTTTAAATATTGCATCTATGACTTCTCTGGTGTGTAGCTCAAGAGAATCATAAACCCTCGCGATTTCCATAGCACGATCAGACGGCGCGTTTTTCTGCGGAACATTCTTTAACCTTGGCGGTTCTCCTATATCCACAGGCATATCCTCAATTGTTTCGAAGAGTTGGTGCGTCGTCATGCCCATACCTCTCGCAATCTTGGATAACGTTTCATAAGCGACAATCGGAGGATTGCCAGTACTTGGATTTAGATTGTTCTTTATCATGGACAAATACGCAGGAGAAATACCAATAGTCTTTGCGAACGATCTATAAGACATCTTGTTTTTCTTCAAATATTCGTCAATCAAATCTCGCAGTGTCATATTATTTCACCCCTTGACCTGTGTTTAGTAGATTGTACAATATTTTAACGGTTTTGTCAAGTCTTTTAAACATTTAAATCATTTAGTCCACTTGACAAAGTGTTTACTCCGCTGTATACTATACATACAGTCCACTAAACATTCAAACAAAAAACGGAGGTGAATTTGTGGGTTACAGAATCAAAGAAGTGCGAAGAAGAATCGGCATGACACAGACGGAGCTTGCTAAAAAAAGCAAAGTCAGCCGTGTTACGATCTGGGCGCTTGAAACCGGAAAGCAGACAACCACAACGGTGAACACTCTGGCAAGCATAGCGAAAGCACTTGGCGTACCTATTGACGCTATCTTCACCGTCACCGACGACCGCACCGCATAGGAGGCACACAATGGTTGAGCTCCACATCGAACCCCTGGCAGACATCTTTGATCTGCTGCTGGGCATCGGGTTGATCGGCCTTGGCCTGTGCGGCCTGGCGGTCATCATCACCGTGGAAATCTTCTATTTCCGCAACCCCAAGTATATCAAAGAATATTACAGAAAGGAGCGCGAGAAGAAGCATGGCAAGACCTTACGCACGGCTGCGCGGTAAGCTCACGCAGCACGAACTGACCAACGATTTGCTGGCACGGCAGCTGCTGCTGACCCCCAGCACGGTTTCGCGAAAGCTGAACGGACATTCGCCCTGGACGAGCGACGAGATGTGGCAGATCATGGAACTCATCGGCGAACCTGCACACATGATGCACAAGATGTTTCCCAAGGATGGGCAGAACGAAGAAGGCTGCACCCGAATGAAAGGAGCAAGAACAGCATGAGAATCGACGATATTCAGTTCAGAATCGTACAGAAGCAAGCGGAGCTTGAAGAAAAGAAGTGGTGGCGCGATCATTTCATCGCCCGACGGAACGAAATGCGCAAGCGCAACGCCCCGACTGGCATCACCACCCGATACGACCTTGACCTGGTTGATGTGATCGAAAAGATCAACCTGATCAACATCGAATTGTGGGATTTGCAGGATCGCCTGCTTGAGCCTGTATGATGGACGACGCAACGCTCCACGATATGATCCGTGACGAAAAGGAGCACTTCGACAAATTGGAAAAACGGCGTGCACGGGCCATCCTCATGAACGAATCCCGCGATGTGCTGGCGCATTACAACAATATGCAGAACATGAGCCTGCGCGTCTACAACGAACTGCTTGCGGAGAAATACCGCCGTGAAAATGAAATGAGCCGCCGGTGACAGCAACACCGACGGCCCAGAGGTGAAGATTGGGAAATCCTTCACCTCTGATGATAGCACAAATCAGGAGGAAAAACAAGTGGAAGAACGCAACATTTTGACCGCGATCGACACCCTTGCCGCAGAAATCAACCTTCTGCGCTACAAAAACGAACGCCTGGAAGCAGAGAACGCCGCCCTCAAGGCCGCGCTTGAATCCCGGCTGAAGGTTTCTGTGGAGGTTGGCAGCAATGAATGATAACTATTTCGTCCGGCTCAACAACATCAATGTCAACGACCACAAAGAGCAGAAAAACGGACTTGATTATCTTTCATGGGCGTGGGCATGGGGCGAGGTAAAGAAGCTCCACCCGGATGCAACCTATACCATTTACGAAGACGCAAGCGGCTGCTTTTATCACAACGACGGGAAAACCTGCTGGGTGAAGACGGGCGTGACCATCAACGGCATTGAGCACATTGAATATCTGCCCGTGATGAACAACCGCAATCAGAGCATCCCCCTTGCAGGCGTGACCAGCTTCGATGTCAACAAGTCCATCCAGCGCAGCATCACAAAAGCATGTGCACGACACGGCCTTGGATTGTACATATTCGCCGGAGAAGATTTGCCCGATGAAGAAGATGGGCAACAGGTGAAACCGCCGCAGAAGGGCGCACAGAAACCCACACAGCCCCCTGCACATGATCTTGCGGATGCAGACCTGATCGCACAGATTTACGATCTTGCGTCCAGCGATAACATCAAATGGTTCGAGGAGAAATACGGTTCCTGCATGCAGTTCATGCCGAAAGCAACCGCCCTCAAGGCCATTGCGAAACTGAAAGGAGAATCCTGATGGCGAAGCTCTACGAACTGACCGAAGCCTATGTCGAATTGCTGGCTATGCTGGAAGACTGCCAGGACGACAAAGAGCGCGAACAGGTTTATGCGGAGCTTGACTCGCTGGACGGCGATATCTCCGCTAAGGGCGAGGTTTACGCCCGGATGATGAAGAACGCACAGGCTGATGCAGATGGGTTTGAGAAAGAGATCAAGCGACTGCAAGCCAAGAAGAAAGCCGCCGAGAATCTTGTGGCGCGGCTCAAGAATCACCTGATCTTTGCGATGGAACTTGCCGGAGCAACCGAACTGAATACCGGGATCGGTAAATGGCGCAGGCAACAGAACCCGCCCAGCGTACAGATCATTGATGCTGAAAAAGTCCCCGACGAATTTACGCTGCCGCAACCGCCGAAGATTTCCAACGCACTTATCCTTGCTCACTGGAAGGAAACAGGCGAAATTCCCGACGGATGCGATGTTGTTCGCACCGAAGGAATACGGTTCCATTAGAGGTGCAGCATGCCGATGAAATATATCAAGGTCTACTACGACTGGATAGACGCAACTCAGATGCTCAAAGACGCTGAGAAGGGTCGGCTGATCGACGCTATGGTGAGATACGCCAAGGGCGAAGGTTTGCCGAAAGATTTCAGCGGGAATGAGCAGTATGTTTTCCCAATGTTCAAGTTACAGTTAGACCGCGACGGAGATGCCTACGAAGAAGTTTCCGAAAAAAGACGGCAAGCAGGTGCTAAAGGCGGCAAGCAAACGCAAGCAAATGCTAGCAAAATCAAGCAAACGCAAGCAAATGCTAGCAAAATCAACCAAGACAAAGACCAAGACCAAGATAAAGACCATGACAAAGACCAAGACAATGACATTGATCTAAAAAAAAGATTCGATGAACATTGGAGAACATCAGCGCGGGCGCGTGCAGCAGTGGCGCAGATGATTATTGATTCGGCTGAAAGCGGCCCCCTGGGTGCTGCTCCATACACGAATCTTCACAGCTATGTGTGCAACGTACTCAAAAGCGGACACAGCCCGGAGGTCGTGCTGAAAGCGATTGAAGATGTGCGCACATGGACGGAATTTGCCGTATGGCTTTCAATGCATGGAGGTGCGGAAGATGACTCGTGAAGAATACGACGACCGCTGTTTTGCTGACTGGATCGGGGAAGCCCCCGATCCTGACGAAGGAGGCGACGACGATGACGAAAGCGCAGAAACTTGACCTTGTTACCCGTTATATCAACGGCGAAACCCCGGAGGAGCTTGCGGAACGGTTCGAACTGTCCGTACAGGCAATTCTCTACAACCTCCGCAATATCTATCAGCCCCGGCACTCCGGCAGGCACATCAACCCGGATGACTGCGTGCATCCCAAGCTGGCACGATGGCTCAACGACAACGGATATAGCGGCGCATGGCTTGCAGAACGCATCGGCGTTACGAAAACCACCATGCACTATTATCTGCACGGCGTTGTAAACATTCCCAAGCGCAGGAGACTCGATATTTGCGCTGTTATCAAGCTGCTGCCCGAACAGCTTTTTGATTGATAAGGAGGTCGGTATATGTATCGCATGGAGGATATCCCGGTCGGACGTGAGAACGCCATTTCCCGCAAAAACCTGGCCGCCTTCTGGGGCGTGAGCGACAGAGAAGCCCGCAGAATCGTTTCTGCGCTGCGCACCATCGATGACGGCACTGATTATGTGATCGTTTCCGTTTCCCGGTTCAGCGGCTATTACCGCACGAACAACCCCGACGAAATCGATCATTTCCGCAACGAAATGGTCAAGCGCATCCGCAGCACCCGCAAGGCGATTGAGGTCGCAGAGAAGGTAGCTGCCCGGATTCGGATGGAAGAACAGCACGGAAAGGGGCTGGTTGGATGAGATATAACAGGCTTACTGACAGTATTTCGATGGACGAACTGCGCCAGATGTACGATAACGGAATGACGCAGGCAGAAATCGCCGACAGCATCGGCGTATCGAGACCCACGATCAACAAATACCTCAAGGGCTATAAGGCCAAGGGTGGTCGGGTCGCATCTCGCATCCCTGGCTCGGATTTAAGGGTAAAAAGGGATCCCGAGCGCGAGATGTCCAACATGGCTGAAAAGAACGCCGAAAACGCATGCCTTGTGGTTGCGAACAAAGAAATCCTCCTCAATGGCACGGTTGGAACCTATCATGTTTACGGCAAGGACAAGGCCGTGATGATTTCCGTCGGCGGCGGTATGCTGGATGTTGCATTTGACATACTGCCCGACTTTATCGACGAACTGAAAGCCGTCGCCCGAAATGTGGGGGGGCTGGAATGTGGATGCGAAATGTGGTGAGCGTATGACGAACAAATATCAGGCTAAAAAGATCGAGGTGGACGGAATCGTTTTCGACAGCCGCAAGGAAGCAAAACGCTATTCGGAATTGCGGCTGCTGGAACGCGGCGGTGTTATCCGGGATTTGCGCCTTCAGGAAGAATTTGTGCTGATTCCCAAATGCGGCAGGGAACGCCCTGCAAAGTATCATGCAGATTTCAGCTATATCGACTGTGAAACCGGCGAAAAGGTTGTGGAGGATGTAAAGTCCAGAGCGACCCAGACCAAGGATTATATCCTGCGCCGAAAACTCATGAACTGGGTACACGGAATCCAGATACGGGAGGTGTAATTGTGATGAACTTCGAGATCGGTTTCTGGGGATTTATCATCCTGCTGGCGATTGCGTTCGCGCTTGTCGGACTCGGAATGATGATTGAGCGCAGCAAAAACGACGCTGCCTGGGAGAAATTCTATGAAGGCGCAGGTTTCGCGAAAAATAGGAGGGCTAATTGAGCGATAGATTCAGATCCGCTTGGACATCGCGTGATGTGATCCCGTGTCGGGAGAACGGCGTAGACTGTCCTGACCGTCATCCCGGCTGTCAGGACACCTGCGAACGCATGAAGGCCGCAAAGGAGAAGAACGAAGCCCGTAAGGCGGTCGAGCGCGAGAAACGCCGCAACGAGGGCATGGCTAACGAGTACGCAGCCACAAAGGTAACGAGGTGCGCCGGAAAGAAACTGGCGCAGAGGTGAGATATGATTGACGGTCTGATTGTTGTGCTGGTGTTTTTTATCGCACTGTGGGCCGTGGGGAGGGAATGAATGAAACAGCGATTGATTTACGCAGATGATTTTCTTGACTTGTTTTATGTAGCAAGCGCAGGTCAAGACAAGGCGTTTATAAACACGGTTGAAATGGTTGTAAATGATACTCCCACCGTAGACGCTGAACCCGTGCGGCGTGGGCAGTGGATGCCGTATTATGAACCGATGGAGTGTTTCGTTGATGTGTACCTTAATACTGAAATTAAAGATGTTCAGGTCGGCTGGATTTGTTCGGAATGTGGCAGACACGAACAGCATAGCACCGTGGAAGAAATGCCATACTGTCATTGCGGCGCACGGATGGACGCGGAGGACAAGCGATGAAGCGGCGACTGATTGATGCAACCGATCTGGTGCACAGAGTGCTTGGTGTGCGAGATAATGTGCTGACGGGGTCTGTCAGATTTGAGCATGCGGCTTGCAACGCAGATCGATTTAAACAGGCGATGCACGGAGGAATCCGCAAGGCTCTGCACGAGATCGAAACATCGCCTACCATTGACGCTGTCGAAGTGGTCCGCTGCAAGGATTGTCTTTACAGAGACCAGTCATTCAGATGCATAGCACTCTATTACGGGTTCAATCCTCATGACGATTGGTTCTGCGCTAACGGAAAGAGAGATGCGGAGGCGGAAGGATGAAAATTGCGTGTACCGTGGGCGAATTTGCCGAGATCGTGCGTGGATGTCATACGGCAATGAAAGAAAACAGGTGCTCCACATGTCCGCTTTACGATGTTTGCGGTAACGGAACTATTGACCAGTTTGTTTCTGCGTGTAACATTTCGGACGATGCGGAGGTGGAAGGATGATTCAGAGAATCGAATCTATTACCAGCGACTTGAAAAAATGCGGTGGAAAGTGCAGGAGATGCCGCTGGCGCGATGGATTCTCTGGCGAATGTATGCGCGTCAACAACGCATTGGAATACATCAAGATCATCGAAGCTGACAACGCCACGGAAAAGGTGTATTGCAAGGACTGTGTGTACTGCCAGAAGAAAGAACCGGCGGTTAGCTGGGACACCGAAAAATACAGGTGCATGTTTAAAGAAGGGCTTTCGACTCTTTATGTTGAGCCTATGGATTATTGTTCGAAAGGGGTGGCAAGCGATGTCTGAACGAAACCTGATTGCCATAAGCATCAAACACACTCTTTATGATGCGCCTGGCGGTAAAAAGTGGAAGTTCGGAATGCCGTTCGTCCTCTGGGGAAATGGCAGAACCAAAGACGAAGAAAAACGTTCGTTTAGTGGGTATACGAGATACTTAAACGAGGCAGAACTTTATTCCTTGCTGGATTGGAAAAACGAGTGTTCGTATGCTCCGTGGATGAAGATTGATGAACCTGTAAAAATGAGTGCAGACATGTGCAAGATGTACAAGCAGTTCGACACGGTGCTGGTTCTGTTAGAAGATATGAAGAAGTATTACAGCGTGGCAGGATTACATGTTGAACGACCCTATGAGGAGAAGTATATATGGTGAAAACGCCCAGCTTGAAACCCTGCCCGTTTTGCGGCGGTAAAGATATTCGCTTTTCTATGAAGATCGATGGAAAGCACTATCACGTCATCCGATACAGGGTGGCAATGTATTGTAATAAATGTCACACATACGGCCCTATAACGTTCACGGAAGAAGTGCTGCGTACCAACTACGCCGGACGCGAAGCCATCAAAAAAGATGATGCTGTCAAGGTGCAGGCGGAGAATTTGTGGAACGGGAGGGCGACCAATGAAACGCCACATATCAACGAACATTGACGGCTTGCTTGCAATGTCAGACTATAAGCTTCGCAAAATCGCCAAAAATTGTATGATTGACGGCAAACCACTCTGCACCGCCAAACAGGTCAGGGAAATGCTCCTGATGGCAAAGAAGGAGGGCATGATGGTTATACCTTGCCCTGAGTGCGACAACTACGACGAAAGGGGATATTGCAAAGGCCATGAGTGATACGATCAACGGCAGAACGCCGAAGGAGATTAAGAAGGGGCTGGAATGCTGCGTTGTAAAACTGTCATGCGAAGGCTGCCCGTACAACGTTGGTGACCCATCCTGCTTGGGCAAAATGAGAAAAGATTTATTAGCTCTCATCAATCAGCTTCAGGAAGATAAAAAGCAGCTCGAGCGCGAACGGGATGCCATTGAAGGTGATTTTGCGTATTTGGTAAGTTGCATTGATATTGATTATCTGCCCAAGGCTTGCGAGTTTTGCATGCACTATTTCCCAGGTTATGCATGTTACCCCTGCAAATTCGCATGGCGCGGTGTACAGGAGGAGGAAACATGATACCTCTTGAAAGAGTTTGTGCGCGGCAACAAGAAAGCAACGCTGTAAAAAGCTGCGAAGAGTGTACTTTCGGCATTAAATGCGGCAAATATTGGTATTGCAAGTCAAAAGGAAAGCTGGTTCACCCGTTCCAAGCATACCGCTATGACGGCGGTAGGTGCGAAGTGGCGAAACCGAAGGAGGAAGCCCGATGAAAGTACTCCGAAAGCTGCCAGCCATGCATTTTGAATACGGAATCGCACCGGGGTTCCACAGATGCAGAGAATGCTGCAATCTGATGCAGGTGGCAGACCGCGGGCGCATGGCATACAGGTGCATTGCCTATGGCGTATCAAAAACCCCGGCAACTGAATGGGGTCTGAATTATAAGGCATGCGGCAAGCTCAACATCCCGATGGTTGGAGAAAAGCCGCTGCTGGACAGGATGTTAGAGGTGGAAAATGGGAAGAAAAGAACGTAGAGAACAGGAACGTGCCCTGCAACGCGAAAACAAGCAAGCTGAGCGTTATGCGCAGATGGTGATCGAGCGTGAAAAGGTGCGCATGAAGCATGTCGCAAGAATCGAGCAGCACGGAATCACCATTGCTGACCTTGAAAAGGAGTTCCAGAAAGGTTTTGACGATGGATTCAACAAGGCCGCAGAGCCGATGTACAAATACATGATGGCTGCAATCTGCCTTGCGCTGCATGAGTTGCACGGCTGGGGCGAAAAACGAATCCTGCGAGTGCTGAAATGCGTGGACGATAAAATCCTGTATGCGCTGTCTACGGACGAACTCGTAGAAGAAGTGCTGGATAAAACGGGTATCGAGATTCTGTTCAAAGAACCGTTTGACCGGGTGAGGGAGAAATAATGAATAAGATCGACAAAATCTGCCGCATGATTGAACCGCACGAAGCGCTCGATATGTTGCAGGAAGAATGCGCGGAACTGATTAAGGCCGCAAGCAAGACAAAGCGGGTGTTGAATTGCGATCCAACCGTTGATCCCCGCAAGACGCGCCTAAACCTCATTGAGGAGATCGGCGATGTGGAGAATATGCTCACCATCGTCATGCGCAAGCTGCTCAACCCCGAAGAATGTTGGGCAGTATGTTCCGGGGAAGCAGATAAAATCCAGCGTTATCACGACCGACTTGTGGAAAGGGAGAAAAAGCATGCGTAAATGGATGGTAGAACTCCGAGAGAAAAAAGGATTCTCGCTGCGGCACATGTCTGTTCTCTGCGATTGCAGCCGCACACTGCTGTATATTGTGGAATGTGGCGGTATTACCCACCCGGATATCGCATCCGATATCGCAAGAGCCTACGGGATGAATGTGCATCAGTATAACCAGCTTGTGGCAGAAGAACGCCGTGCCAAGGTTATCCCCAAGCACAAACCCAAGCCGATCAGCGACGGAAAATCCATCTTGTGCTATGGCGGTGGCGTATGAGCACTTATGATCCCGGCGAATTTCGACGCTGCTGCATCCTGCGCGGCGTAGCACGGGCGAAAACCGTAGACAGGTACATCGCCAAGCATCGGAAAATCGCATATCACGAAGAAGATTTCATTGCCGTGCATCGCATGGATGAAGCGGTGCGGGACGGGATTGCACACAGCAATCCCCTCTCCCCCGCCCGGATGGCACGAGCAGACGAAAAGGCAAAACGCCTTGGATAAGGAGGAATATACATGAATAAGGCAATCTTGATCGGCAGACTCGCCAACGACCCCGAAACCACTACCACCCAGTCCGGCATCAGCAAATGCACCTTCCGCCTTGCGATCCCCCGCCGTTTCATTAACGCAAACGGCGACCGAGAAACCGACTTCCTGACCATCATCGCATGGCGCACCACCGCCGACCTCTGCGCCCGATACCTCGCAAAGGGCAGACAGTGCGCAGTGGAAGGAACCATTCAGACACGCTCCTATGATGCGCAGGATGGCACGAAACGCTATGTAACCGAAATCATCGCCGAACAGGTGCAGTTCCTCGGAAGCCGCGAAAACGGTCAGCAGGAAGCCCAGGGCGATACGGTGAAGAAGGCGCAGGAAACCTTCGGCAAGAACTTCGTGGAGGTGGATGACGATGATCTCCCGTTCTGATGAAATGATTGCCCGGTACATCGCCGCAGGGTGTACGCCCTTCGAAGCAAAGGTGCTTGAGATTATGGCACGCACCCTCTGCAATGTGCATAAGATCGAGGATTGCGCGGAACAGGTTGCGGCTATGCTGGAATCCGGCAAAAGCTATATCGAGTGCGCCGAATGGATCAAGGCGCAGCAGTGAAGTTTGTTTGGAGATAGGAGGCGTATATGAGTGTTGCATATGAACCTGCAAAAATAAAAAAGGTTATATACGAAGATACCCAGACTGTATTGCATGTGAAATGTGATGGATGCGGCAAAAAGATTTACCCCGCCGATTCATACGGCGATTGCAGGTGCGACAATCAGTATGTGTCGATAATTACACAGCACAACGATTGGGGAAACGACAGCTTCGAGAGCATCACTCAGAAGGAATATTGTTTTAAGTGCGCCGCAGAACGCATGCGAAAGTACATCTTGGAAGACATGCCGGATTCAACGTGTGAGTTTGATGGAAAGGTCATCAAACTATACAAGCAGTCGAACGGCATTGTTGAGCTTGAAGCTGACTATTAAAAGGAGGGATGAACCACGACCACCGAACAGTACAAGAAGCGCAAAAGCGCAAGGGCGTTGCTCTGGAAATGGGCGAACTATGTTTCGAAAACAAACAGGCTCAATGATGAACTGCGCTGGGCGCGGGATATGCGCGATGATGCCCTGGAAACCCTGCATGCTCAGAATGTCACGGGCATGCCCAGAGGCGGCGGCAAGAGCGACATTGCGGATGTAGTGGCAGCGCATGAAAGACTGGCGGCTGATTATAGCGCACTGGTGTGCAAGATCGAATCGGAAATCGCCGACCTGATCCGGCTGCGCAATGCGATGGAAGGCCTGGTGGCGCAGATGTCATCCCTTCAGGAAAAGATCATCGGGTATCGCTATATAGATGGGCACAGCTGGCAGTGGATTGCCATGAAGACCAATTATGATGAGCGAAACGTGCGCAGGATCGAAACTCAAGCGGTGGATTTTGTGGCAGAGCATATCGACGTATAAAATAAAGAACCTCGGGTTATTCCCCGGGGTTCTTCTTATCTTCGTGCAAAATCGCTGCTTCAACTGCATCCTGCACAAACCTGGTCAATGATACACCAGCCAGATCAGCAGCAGCCTTCCATCTGTCCTTCGTTCCTTTCGGGAGCCGGATGCGGATGTCGTCCGTTTTCTCCTGAATGTACTTTATTGAAGCACGCTTTTGAGCTTCCGTGTATTCTTTGCCCATAAAAACACCTCCTGTCCTATTATACCATATATTTTATATGTCCGCTATATACAAAATAAACAAAATGCCGTGCAAAACTTTGGTTATTATTACGTCTTGTATATAGTGTACATATATAGTATAATATAACCAGATCAAGGGAACACACCAACCGACATCAAGGAGGAAATGAAAATGAAGATCGTAAAAACCGCAGAAGAATGGGTCAAGATAGAATCTCTTGGAACTTGGGAATGCAATATAAAAAATGGTTCTGTGTGGTCGTTCAATGGTAAACACTACTATCTATCCCATTTGGAACTTGACGCACGTGAGCTTATCTTGTTAGCAAGCGAAATGAAACAATAACAGCCGAAACGCCTTCGGGCGTCACCGTGAACCGCCCCACACGGTCTGATGATGGCAGGGCAGAAAGGAAAGATCATGAAGATCATCAGGAAGCAGTATCTTGAAGGATGGTATGGCGTTACCGGCAGCATAGCAGTTTATGAAAATGGAACTGCACGGTTGAAGATCAGACAGGTCGGAAAGCTCCTGCACAATAAGATTCACAAGAACGAAAAGGCTGCAAAGGCCGCATGGTATAGGGCAAACGCATAAAGGAGGAAAACACCATGAAGAACTTCAAGAATAACATGATCAAGATTACCAACACCAACGGCGCATTCTATTGCACCGCTTTTGTAGAAACTGCCGACATGGTCTTGAATTTTATGAAAGAACTAGCCGAACAGAAGTCCGAACTGAACACCGTGTTTGAAATGTTCGAAATCGCAAAGATGCCGCTTGAAAAGCTTCCTGAAGATATTCAGACCGAAGTCAAGAACACCCTGAAGGCGTTCAACACCTGCACCGTTGTTTATGAATACGGTAAATTCCATGCCAGCGCAAGCACCTGCATCAAGTCTGATTATAACTTCGATCACTTTGTATGCGGTCACTATCTCGCTGAAGAAGTCTACACCTTTGAAGAACGCCGCCAGAATTACATTGAAGTATTTGGATAAACCAACCGACACCGCCCCCGTCCGGTTAAAGGCGGGGAGAAAGGGAGATACCATGAAGAAGAATGAGATGCACGCAGAGAACCGCTACGAAGTCACCTTTAACCAGCCCGAATTCAATGCCGTTTATGAGTTCATCCGGGATGAATCCGGCGCGTTCGCCTACGGCAACGGCAGCGCAGTGACCATCTTCCGCAACGACAACTTCCAGGGCATCGTTGACACTCGATACGACCACGATGTCATGAAGGATTTCGACAAGTGGTGCATGGATTACCTGAACGGCTATTTCGACCCGGCATACGAACCCGTCATAAAGAAGATCTGAACAAACCGCCAGCCCGGGGGCATCATACCCGGGCAGAAAGGAAATATCATGGCTAAGAAATCCAATCCCGTAATCACCCACACCGAGATCATCAATTTGGCAATCACTGCACTGGATGCAAAAATCGAAGAGTGGCGCGACAAATGCATCGACACCCCGGCAGGCTATGAAATGTTCTGCGTGGCAACCGAAGAACTGAGAACGAAGCGGCAGGCGCTCAAGCAGCTGTACATGTTCGAAACCGGCACGGAATACGATTGAGCGAATGATGCCCGTTTTTGTCCGTTTCGTTGTGCTACGCTCATACCATAGAAGAAGCGAGGGAGCAATCCCCCGCTTTTTTATTTATGCATAGGAGGTGCACGGCATGAACGCCAAAGCAACCATGTACAAGCTGCAAACGGCGCTGTGCGCCAAAGGCACAAGAGTGAAAATCAATCAAAAACAGCATTGGAGCGAGAACGCAGGCAGGATGGTCACCAAGTATCTTGTTGTGCTCGATGGCCTTTATGATGCTGTGTTTGAATCATATCGTCCGCATGAAATCGTGCAGTATCTTGCCGACATGCTTAACGGCGGTGATGGTCAGCTGTGAACCTTACACGCAAACAAATTGCCTTCTGTGAAGCCTATATTGAAACAGGCAACGCATCGGAGGCGGCAAGAAAGGCGGGTTACAGCGCAAAGACCGCGAAGGAAATGGGCGCGGAGAACCTCACAAAACCCGCCATACAAGCCTATATTAAAGAGCGCACCTCGGAAATGGACGCACAACGCATTGCTTCAGCAGACGAAGTGATGCGCTTTTATTCGTCCGTCATGCGCGGTGAGGTGAAGGATGCTTTCGGGCTGGATGTTTCTGTGACCGACAGGATCAAGGCAGCGGACAGCCTGATGAAGCGTTTTGCCGTCGCTGCCCAGCACAGCGATTCCAATATCAATCTTGACGAATCCCTCATGGACAACATCGCAGGCGTGTTCCTACCGGTGCACAGGGATGTGAAGAACATGCTGCATGCGGAATATTGGTTCAAGGGCGGACGCGGTTCCACAAAGTCCTCTTTCATCTCGATTGAGATTATCCTCGGAATGATCCGCGATGATCAGGCCAACGCTGTGGTATATCGCCGCGTTGGAAACACCATCAAGGATTCCGTATATGAGCAGCTTGTGTGGGCGATTGATGTGCTGGGGCTGAACGAACACTTCACCCTGCGAAAGTCACCGCTTGAAATCATCAAGCAAGACACGGGCCAGCGCATCATGTTCCGCGGCGCGGATGATCCCATGAAATCCAAGTCCATCAAGCTGGCCAAGGGATATTTCAAATATCTGTGGTTCGAAGAACTTGCAGAGTTCCAGGGCATGGAAGGCGTGCGAACCATCAAGCAGTCGGTTTTCCGTGGTGTGGACAAGGGCATCACGTTCTATTCCTACAACCCGCCGCGTTCTGCGCAAAGCTGGGTCAATGCCGAAGTGCTTAAGCCCCGCAACGACAGGCTGGTGCATCATTCCACATATCTGGATGTGCCGAAGGAATGGCTCAAAGAAGCCTTTTGGCAGGAAGCCGAAGCCCTCAAGGCAACCAACGAACGCGCATACCGCAACGAATACCTTGGCGAGGTCACCGGCACGGGCGGCAATGTGTTCGAGAATGTGAAGGTGCGGCCCGTAACCAAGCAGGAAATCGACAGCCTGTCTTATTTCTGTCAGGGCATCGACTGGGGCTGGTTCCCCGATCCCTTCCAATGGGTGCGCTGCGCCTTTGATGCACAGCGGCGCAAGCTCTACATCCTCGACGAATATCGCACAGTCAAGTCCGGCAATCAGGAAACATTCCTGGCAGTAAAGGACGACCTGCGCGAGGATGAAGTGCTGATTGCCGACAGCGCGGAAATCAAGTCCATCAGCGACTATAAAGAATTTGGCGCTTACTGGATTCGCGCCGCAGTGAAAGGTCCCGGCAGCGTGGACTATTCCATGAAATGGCTGGCCTCACTCAACGAAATCATCATCGATCAAAAATGCATACATGCTGCCAAGGAGTTCATCGGCTATGAATACGAGCGCAACGCGCAGGGCGAATTTGTGAAGGGCTACCCCGATGCAGACAACCACGCGATTGACGCTGTACGCTATGCCACATCGACCCTCTGGCGAAGAAAGGGTGTTTAACATGCAGAATAAACAGCAGTTCCCGCCCATCGGGTGGCTCTGGAAAGAATATGGCCGTGCGCTTGCGTGGTACAGCGGCGACCCTGTGCGAATCACGAACGCAGAAGCCGGTCAGATTGGCGATCGATTCTGGACGACCAAAGAAGACATTAAGCTCCACGTTCCCATCGCCGCGGATATCGCCTCGCTTTCGGCTGGCATGATCTTTTCCGATTCCCCCGCTTTCACCTGCGAAGATGAGCGCACGCTTGAACGCATCGAAGAAATCTTCACCGAAGGCGGTGTTTATTCCACGCTGCTCAATGCTGCTGAACTTTGCAGCGTGTGCGGCGGCGTTTTCCTCAAGTGGAATTGGGACAAGGCGGACGGCAGACCGATCCTCACCGCAGTTCCCGCCGATTGCGGCGTGCCTAAGTGGCGCGGCAATAAGGTTGTGGAGGTCAAGCTGTGGTCGATCATGCGCGAGGATGAAAACGACGGCAGCATTTGGCGTTTGCAGGAAACCTACACCGAAAACGGCCACATCCTGTCCGAACTGCATAAGGGCACTATGTCCGAGCTTGGCGATGCAAAGCCGCTGGACACCATCCCCGAAACAAAAGGCATCCTGCCCGATGTAAACAGCGGTGCAGGTGAAATCCTTGCTTTTTATGTACCCAACATGCTGCCCAACCACAACCGCCCCGGCAGCCGATTCGGTCGCAGTGACTTCGACAGCCTGTATGGCCTGATGGATGCGCTGGATGAAGCATATTCCGCTATGCAGCGCGAAACCCGCATGACGAAAACCACCGTCATTGTTCCGGCCGAATACCTTGCCAAGCGGCAGAGCATTTTCGGCCCCAACAGTTCTTATACCAAGGGCGATCAGTGGGTTTATGCCAACAATTCCGGTGCATTTACCGCGCTTGATATCGATAGCGGCCTTAATTCCAACCCCATCACCGTCGTCAACCCCGAAATGCGTGCGGACAGCCGCATTGCAACCTGTGACGACCTGGTGAAGCGCATCTTCTCCGTTGCGGGCTATGCACCGCAGAGCGCGGGCATCGACATTCAGGGCAGCGCGGAAAGTGGCACGGCGTTGTCCGTCCGCGAACGCAAAACCATCCGCACCACCGAAGCGAAAAAGACGCACTGGTGGCATGCACTCAAGGACATCGTCCGAGCCATGCTCAAGCTCGATGCCGCTGTGTTCCGTTCCGGCGTTGACCCGAACGCGGTGTTCAGCGTTGAACTGCCCAGCAATACCCAGCCCGACATCGGCCAGCTTGCAGAGATCATCGAACAGCTGGAACGTGCCGGAGCCGTAAGTGTTGAAACGAAGGTTGCCATGCTGCATCCTGACTGGGATGAAGAAAAGCGTGCGGAAGAAGTTGAGCGCATCAGGCGCGACAACGGCAGCACCGCGCAGGATGACCTCGAAGCTGTACTCAATGACCAGAACCCGCCCGAAGGGAATGAGGAATAATGCTATCTGAGCGACAGCTTCAGCGCATTTTGCGTGTATTTGAAGACCGAATGCAGGGCTTGACGGACAGATATATCGCAATCATGGGCCAGCACATCCGGGACATCGGCAAACTGTCGCCCTCGGATGTGAACAGGCTTGTGCAGCTTAAACGCACCAATGCCAACATCGAAAAGATCAAGCGCGAGATTGCCAAGGCGATCAGCGCAGATATCCGGGATATCGACAAGGTGTTTAGTGCGGCGGCTGAAAGCGATCTTAAGTTCGCGGCGGAGGTTTTCGCCGTATCGCATACACTTTCGGTCAAGGCGAACAAGCCCCTTGAGCGCATCCTCAAAGCCCAGCTGCGGATCACCAAACAAGCACTTGCCAACCTGAGCCAAACCACGCTGATTCCTGACAGCTACCGTAACGCCGTAGATGTGGCCATACAGGCCGTGCAATCCGGCGTAACGGATTACAACACCGCCGTACGGCAAGCCCTTAGACAGGCGGCCGTGGACGGTCTGCGCGTGGAATATCCCAATAGCGGACTCACCCGCAGGCTCGACAGCGCAATCCGCATGAACATCCTTGACGGCGTTCGCGCCATCAACCGCGATGTGATGGAACAGATCGGCAAGGAGTTCAAGGCAGACGGCATTGAGTTGTCCGCCCATGCACTGTGCGCAGAGGATCATCTCCCCTATCAGGGCTTGCAGATGTCGAACAAAGAATTCTCCCGCCTGCAAAATCGGCTGGATCGTCCTTTCGGCATGTGGAATTGCAAGCACAGCTGGTGGCCCATCCTGCTGGGTGTGTCCAAGCCTGCGCACAGTGAAGATGAACTGCGCCAGCTTGCGGAATACAGCAACGAACTGATCACCATTGACGGCAGAACCAAGACCCGGTATCAATGGACGCAGGAACAGCGGCGAATCGAAACCGCCATGCGCTACCAGAAAGATGCTGCGAATCTGTACAAGCAGTCCGGCGATGTTGTGGGCCGCAGAATCGCCCAGGCGACCATCAACGGCCTCAAGGATAAGTATTCCTACATCAGCGACAAGGCGGGCTTGCGTGAGCAGCCAGAGCGTGCAGCGGTGGCAGGATTCAGGACTGTAAAGACTGTTGAGCAGTTGAAAAAACGTACCTTCGATCAGACATAAAACATCACAATCATTAAACAACCACCCTGCATCCGCAAGGTGGTTTTTCTATGCCTACTTTTGCCGAAAGGAGGACGCTATGGAACTGATTCAGATTCTTTCCAATGCGCTGCTGGATGTCGTCCGGGTGGACGCAACCGCTGCGGACAACGATGCGGCATATCGCAAGCAGATGCGCATTATTCTCGATTCCCCCAGTGTGAAGAACGCTATTGCAAAGGCGAGGGATGCACCCGCAGCCGCACCCAAGCCCCGGAAAACCAAAGCAAAACCCAATACCGTTGACTAAACCGCCAGCATAACGCACAGGCGGTTTTTTCATACTCTTTTTCTCTATTTCGCCCGCTGGTGCGATAACCAGCCGTTGCCGTGGGAGCGACCCCATAGAAAAGCGTAAGGCATGAAAGGAGTCAATCATGAAGAGAGAAGAACTTGAGGCCCGTGGCCTTTCCAAAGAACAGATCGATTTCGTCATGGCCCAGAATGGCCAGGATATCGAAAACGCCAAGCAGAACGCAGCAGCCGCCGAAAAACTGCGCGCAGACGGTTTGCAGCAGCAGCTTGACACCCTCACGACCGACCTTACCAATGCTCGCAACGAAGCGGTCACTGCAAAGGATTACAAGGCAAAGCTCGACGCGGCTGATGCACAGATTAAGGCCTTTAAGAAATCCACCGCGGTGCGCTCCGTTGCCGCAAAGCATAATCCTAAAAATATCGACCTGCTGATCAAGCTGCTGGACGATGAAAAGATCGTCATGGCAGAAGACGGCACGGTCACTGGCGTAGACGAACAGATTGTTGCCCTCAAAGAAACCGGCGGCTATCTGTTTACCGACACCCCCGCCGACAGAGGCGGCAACACCAGCGGCACTGAATCTGGTGCCAGCTTTGACATGAACGCATTCCTGCGCGGTTAAGCAGGAAGAAAGGAAAACAACATGGCTTTTAACGATCTCATCACCCGTACCGGCGCAGAAGCTCTGATCCCGGTTGAATATTCCAAGGACATCATTCAGGACGCAGTCGAGGAGTCTGCTGTTCTTAAGCTCGCAACCCGCCTGCCCGACATGACCAGCAAGATGCTGTCCATGCCCGTTCTCAACTCCCTGCCCTTTGCATACTTCGTAAACGGCGACACCGGCCTGAAGCAGACCTCCAAGGTCGAATGGACCAACAAGCTGATCACCGCCGAAGAAATCGCCGTTATCGTTCCCGTTCCCGATGCTGTTCTGGCTGATGCTCAGTTCGACATCTGGGGCCAGATTCGCCCCCTCGTTCGCCAGGCCTTCGGTCAGGTCATCGACAACGCCATCCTGCACGGCACTAACAAGCCCTCCTCCTGGCCCACCGCCATCATCACCGATGCAACCTCCAAGGGCAACGTTGTCACCGCTACCGACGACGGCTTCAAGGACATCATGGGCGCAGGCGGCCTGATCTCCCTCGTTGAAGAAGACGGCTACATGGTCAACGGCTATCTCGGCTCCCTCAAGTCCCGTGCTCACCTGCGCGGCATCGCCGACCAGAACGGTCAGCCCCTGTTCCGCAACGGCATGACCGGCGGCACTTCCTATCAGCTGGACGGCCAGCGCATCGAGTTCCCCAAGAACGGCTCCATGCCCAACGATGGTTCCCTGCTGGTTGCCGGTGACTGGTCTAAGCTGGTATACGCAATCCGTCAGGACCTGACCGTTACCAAGTCCAATCAGGCCGTTATCACCGATGCAGACGGCAAGGTCATCTACAACCTGTATCAGCAGGATATGACCGCCCTGCGCTTCGTCATGCGCCTGGGCTGGCAGCTGCCCAACGCCGTCAACGCAATGGGTATCGCCGACGCATATCCCTTCGCCGTACTCAACAACGCCTAATAACATCAAGGGGGGCTTCCGATGTATCTGACCTATGATGATTTCGAAGAAATGGGAGGCATCATCGACGAAGCCTCCTTTCCCCGTCTTGAGCATAAGGCGCGTGCGATGATCGACATGCTTACCCGCGGCAGGCTTGCAGGTGAAGAACCTGTGCGCGATGCTGTGAAGTATGCATGCTTCGATCTGATCCGGGCCATGAACGGCGATGAGAACGCCGCAGGCAGCGCAGGCATGGCGGTTTCCTCCATGTCCAATGATGGCATTTCCATCACCTACGCAGCCGCACAGAGCGCAGGATCGCGCTATAACAGCATCATTCGCTCCTGGCTTGCATCCGAAACCACCGCCTGCGGTGTTCCGCTTATGTTTGCGGGGGTGGATGCATGATCCCCTTCGGCAATGATGTTGTAACCCTCATCCGGCGCGTGGAAAAGGTTGTGGATGGCAAGACCGCTGTTACCTACAAGCGCGAAATCGTGGAACGCTGTTCCTGGCGCAGGGTTTCGGTTGTAAATCGGGTAGACCGTCAGCTGGAATCCAGCACGGAAATCGTGTGCCGCATGCCGCCGCATTCTGTACCCGCCCGCGGCGATGTGCTCATTTTGGGCACGGTAAGAGCTACGCCCAAGAACAGCGCAGAACTGGATGCCCTGATGGAATCCCATCGCAAAAGCGGTGCGATGCGCATTGTCAGCGTAGCGGACAACACCCGACCGGGTTTCCCTCTGCCGCATTATGCCGTGCGAGGTGAGTGAATGTGAAAATCACCATTGATGTGCAAGAAATAAACATCGATGTACCCAAGCACATGAGCGAGGTTCAAGGCGATAAAATGGGCCTGTATGCCGCGACATCGTGGCACAGGCTCTATTCGCCCTGGACACCGTTCAATACTGGTGCACTGCAAGACACAGTGCGCATAACGCCCTGGCAGATCGAGCACACCGTCCCTTATGCCCAACCCATGTATAATGGCAATTTTAATTTCCGCCGCACCTATCACCCAAAGGCTTCCCGCATGTGGGACAAGGCCGCAGCACCCACCGAAACGCCAAAGCTGCACGATGAACTGCAAGCCTTTGTGGACAGAGGAGGTTTGAACCTTGGCGACTAACAAGCACGAAGCTGTGTGGGATTGGATTCAAACCTGCCCGCACATCAAAGACCTGTTTTTCAACTTTTCGCAGGCTGACCCGGAAGACACTGCGCTGATCCCGTCCGAAACGGTGCTGGCAAAGTACATCGACGGAAGCAGCCTGCGACGCTACGATTGTGCGCTCACCCGCATCCTGCGCTGTTCCTTTGAGCCGAACGACACGGCGAACATCGAATCGGTTGTGGATTTTGAGCAGATCGTTGCATGGTTGGAAGAACAGAACGAAAACGGTAATTTCCCCGAATTTCCTGATGGCGAAACGCCCCAGGAAATTTTTGTTTCCCCCAATGAAAGCGGATTTGCAGTGGCGCAGGATTTGTCCTCCGCCAAGTATATGCTGCAATTCCAAATCGAGTACATGAAAGGATGATAAATCATGGCTGAGATCAAGATCACCAAAAATAAAGTTATCCCCTTCATCGATGTCTCCAAGACCGCGAACACCGATTCCTGGTCTCCTGTATGGAAGCGCATCGACAAGTCCACCATCTTCGACCTGGCTTTCAATCCCCAGTCCGAGTCCGTGGACTATATCTCTATGGCCAGTGCCGTAGAAGAAATCTCCTCCTATCAGCCCGAACTGCCCCAGGAAATCGCATGCTACCGCGGTAACCCCATCTATGACTTCATCGAAGAACTGGCAATCAATCTGCCCGTCGGCGATGACACCAAAGTTCCCGTGCTGCTGGCATGGCCCCCGGAATCCGAAGGCGCAAGCACTGTCACTGGCTGGCAGGTAGCAGACAACCGCCTGCTGCTGGGCAGCTATAACAGCGTGGATGGCAAGGTCACTTACACCCTGAAGATGGGCGGCGACATCAAGGTCGGCACCATCTCCGCCGCTGAATCCGGCACTCCCACTTTCAGCCCCAAGGCCTGATAACTCATGCTGCGCCCTAACTATGCGCAGGACGCACCCCCGGCTGCAATCTCGGTCGGGGGTGTTGATTATCCTGTTGATACGGATTTCCGCACATGGCTGGGCGTATTGAGCACGCTTCCCAGCCTTATCACGCACCCCAAGACGCTTGAGGATGTTGCCCACAATTTTGAGGTCATTGCCGACATCGAAAAGGCTGTGTTCGGCAAAGTCATCAAGCAACCGGCAGATCAAGTGCTGGACGCAATCAGGGTTTTCGCCGAAGGCTATCCCCATGCACCTGTTGGCGCGGGCAAGCAAGGCCCGCCGGTGTACTCCTTCGACTATGACCTGAACTATATTCTCATTGCAATCCGCAATCAAAGCGGCATCGATTTATCCTACCGACGGAAAGAACCCTTCCATTGGTGGGAATTTCTTTTGGAATTTCACGCCCTTTGCGGCGATCATTACATCCTTCGGCTCATGGAAATTCGCGGCTATGACGGCAAGGACAGAGAAATGCAGCGGCAGGCTCAACGCTTTGCGCTCCCCCGCGAAAACAGCGCCGACGATCAGCAGATGCTTGATGAGCTCGACGTACTATTTCCCAACGCTTGAGAGGTGATGAATAATGGCTGACAGCGTAAAAATCAAAATAGGCGCAGACGCAAGCGAATACAAAAAAACGCTTGACGGATTGGGCAAAGTCACGAAGGCGGGCATGGCTGATATCAAGGCTGGAATCGATCTTGCCACGCAGGCTATGCAGAAATTCGCGTCCGTCGCCGAAAAGGGCATCAGCTACAATGCGCAGCTTGAACAAATGCAGACCTCCTTCGAGGTCATGACCGGCAGCGCAGAAAAAGCTGCCGAAGTTGTGGAACGCCTGCGCAAGATGGGCGCAGAAACGCCCTTCGAAACCACCGATCTTGTCAAAACTACCCAGCTTCTTATGCAGTATGGCTTCACCGCAGATGAAGCGATTGACCGCATGTCTATGCTCGGTGATATTGCACAGGGTAACGCCGAAAAGATGAACTCCGTTGCCCTGGGTTATGCCCAGATGTCCAGCGCGGGCAAGGTCAATCTGGTTGATATCAAGCAGATGATCAATGCGGGCTTCAACCCCTTGCGGGAAATCTCCGAGCGCACCGGCGAAAGCATGGCTTCCCTCTATGACCGCATCAGCAAGGGCACGATTTCGGTTGACGAAATCACCGAATCCATGCGTGCGGCAACCTCCGAAGGCGGCAAGTTCTTCCAGTCTATGGAAAAGCAGAGCCAGACCCTCAGCGGCCAGCTTTCTACCCTGAAAGATAATGCCGATCAGCTACTCGGCAGCCTGACCGAAGGTCTGAGCGATGAACTGCGCAGCGAGATTCTTCCCCTTGCCAACGACATGATCGGTCAGTTGCAGGCGGCGTATGAAAAGGGCGGCACTCAGGGCCTGAAAGCCGCTGCGGTCGATATGATGCGTGATTTGCTGGGCTATCTCCCGACGGCCTTGCGCGGCGCAAGCGCAGCGTTCCCCCAGATCACGACTGCATTTTTCGAGGTCGCGACACTTATCGCCACCGATTTGGCTGCCATGTTCCCGGAATTGGTTCCCATTATTGCCGAAGGCCTTTTAAACACCGCAAAGGCTGCGCTCGAGGGAACAATTAAGATGCTCGACGGCGTTATCGTAGCATCTCTTGAGGCATTTGGCGTACAGTTCAAAAAAAAGGTTCGGGATCTGTCTGATTTGTCTGATGCGGGAACTGTCCAGACTATTTCCGCACATATAGACGGTGAGTTCGACACATCCGATCTTGATGCTGAAGAAAGCGAACTGATCGGGCGCATTGATACTCTTTATGAAAATGTGCGCAAGGCTTTGACAGATGGCAAACCTGACACAGATGAAGTTCTTGACCCACTCAGGAAAGAAGTGGAAGAAGTTGTTCAAGAGGCATATGCGGACATTGACGAATGGGAAAAAGAGCAGATTGCAAAGCTCGACCCCAATGCACCTGATTTTGAAACAGCCCTGAACAACATTACAACCAAGGCCGATGATGCACGGGTGCAGGTGGAAACATACCATACCGAGATGAACAATTTCATTGACGATATGGCGGGCAAAAGCGCAACCACAGTTGAAGCAAATATCGGCCAAATCCAAACCTTGACCGATGAACTCAAGCGCGTGGTTGCGGAATATGGCAAATCACTGCGAGAAAATTCCCCCGAAGCGTATGCCTATAAGGCCGTAACCAGCGGCGGCGCAACAAATGAGAAAACCGTCGGTCTTGCCATCGATTATGTAGTTGCAGATTACAAAGTCAACGAAGCTAACATCCTGCAAACCAAGAACGAAGCATTGCAGGAAGCGGCTAAGATTGCCGAAAGTGACCCCGCAAAGGCCTTGGAGCTTGAACAGCAGGCGGAAATCAAATTCCAGACCGACACTGCTGAAAATGTAAAAAACTTCCGAGAAAACGCCAAATCGATCATTGCTGGTCTTGGCAAAACCATGACCGAAGAACAGCGCAATGCGCTGACGAAGTACACAGAATGGAAAAGCCTTGAAGAAGGCATCACGCAAACCATGCAGCAGGTTATGGCTGGTGCTGTGACCGGCGACCTTGTTGATCCTTCGACCATTCCAGACGACGTGACGCTGGGCATTTTCGAACTGCTGAAACTTGGCGAAAACCCGGACGCAGAAATCAAAGCATTTGCTGATGCACTCAATGGCAAGCTGGACGCTGCCACTTTGGGTGCTCTAGTATACGCAATTCAGTCAAGGCTCCAAGAACAAATTCAAAGCTCCGCAGAAGGTACCGACACCAGCTTGATTGCCTCCGCCTGGGAGGCGCTGTTGGGCACAGACCAGGTTGATGCAGAGTGGCTTCTCCAAGGCATTGATTACGAAAAAACGGCCACGGAAATCCTCACCCAAGCATCGACATCCTTTGCTTCCGCAGCAGAAACCGCCGATCCCTGGGGCATGCCTGTCACGTTCGATATGCCCATTGAAGAAGCTGCCGACGCAGGCGAAGAAGTGGGCGAGGCCGCAACAGAGGCAATGGCTGACCCTGAAGGCGCGGCTGATGCAGGTAATGAATCGGTTGGCGGCCTGATTGGTGCGCTTGAAAAAGCCGGTTATAAGGCCTATAACGCGGGCTATAACGCTGGCAAACAGTTTGAGCAAGGCTTCAAGGATGCACAGGATATTGCATCGCCTTCTCGAGTAATGATGCAAATGGGCATGTATTCGGGCGAAGGTCTTGAAAAAGGATTGATCGAAAGCATGACCCGCGCTGTACTGACTGCAAAACGACTGTCGGGTCAGATTGTCACGGCGGCAGATATGTCCACCGCTATGCGGGTGAATTTCAGCGGCTTGCAGCAGGAAATCGTGCTGGCAAATGAACAGGCATCGACCCCCGTATACCTTGACGGCAAGCAGATTGCAGCGATTCAGGGACACAACAACAGCGTACAGCTTGCATGGGATAACAACAGATCAGCGAAAGGAGTGGGCAGAAAATGAGAGCCATAGGCAAAGAAAATACATGGTTCAGCTTTAAGGGTATCCGCAACGATGAAGTCGGCGTTTACATGCTTTCCATGCCCACCAGACCGCACCCGGCGCGTAAGGGTAGGGTCATCGACATCCCCGGCGCAGATGGTGAGATGTGGCAGGATGAAGGCGGCTATAAGCGCATTATCATTCCCATTCGACTGATCACCCTGGGCAATGCGAACATCGACGGCGTGAATTTGTGGCTTTCGGGCGAGGGCGATCTGATCTTCGGCGATGAACCTGAACGCCTGTATCATGCAAGGATCACCAAAGAGTTCAGCCGCAGCAACCGCAGCCAAAGACTGCGCGGCCAGGAGTTCACGGTTTCGTTTGACTGTGAACCCTACCGCTACAAGGTCGGCGATATGTTTGAAACCCCCGGCTATGCCTTGTCCCATCCTAGTTCAGGCATGTTGGTGCCAGCGTACAACGAAGGCACAGCCGCCGCATGGCCTATTTTTGAAGTTTCCACCAATGGCTCCGGCGGAACGATTACGATTAACGGCAAAACACTGATCATAGACGGCAGTCCCAATACCATATGCATCGATTGCGGCGCGAAATTTGCGTATAGCATCAACGAAGACGGCACGTTTGCCGCTGCAAGCATGTATGTCGGCGGCGACTGGCCCAGTCTGCTCCCCGGCGATAACACCGTGGCAATTGCTCCGGCGGCTGTCACGGGCAGCAGAATCACAGTTTCGATGCGTGTGCGCTGGCGTTGGCTGTAAGGCGGTGAACAAATGTCAGAAATATATGTATTCGACGCGAAATGCGAAGATTTTACCTCTTTCGGGCTGGTAGGCGCGCTCACGCCTGCCAGCTGCGTTTTTGAGGAAGAAGCAAACGGCATGTCGGAAGTCACGCTCGATCACCCGATGGATGCGTTGGGCAGATATAAGGCATTGGTCGTCAACAATCTGCTGACGGTCAATGTCCCTGTTCGCACCACGCCCGAAATTTCGGATGATGCCGCGGGCTTTGTCACTAACGTGTGGATTTGCAAGGTGCAGAGCGCATCGACTGCCTATCGTACTTTGTACAAAACCCGTACAGGCAGCGGAAAGATTAAGGTGCTCCCGGTGGGCACGCAGGTCACCGTTGTCAAGAAATACGCCGAAGGCCGTTGGAAGGTCAAGAGCAGCAAATACGGCACGGGCTGGGTGCATCAGGATGCGCTCACCGAAGAAACCTCCGTGACGCTGGAAAACAGCAGCCAGGGCATCGAAAGCGTTGAACCTGCGTGGACAATCAAACCCCAGGTGTTCCGAATCTATGAAGTTCGCAAGGATATTGCAAGCGTCACGGTTTCGGCAAGGCATATCACCTATGACCTCATGTTTGATGTCACCACGTTCAAGGCTTCCGAAAACACAACCTGCAAGGAAGCCCTTGCGGGCATTTTCGACAACCTTGTGGCAATGCCCCCGAACTTTCTTGGAGAATCCACCAATTTCTCCGCCTATACCAATCTCAGTAATGAATACGCGGGTATCGACTGGACGCGCATCAATCCGATCAACGCCATGCTCGACCCGGAAACGGGCCTGACTGCGCTGTTCAAAGCGTCCCTTGTGCGTGATAACTGGGAGATGTATTTCCTCAATGACCCCGGCATGAATCGCGGCGTAACCGTTGAGTATGGCCGCAACATGACCGGCATTGATTATGTGGAACACACCGACGAAGTTGCCACCCGCATCATCCCTGTGGGCGAAACCAAGGATGGCAAGCCCCTGCTGCTTAATGGCCCGGCCTATGATTCCATTACCGGCGAACCCATAACCTATGTCACAAGCCCGCGCCTGGTCGTTGTAGACGGCGTAGAGCTTTCGATCGAATCGATCTATCCTTACCCGTACATGATGGTGCTGGAATGTGAAAACTGCAAGGTCGGCAGCAACGGTCTTGCCGATGAAACGCAGGCCCGAAACCGCATGCGCGAACAGGCTATGTCGATGTTCGATTCTGACATCGATCTGCCCAAGATCGAAATGTCGGTCGACTTCATCGACCTTGGCGACACCGAAGAATATAAGCAGTTCAGAAACCTTGAACGCCTGTTCCTGTGGGACTATGTGCATGTACGCCACAAGGCCCACGGTATTGATGTGCTTGCAAAGGTTGTCTATATCAAATGGGACTGCCTGCTTGACCGCATGGAACGCATGGATGTCGGCAGCAGCATCAAGACCCTTGCGGACAGTCAATCCGCCCCCGCAGGCCCCGCGGTCATTGTCGGCGGCGGCATTTCCGCTTCCGGCGGAACAATGACAGGCCCGCTGATTCTGTCGGGTTCGCCCAGTGAAGCTCTGGAAGCTGTTACCAAGCAATATGTTGACGACGCTATCAGGAATGTCGGCGGCGGCTCCGGCGGCGGTGCAAATTACTCCACCGAAGAAGTCAGCACTGGCGTACAGTGGATTGACGGAAAGACGATTTATCAAAAAGTAGTCCACATGGGCGATTTGCCCACGAATGGCACTCTGACAAAAGCCTTGGAAAGCGGCCCGATATCAGCACTGATTGATGTGCGCGGCTTTGGTATTCGCGGCACTGGTATTCGCCCGATTCCATATGTAAACACCACAGCGGGCGCACAATGCTATGTCAGGATTGATGATTATGCAACAGAACCGAAGGTTGTCCTGATTGCAGGTTCTTCCGGCAGTGTAGACGATGCATACATTATTCTGCAATACACCAAATCGACCGACGCAGCTACAACGGAGGTGACTTAAGTTGGCGTTCAAATTCAATAATGAAACTTATGAAATCAGCATGCCTCCGGGCGACACTGGCGACATCAACTTTGATGTGGAGTGGAAATCCGGCAATGTTGATGATGCAGCCGTGATCTTCGGCGTTGCCGATAAATACGGTGAAGATTTGCTTGTCAAAGCCGGGGAACTCGTAGAAGGCAAGGCACACATCCGCCTGTGCAACCATGATACCCGCGACCTTGAACCGGGCAGGTATAAATGGCAGCTGCGCATTGTCACCAGCCCTGCAAGGGATGAAAACGGCAATGTGATTGCGGACGATTGTTCCGACAATGTCATCTCCGTGTTCAACGGTGATAAAATGCCCACCTTTAGGCTGGAAAAGAAAGGAGCGCGTGTATGAGTGTTATTGATGTGACCCCGGATGTAACGATCAAAATCGAAATCGGCGGCGGCAGTGTAGACACTGAAAAGCTGAGCACTGCCACCAATCTGCTGAACGGCGAAGCGGAAGGCTCGCTGCGGTCTGTAAATGCCAAGCCGGAATCGGAGGATTATAAACTCGGGCGTGATGCTGTTGCACTGGGCGTTAATACCAGGGCATCGAAAAACACGGCTTTTGCTGTGGGACGCGCCACACAGGCCAATGGCGAATCTGCTTTTGCGGAAGGCCAAGCCACCGTTGCTAGTGGGGATTTTTCTCACGCTGAAGGTTATATGACTCAGTCTAGCGGAGAAAGCGGTCACGCAGAAGGTGAATATTCTGTGGCCAGCGGAAAGTGCTCCCATGCTGAAGGATATGATACAGACGCGGGCAGTGAATCACAACATGTTCAGGGCAAATATAACATTTATGATCGCAACGGAAAATATGCTCACATCGTCGGCAACGGCGAAAAAGGCAACCGCTCCAACGCCCACACCCTCGACTGGAACGGCAACGCATGGTTCGCTGGTGATGTGATCGTCGGCGGCAAGAGTCAGGATGATGCAGATGCAAAGGTTCTGGCTACGCAGGAATATGTAGACACCAAGGTCGGCGGAATCAAAATCCCGGAAGTACCTTCTCTTGAAGGCTATGCCACGAAACAGTATGTCGATGACAAAATCGACGAAATCGACATTCCTGAAATGCCCGAAATCCCTGCTGCCCTTCCGAACCCCAACGCTCTGACCTTCTCCGGCGCAGCAAACGGCAGCTATGACGGTTCCGCACCGCTGACTGTCAACATCCCGGACGGCGTAAAAAGCTGGAACGACCTCGAAGACAAGCCGTTTGGCAACGTGGTCGAGGACGGCTATATTATCCCGGAAAAGACTGTTGCGGTCGATATGGGCGACGACGGTGATTTACAGGGCTTCCTTATTACGGAAAAGCCCAATGCCCCTCTTGTTGTCGGCAATACCTATACGGTCAGATGGAACGGCGCAGACTATAACTGCGTTGCATTTGAATCTGATGCAGAAGGGTTCGAAGGTGCGGTATTGCTTGGCAATACGGCGCTCGTAAACGGCGAATATTCTGAAGAACCGTTCATTATTTCGATTGGCGAACAGGATATGGACGGTGTCATGGTATATGGCATGGGTCTTGTCCTCGACGGCTCTGACACTGTCGCCTTCTCCATCTACGGCGAAATGGAATACACCAAGAAGATCGCCGAAGAGTTCCTGCCTGAAGACTACATCAACTCCCTGATCGACGCTAAGATCGCAGCTATCCCCAACGCAGAGGAGGCGAGTTTCTGATGAGTAACTATCTTATTCAGAGCGAAACGCTTACGGACATCGCTGATGCAATCCGAGATAAGACGGGCAGCACTGACCAGCTTTCTCCCTCCGCAATGGCTTCGGCTATTGCGGGGATTCCGGCTGGCGGCGGTGGGGATGCTGAGGACACGCTCAGGGGCTTGATTGAACGCACGGCAACGGAAATTGTTGTACCAGAGGGGACAACAAAAATTGGTGATTATGCTTTTTATAATTGCAGAAGCCTTGCTATGGAATCACTGCCCGAAGGAATGGCAAGCATTGGCGATTATGCGTTTAGATACTGTACAAACCTTGCCTTGACTTCACTGCCTAGCGGATTAACAAGCATTGGTTCTTATGCGTTTGCCAGTTGTACAAACCTTGCCTTGACTTCACTGCCTAGCGATATAACGAGCATTGAACAGTATACATTTCAAAACTGTACAAACCTTGCCTTGACTTCACTGCCTAGCGGATTAACAAAGATTGGAATTTATGCGTTTGCCAGTTGTACAAACCTTGCCTTGACTTCACTGCCTAGCGGATTAACAAGCATTGGTTCTTATGTGTTTCAAAACTGCGAAAAACTTGCTTTGACAAAAATACCTAGCGGTGTAAGCAAACTTGACGCTAATGTATTTAAAGGTTGCACGGGTATTAAGTGGCTGACTTTTGAGGGAACGCCGTCAAACATAGCATCCACGGCATTTACAGGCTGTACCGATCTTAGAACAATCAACGTACCCTGGGCAAGAGATGCTGTCGCAAATGCTCCCTGGGGTGCGACCAACGCCACAATCAATTATAACTATACGGGAGGTTAAGCCATGCAGATTATTCCTTTGTATAAGTATATCCGAGAGGGCGGCGGCGTGACCGTTTCCCCCGTAAAGCCTGAAGGTGTGGAATATACCGAGATGTTCCGCATTGTTGCCGATGAAGGCGAAGCAATCACCAACGGCGAAATCGTGACAAGCTGCATTGACACTGACAGCGCGGACGGCTGGACGGCGATTCCTGCCGAAGATGAATCCACTGACGAACAGTATGCGGAAGCGGGTCGAATCCTTATGGGGGTGAGTGAATGAGCATCATTAACAGAGCAAAAGCCCTGCGCACCATGATCGAGTGCATGGCAGATACGCTTCCCGACACCGATGCACTGGAAGTTCCCGAGCTTTTCCATAAGTGGAAGGAAGGCGAGGAATACGATGCAGGCCAGCGCGTGCAGCATAACGGTATTCTGTACAAGGTTCTGACCGCGCATACTTCTCAGGCCACATGGACACCCGAAACCAGCCCCAGCCTGTTCGCAAAGGTGCTGATCCCGGACGAGAACACCATCCCTGCATGGCAGCAGCCCGACAGCACAAACACCTACGCCAAGGGCGATAAAGTAACCCACAACGGCAAGACCTGGGTTTCTGCCATCGACAACAACAGCTGGGAACCGGGCATCTTTGGCTGGACGGAAGTTTAATAACCCTATTTGAAAGGAAAGATGATCTATGGCAGTAACAATCGGAAGCGCCCGATCTGATGAGCGCGGCAAGATCACTGGCGGAAAAAGCGGTGATCAGAAAAGCGGCAAAGAGGTCAGCACGCAAAACTGGTATGCCCACTCCAAGGGCTGGCGTGTACTGCGTGCAAAGGATGCATCCAAACGCAAGCTGATTGCACAGGCGATGAAAGCAGCATGTGCCAATAACAAAATCGGCTATGATCAGTATGAACGAAACACGCTCTACTATCGCGCACAGCCCTATGGTTTTGACCCGGCAAAGGTTGTATCGAACTGCGAAACGGATTGCAGCGCACTTGTAAGGGTGTGCTGTGCGTTTGCAGGAATCAAGCTTGGGGATTTCAACACCTCCACCGAAGCAAAGGTTCTGCTGGCATCTGGTGAATTTACAGAACTTAAGGGCGAAAAGTACACCAAGAAATCCGACTACCTCATGGCTGGCGATGTGCTTGTGACCAAGACCAAGGGGCATACGGTCATTGTTCTCAGCGATGGTAGCAAAGCTGAGGATGAACCTGTAAACGTTTCTTACAAGTTGGGCGAACGTATTCTCCGCAATGGTTCTGAGGGTGATGATGTAGAAGACATGCAGGAATATCTCAACCAGCTTGGATATAACTGCGGCAAGGTGGATGGTGATTTCGGCGATAACACTGAAATGGCTCTGATTAAATTCCAGCAGGAACATGATCTTGAAACTGATGGCGAATACGGCCCGAAATCTCATGAAGCACTGATGAAAGCCCTTGATGATGCAGACAAGGTTGTGGAAGATGCAAAGTCAGTCAAGATCGTGGGCGGCAATTGCTATGTGCGTACCGAACCAAAGGTAGTCAAGGGCAATGACATTGGTGTAGCTCATGAAGGCGATGTGCTTCCTTATCAGGGACAGACCAGTGAAGATGGCTGGCATAAGGTGACCTTCAAAAATAAGGTCGGCTGGGTATCTGGCAAATATAGCAAGCTGGAGGGCTGATTCCGTTGAACGATTTGATAATGGCAATGGGTATTCCGTCTGCGATTTTCGGTTTGTTGATATGGTGGCTTAAACGCTACATCGACAACCGTGATGCCAAGGCTGAAGAACGGGAAAAGAACACTGAAAACCTGATGCTGCTCATGATGAAAGAAATCAGGGCGAACAATGTTCTAGCCGAAGCAACGGCAAAAGCCGTGCAGCGCATCCCGGATGCCCATTGCAATGGCGATATGACTTCTGCACTTGAACTTGCAGCTAAAATTCATAAAGAAGAAGAACAGTTTGTGCTTGATCAAGGCATCAAGCATGTCTTTGGAGATTAAGGAGGTATATACCATGACCAATAAGACCTATGACATCCTCAAGTGGATTGCAATGTATCTTCTGCCCGCACTGGGCACGCTGTATTTCGCACTGAGCGGTATTTGGGGCTTCCCCTACGGTGAAGAGATCGTCGGCACTATCACTGCTCTCGACACCTTTATGGGCGTTATTCTGGGCATCAGCACGGCTCAGTATAACAAGCAGGTGGACAACTAAGACCGGCGGCTCCAAGGCCAGCAAGGCCGAAATCATCCAGTTTGCCGATCTTGTCCGCAAGCGCATGGACAGAGACGAAATCAAGGAACTGGTGCGGCGTACTCCGGGCATAGAGCCTGAAGACCAGCGCATTGTCTATCTGCGACTGGCGACCTATGACCACGATGCGGATATTGCCGCAGCAGAAAACGTACATTGCTGCCGCACGACGGTTTGCAGACACCTCAGAGAAGCTGTACCCAAGGTTATCAACCGATACAATTTAGACCAACTCAAAGCCGGAGCGTAATGCTCCGGCTCTTTTTTATTTTTGGCAACCCTCTCGGATTCGTCCGGGAGGGTTCTTTTTTTATGCCCATTTTTATCTTGCACACATCCTGCACACCTTTGCACACCCCTTGCTCACCCGAAAATCCGAAAAATGCGAAAATCCAAACAGAAGGGAGGCGATCATTCTTATGGCATTTGGACAGCCCAATTACTCCTATTTCGGCGGTGCTGGCTATCAGTCGGCAATCTATCCGCAGCCCGTTCCGCCCTACCAGCAGCGGCAGGAACAGCCCACCGTAATACAGCAGC
>JAEIGA010001290.1_pt1 | contig 38955 bp, 55 predicted proteins | sample 9270691 | NCBI WGS metagenome assembly JAEIGA01 (sample SAMN17057246, study PRJNA624740) | gut metagenome | biome: biome; isolation source: fecal sample | host: Bos grunniens | place: China: Xizang | collected 2019
AAACCTTGACATAATGTTTGTTGAACACCTGCAAAGCCTTGAGTTTGACCTAATTTAATATCGTTTAATGAAGATAATACTGCTGAATTGTTGAATCCACTTGCTACATCGTTAGTAGTTGCTAAACGACCTAATTGCATAGTTTCGTAAGAGCCTCCACTGAAACCACCGCCAAATCCTCCTTGACCATTTCTACCCCAACCAAAAAGTAATGCTAGTAAGACAATGCCCCACCATCCATCACCGCCAAAGCCACTATTTCCAAAGCCTCCGCCTCCGTTTGTTGAGATTACAGTTGGAATTTCACTTTCCATATAAGTTGGCATAATTTTTAACTCCTTTCCTTAAAAGATTTTTATATATCAAATTGTATGTCGACCTACAATCTAATACCTCGTTGGTTAAACATATTAATTAAAGGTTGAATGTTGATGTTATTTTGCCGTGCATATTGCATCGCATATTGTTGTGGAGTCATACCACTTTGTTGTGCTTGATTTAAAAGCACTTGCACTTGTGGGTTTTGCTGAATAACTGATTGCATAATTTGTTGTGGATTTTGTCCACCCATCATCATTTGCAAAATCATTTGTAATGGGTTGTTATTCATTAACATCACCACCCTTAATTACTTTGATAATTTCATCTTTAAATGCCACTAAATCTTCTTTAGTAACATAATTGATAGGAGTAATAGGTTTTTGATAATTATTATTAGATTCAGTTGTTGAAAGAACGAAAGATTTTAACTCGCATCTACCTTGTGCATCAGCAGTTTTAACATAAAGAGTATTGCTATCGCTATCTAATAAATAAAATACTTGATTAGGATTAACAATAAATGCTTTTGCGCCTTCAATACCGTTAACAAATGTTAAAGGATGATATACAACTTGTTGTTGCTGAGGTTGATACGCTTGATATGATTGTTGATATTGTTGTGGATATTGAGTCATTTGTTGATTAGGATAAACTCCATATCCATTTTGATTATAGTTATATTGATTATAAGGATTGTTGTTGTAGCCGTATGCCATAATTAATTACCTCCGTAGTAAAATGATTTTAAAGCTTCGTAGCAAGGATACTTGTCAATGTTTTGAACCAGATGCTCCAGTTTCCTACGCTTAGCTAACTCGTAATAAAACAGCAATGCTTCTTGCTTGTCTATGCGATATTTACTTACTAACTTGTTGACAATGTAATTAATCATAAACATCACTGCCTTTCTACTTGCAAAATAGCACAAATAGATTGGCAAGTTTTACGCATTTTTGGTGCAAAATAAAAACCCTACTAACTGTAGAGTTCTTTTATAAATCTATTTAACCTTCGAGTAATCGTTGAATTGTTAGTATCAAGGATTAATGCCGTTTCTTCTAACGTATTAGTTAGATATAAATATACCGTTTCAGCATATTTTTCATTCAATCCGTGCTTGATGCACAAATCTTCAATATAATCTTCATTAAGATTGTCTTCACCAATAATATCTATCAGTTGCCTTCTTTTTGAAGTGTGATTGCTTTTAGATATTAGTTTTCTTAAAGCATAAATCAACCTCATTATAATACATAATACTAACGCTAAACCAATGCTGAAAATGTATGATATGTATATTGGTAAAGTTAACTTCATAATAATTAAGAAAGATAGCATTGAAACGCACCAACATTTCAAGTCATCACTTGCGTGATACGTTTCTTTTTCGCTACCTCTAAATAGATGGAATGCTACTACGCAAACGGTAATTTCAATCCATCTATTAAAAATTATTCCAACAATAAGTAGTGATAAGTAAGTGATTAATGCAAAGATTATACCGCAATATAACTTATATGCATTATCTTTTATAACGTTACGGCTAGTAACACGCCTAATCCAACTACTAATGCTGTTGCCAAGATTGCAGAAGTGATTTTCCACTTTTTGTTTGATTTGAAGAAAATACCCCAACTGCTTGCCATTATTAAAATGTTCTTCATTTTCTTTTCGCTCCTTTCTTTTTAAAATTGTTAAATAATAAATGATTGAAAGTAAAATATAATCAATCATAAAGATTAATCCAAATAATGAATTAACTGTCATACCTGCGACTTCACTTGGTATAAAAATATTTTTTACAAAACTACATATAAAACTAAAGGCAAATGCTAAACCGCATCCTATCAAAGCTCTATACCACTTTTTCTTGCACATTATAGCAATAATGCCAAACATTATAAAATCGATGTAGTTAACAATCACTATATACTCAAATGAATTTTTAATTAACCAAAAAGCAAATATCATTACGCTAATTAATATTGGTTTATATTTGAATAGCCTTTTTTGAAATATTGCATGCACTACAAAAATCCAATTAAAGTAATAAGTTGTAAACTTCAATATCTTTGTTAATATCCAACTGCCATCAATAAAGTCGCATATCTTAATGATTGTTGGATTAGCGACAACTATATCAAAGTAATTGCCACTAATCGCAACGTATCCCCAAAGAATAAATAACGTCATCCAACATACTGCAATTAATTTCTCAAAATCACTTTTCTTTATTAACTGCATTTTCATCTCAAATCATCCCTTTCTATACTACTTCACAATCACCATCGCAAGGGATTGATACATAATTATCAATATCATCAGCTAAGCCTAATGTCATTGATTGATAATGCGTGCGTTGCTTGTTAGTAACTAATTCGCTTGGAACTAAGTTGCCATCTTCATCATAAATTTCTTGCGTCTTGTTGTAGAAACAGTACCCTACCGCAGAGTATAATTCTCTACGGTAATAGGTAGTTCCATTCACAACAAAAGGTTGAGTATTAAGGTATAAGCCTTTTTGGATTAAATAAGCTGTTTCTGGTATTTTTCTAATCATATTAATACTTCCTTTCTAATCAGCTCCGCCACCAGTTACCACTGCAAATTCAAATGACATATCGCTAGTAAGGTCGAATGATAACTCATTGCCGTACGATAATATTTGTATACTTGAACTTCCAGAGTCCCATACCTGAGCGGTTTTATTTTCTTCCGTTACTGTAAATGTAATATTTGTAACGTTGTTTAAAGTTGTTGGTGATGAAGTTATACTTTGATATTCGCCACCATTAATTTTGTATTGAACTGGGTCAATTGCGTTTGAACCAACGTTAGTAAGTGTTGCTGTGTAACCTGTTTCAATTGGAACAAATACAATATCTGTTGTCCAATTCTTTAATGCCATATAGTCAGTGATTGGCATTGCGCCTTCATCAGTTGGCTCGCATTGAACCATTGGTAATTTTGGTAAACTCGCAATTTCTTCATCTTCACCAGTTAATTTAACGTAAACGCTTTGTAGCTTAGTTGAGTTAGCACTACCAACCGTTAGCGTTCTAGCACTTCCTACGTTAATACATTCTTGACAAGTGTTTAGTAAGCTTTCTAGGGTTAGTAGATGTCCGTAAGATGAGCTACTACCTATTATTAGGTTTACTTTGATATTTAGTAATGTTAGGTTGGTTAATTTTTGGCAATTGTAAAACATATTAGATGCTTGCCCAACATTTTTAATATCTAGCAACTGAATTGTTATTAAATTGTAGCAATTATAAAACATATTAGATGTAAGTGTCGCTGTGCTTATGTTTAAAGGTGGGATTGTTTCTAATGCTATGCAATTTTCAAACACACTGCTTGAAGCATTGACTTTACTTAAAACCAATTGCGGAATAGTTTTCAACTTAGAACACCTTGCAAACATACCCGCTATGTTCGTTGCACCGCTTAAATTTAGTAAAGGAATTGTTTCTATTTTTGTGCTATCGCTAAACATATAACTAACGTCGGCAATATTACTTATATCTAAATCTTTAATAAAATCTATATTGTTGCCCTTGAACTTGGCGAATAAAGAGTTACAACTACCGTTAGCGTCAACGTATTGTTGCAACATATCTTCACCCGCCACATTCACCGTAACCTTGCTAAATCCATCATAGCCTTCATCAGCAACATATTCACCGTTTTCAGTTACTTCTTTTTCTTGTAGCGTTGGTTGAACATTAACATTTGCACTTGTATAATTGGTTACATCTTTCGTTCCATTTTCAGTTATATCTAACTCACCACTAGGCACAATGTACTCATCTGGTATAGCACCAACGGTTACTTTAATCAACCCATCATAATCGCTATCAGCAACAACTTCTTGAACGCTTTTTGTAGGAGTAACGCTTTTTTCTTGTTGTGGCAAATCAACTGCAACAGCAATATCTTCTTTAACGAAAGTATTGGCTGTTTTTAGAGTAACGCCATTTCTATCTGTTATTTTTATATTCATTTGCTATCACTCCTTTTAATTACTTATCGTTATTGTAGTATCTTTTAAAATAACATAATTTGAACTAGTTTGCCCAGCGTTTACACTTGTTCCAGAATCATTTACATTCACCATTATATGTGTATTAGAATCGGAGTTGTTATTTTTGAATTTTATTTCAGAACAATTGTGTAGGGTTGTAGTTGCTATCGCGGATAAATCTTCATAAGTCTTCCCCTTATCTGTTGAATATTGTACATAATTAATGCTATCTTCAACTTCAATAGTTACTTTAAATCCAGGTTCAAAGTATGTTGGAATATTATTATTAGCTATTAATGTATCCCATTCAGTTATATTATCTTGCAATTCTAACTCTTTTGAAATAAGTTTAATAGCATCTACATCTACATTTACTGATTTGGTTTTAAATGCTGAACCGTTTAATTTAAAATCACATTGCATTAAAGGTATAGGATTCTGAATAATTGAAAGTCCAAATAACCCATAAAACTCAGTCATTATAAAATTTTCTCCCATAAACAGTAAACAAGGCTCACTAACTTTTTTTGTCATAGAACCATTAGTTTCTAGTGTAAATTTAGCGTGTTCAAAAACTTGTGTAAAATAAACCATACTATTCGTTTCGTCATTTATAAGCATTGCTACGCTATTAGGATATATTCTAACATAAAGTGGTGTATTGTTTACTGTTCCTTTATAAACGCTACCTTCTTTATAAACAGTTCCTAAATAACTATCTTCATTAATGTTAGAACTTATTTTTACCCATTTGTCAACACCAAAAACTCCATTAATAGATACAAGATTAGTTAACTTATCATTTTGTTGTCCAACTAAAATCGCACCATCATAAACTTGTGATACAAGGGATATATTTAAACCAGTAATTGTTTTAGCAGTTTCAGCCCAAACTGGTTCTGTTTCAGCCATAAGGTCTCCCCAATAGAATAGTATAGCTTCATCAGGGTCGCCACCATCAGGAATAGGGTGTTCGTATCTCATCATTATGTAAGTTGGTGAATCTAGTGAATCAGTTATAATTGAAAATCCATTTGTTAAAGTTGAATCACTTGCTATTGCATAAAAATATCCGTTTCCCCCAACAAGGCTTAAATCAGTCCATTCAAGAGTTGATATAATTTCTTTTACTTCATCAGCAGTCAATTCAGTATTGAAATGTATTTCACTTAGTGTTCCTTCACTTGGAACTACCTCTGCTTTTGTTTTTTCGTAAATATAATAATGCTTATTTAATAAAGTATAAGCACCAACAGTAGTGATTTCTTCTATACTTGAAACAATACCATTTGGTTTAGATATTCCTAAAAACATTTCTACCATATTTACCCACTTCAAAACTCCATTGTCTTCTACATCACCATATACATAAAAACTATCATTTAAAACATAATAAATGTATGCTGTTGTAGGTGAAAAAATAAGAATATTATCACTTGGCAAATACTTTACTATTATTACTTTGTATGCTATACCTTCAAACAAATAATCTAAAAAGTTAATTGGCTCACCGTTTTCTTCCTTTACCCATAATGATACCTCATTTGATAAATACGTGTATTCATAGTTACCTATTTTTGGTAGTTCATCAACTGTTTTAAAACCGCCACTAATTTGTTTCCAATATTTATCAAAAGAAGATAAATTAGTTGCTACCATAAAATATTCTTTATTGTAAACTTCTAATTTTGGTTTACCATTAGAAACAACTTTTGATATTGATGAGTTGAGAGAACCAATAACACTGCTTTCAGAAATAGGTATTAATGTAAAAGTATCACCTAAATCATACACACCATCATTAAGAATACTTGTATTCCATCCCACATAACCGTGATTTGAAAGTTCACTACTTGTGAAAATATTATTGTTAGCAGATATGTCGAAAATCATCCAATAATGGTCTACTGTATTGTATGTAATTATTACCATTTTTTCAGAAGGCTCTTTACTGTATAATAATCCGTAATTTTGATTATCATCATTTAAACCCAATTTGCTTAATTCCGCAACTACTTCATCAACACTTAGGCTAGTGTTAAAATATAATTCACTCAAAGTCCCATTATTAGGAACAGGTTTATATACCATTTTCTTTTCATTCAATTGATAAACTGAATTTTCTAATGCTTCACCGACTTCTGGCAACTCACTTACTTCGATTAGTCCACCGCTACCACATAATTCAGCACCGCCCTCAAACGAGCCATCATACTCTGGCATTGTTCCTTCAAGAGTTCCGCCATTGATAATAGCAGTTTTTCCAGTACGAATATCATCACTTGTTGCGGTTGTATTTTCACCAATATTCTTAATTTCAGCAAATACTTTTTGAGCATTGAAAGGTTCGGTTGTGCCTTTTACTTCACGGATTGTATCATTTAGCTTTTTTAAGTATGGTGCTAGTTCCACTATTTCTTCTTCATCAAACGGAGTAATGCTGATTAGGTTGATTAGTTTGTTGTTTTCATTGCCAAAAGATATTCCTTCTACTTCAGTTACAACTTCGCTATTAATTTCATAAGTTCCGTTGATATAAAAGTCATCAATATTAGTTTTCCAACCGTAATTATCAGCGTCTAATTTATTAGATGTAAATACTATAATATTTTCACCGTTATTATTTACAGCAAGTTGATAATATTGTCCCTCATCATTTTCATTTGTTATAGCTATAACCGATTTACTAAAATCAGTAGAACCAACTAAATAATTTATCAATATACCATAGTCATTATATGTCAATTGACTTAATAAACTTACAACTTCTTCAACACTTAAATTAGTATTAAAATATACCTTTTCAACATAACCACTATTAGGCACTATTGTTGGCATTAGTAATCACCTCGCAATGTATTTGCAATTGCATTGTCAATCATTTCTTGCACGCTTGTAGCACTTGCCACTTCTTCCCATACGAATGTATCTTCACTTGGCACTGCACGATATTTTTTATTTTCGGTGCTGTCCCATACTTCCAATCCAGCGTAACATCCACCTTCGTTTATTAAACTTTCACGTTCTTCCGTTGTCAACACGAAACGCACATCAAGAGGTTGTTGTGAAATAAATTTAAACGGTGTATCCATCACGATACCTTTTTTATTTGTATTTACACTCATAACTATCCCTCCTATGCTAATCTATAAGTCTTGCTACCAGTTACGGCAGTCTTCAACTTCCAGATTGTATATGTTGTACTAACTCCGTATGTGTTAGTGATTGATAATGTACTCTTTTCAAAGTTGTCAGTTACGTTATATCCATTTTCATCATATACGGTGTAGTTAGTTGTATTTGGCACGGCAATAACTGAACAAGATTGGTTCATTGTAACGGCAATACCGCTATATGTAGTTGACAACTTACTACCCATTGCAGTGATATCACTAGCAGTTAAACTAGCTAAATCCTTAGTTGTTGTTCCGTAGTAATATCTAAAAATGTAAGTATATGCGAATGTTTTTTGCAACGTTTTAGTTGAGTTGTAAACCAAATTCACAACAAACGATACCGTATCAGTATACGTTTTTTCGTCAAACGACAATACATTACTTCCATTTACCACTGATGTGGTTTCTGCAATTAAATTATTATTAGCGTTTGCATACAATTTGTCCAACGTTTTGGCAGTTCCTTGCGCAATATTGCAAGTAATGCTACTGATTTTTTTCGGAAATCCTTTTTCATAAGTTCCACCGCTTGCACTAATGCTGAACGATATAGGACTTCCAAGCAACATATCAAGTACATCTTTGATTGTACCACTAACAACATCGCCATTTCTAATTCCGCCTACGGTTGAGCTACTTGTAACTTCGTAATGTGTTGTCAATTCTTCTGCATCTAGTACCAATACATCACCATCGCTATCAACGTTAATCTTGTTTTGTTTTTGCGCTAAGGTTGTGAAGATATCACCAACACTAGCGGTGTTATTTTTCAGTGCATTTACTAACTCTTGCAATGTATCGTAATCAACATCATCGCTTGCTAGAATCTGCTTGATATCATCAATTTGAGATTGGAGTTCAGCATCTTTAGCTTCAAGCTCACTTGTATCAACATTACCTGAGCCTTTTTCAATTAATGCAATCAGTTCATCTTTGGTATTTTGCAATTCTTCTTTACTAGCTTTGATTTCATCAATATTATCAATCCTAGAATTGATGCCACTATGCTCATTTTCTAAATCAGTAATCTTCTTATTTGTCGATGCTATGCTTGCATCCAAGTTATTAGTCTTTTCGATAGTTGCGTATGTTTCATCGATAACATTTCCGTGTTGGTCTGCTTTAGCTTTTTTTGCAATTCCATCACCAGTAAATGAGTCCTCAATAAAATTGAAAATCATAGTTATTACTTGATTGATTAAATTTAATGCATCTACAACACTGGCTTTGCCGTTTACATTAATTTGCTCTAAAAATGTATTACTTTCAAACGCATCAATTAATTTAGTCAGATAGTTATCTTGTACATTTTTTGCTAACGTATCTACTTGACTAGTTGATGCAATTGTCATTTTTTGACTGATGGTCCAAATATTATTAACCATACTTCTTGTAAAGTAATTAATCGTATTTACTCCACCGGTTTGGAAAATTATTTGAAGAGTAGAATTACTATCAGCAGTTGCAAGTATTAAATATCCATTTTTACTATAAGTAAATTTATAAACGCCCTTAGTATTGATTGCATTTAATGTGCTGTTATTAGTTGTGGATGGGTCATCAGCAAGTTCGCCTAAATCGAACGTGCGATAATCATTTGACAATCCAACTACTTGATTTCCTAACTTTTCTATCTCGTTTTTATAATCAAAAACTAATTGATTGATATCATCTTCACCGTATATTACGATGTTTTTTTCATTTCCGTAATTAGCCGTTGCAACAACTTGATTAATCACATTTCCAATTGTAGCGCGTTTGATTGTTAAACCTACATCGTTTGTATAATTAACGTTAATTGTAATAGTCAATTGCCCCGCAACTGCTAATATTTTATTTTCAGTAGATACTACAAATTCGTAGTAATACCAACTTCCATCTTCATCTGCCTCTGGATGTGGTCCTTCATCTGGATAAACTGGACCAACCGTTCTTCCATTTGCCAACTTATACGTTAGCGTTGGATTCCAATTATTAGGCATTTCATTGAAATATAACCTAACTACATCAGTATACTCACTACCGATATAGAAAGGTTTTCCATAAACGCTTTTTTGCGTTAATATTGATTGATTTTTTAAATCGATATAAATCTTCATTTTCCGTTTATACCTCCTTTACTACTTCGACCTTAACGCTAAATATTAATCTTTCGCGTGGGTCTTTATAAATTTTATGCAATCCGAAATTAGCAACATAATAATCAGATGTAATAGTTGCATTTGACTCTAAAAAATCGCTATAAGGTAATTGATTGCAATCATCTAAAGTTAATTGATTAGTTTTGACCAAACGCATGTGATATTGGTCCATTTGGTTATTACCATCTGCATATGCAATAGGTTTATTTTGAAATACTTTTCCGTAACTTTCATCTTCTTCTGAATTGCCTAACATATAGTCAAAAGCATAGTTATCACTAGATTCAACAATCATATAAAGAGTATCATCAACATACATCTTTTGCGGTTGTTTGTAAAGTGAAACCATCGCTCCACTTTCAGCAATTGTGAAAGATAAGTTAAGGAAATAGAATGCATCACCATTTATAAATGCGTTGTATTGTGATTGTGTTAATTGTGCATCAAGTTGAATATATCTATCGATAATACCTGTTTGTGGAAGATTTGTCGCCTCAAATTGAGATGCAACACCGATAGCCATTGCAATATGCTGATAGTTATCACAGCAATTATAAGTTATTTCCTTTGTAATTTTTGTCGAATCATTTGTAATTTTTGTCATTCTAAAAATTGTTTGTTTATCGATAACATAACCGTATTGAGTATGCGTTCCAATCGGCATATCTTCTTTTGACATAACCGTTGTAATTGGTAATCCAAGCATATCTACTGCGCGTTTCATTGCTGGTATTAATTGGTTAAAATCGACTGAATTTGCGCCGTTGTTATAACTAGATGCAGTAACTTTCCAATCATCCTCATTTGTTGGTTGAATCGCTTTTTTCATTGTAACTTTCACAGGTGATTGAGCATAATAATTAACAACATATGTATGGTCAAGTGGTTTTTCGCTGAATTTATAATTATCATAACCATCTTTATCTAGCGGAAAGTATTGATGGAATGAATTATTGACTAACACATCGGTAAACTCAAGTAATCCGCTTGCTTTTTCATCATAATCAACGTATCTGTCAACGTAAACGTAATCGATGCCAGAAAAATCCGACCTTGTATCACCTAATGCTTTCAAAAAAGGACCACGCTCCCCAAATAGGATGCTTTGCCAAAAATCAGTATTAGTTACGTTATACAACCCTTTAATGTAATTACTTCCGTTTTTATAATACAAGTGATATGGCTTTAAGTTGGCTTCTAGCAAGTTATATTGTGATTCTTCCAATACGTTAACGTAGATGTAGCCATCTTCTTTCGCTAAATATATTGGTTGAGTTGAAAATGTAATATATACATAATCAGGCGTTGCATATTGATAATTGTACTCATATCCTGCGCCAAACGATGCCACCCAACTTTTAATTGCATTTAATAAAGCAGAAGGTAGCATTGATTCTTCATCAACTAAAAATGTATCTGGATTTTGCTGATAAAAACTGCCTGCAAATCTTTTTAAATCAACATTTTCACCGCTATAATATCTTCTTGGTATTCTAACGGTTGGACCGGTTGGACCAGATACTCCACTAATGCCCAGTGATTTAACACTTTCAATATTACTAGGAGTAATAATACTTGCCGTATCGTTACTAATGGCTGATTCAGTCGTTCTTGCACTTAATACAACACTTTGCAAGTTGTCGCGGTCAACAACATTTGGCATTTCTGTTTCAATTTGGCTACAATACTCATCTGTATTCTGTGCAGTCTTTGCTAACTCATAATTACCAAATTCGCGATTATTCGCGTTTTTAAAATCGTTGTAATTAATTGCACCTAAAGTATACGTTTGCGTGTTTAAATCAAACCCTCGCACGATTGGGAAACGATTCTCAGTTGACATAATCTCACTAACAGCATCAAATAGCGTTGTTCCGCTTCCAAATTGATACTCACGTTCTGCAACTAACTCTTTTACTTCATCATTTATGTTAAATGTAACCCCATAATTTTCTTTGACAAGTTCAGTTAAAATTTCAATTCTTCGCCAATTTTTGTTGTAGTCAACAATATCTTCCGTAGGATTTTTAATTACCGAAAAAGCCTTGCTATTAATTAGAAATGCCTCCGTGATTTTTGTTGGTGAAATCAAGCTAACAACGTGATGATTCCATCCAGCTTTCGATAACACTTCACTACGTTCGCTACTACATAGCCAATAATCGGTTATATTGCCGTTTTCATCCTCAAACCAACACTTGGTAAAGGGTGGCAAGTTAAAGCCAATTTTATCGCTAAAAAACGAAAGCGAACCACTATTTAAAACGCGGTCAATACGCTCATCCGTTTGCATATAATTTTCGACATATTTTGTGATATCCAAATTAGTCATTGCATTATTAATTAATACTCTAATAAATACCTTCATTCTTAATGCCTCCGTGATGTTGTGATGGATTTAGCATCAGTATATCCGTTTCTCAAACGCGCAGATGCAAGATTAACTTGCTCTTCTTTTCGCCTAAACGTTTCGTTAATAGTAGTTTGGACCACCGAGAATGTTGCGGATGTTAATGCTAAAGCTGGATTAGTAACTGCTAAAACACCTAAGCCAACCGCTTCAATCGTGTTATTTATTCTATTTTGTAATCTTGAATCACCTGTATATCTTCCAACATTTGATAATGCTAACATTGCATAGCGTTTACCTTCCGCTACAACAACTGAGTTAGCTAATGATTGCCACTTACTTTCCTTGCCTTGTTCTTTTGGTTTAGCAACAGGCGAAACTAATGACTCTTCACTTGTTACTTCTTCAACTCGATTAACTTGACCATCTTTAATTTCGGCACGTTTAATATTAATGGTGTACTCGTAATTGGCCATTAATAATCCACCTCATTTTTTACTAGCGATAATACTATTGTTACTAACTTTGTATTTTCATCTAGGATATAATTAGCAGTTGATACTTTATAATTAGTAAATGTTAAGTTGCCCATTGTAATAGTCAATAACGGCATTGTAGATGCGCCAGCGATATGGTCCAATACCATTTTAGTGAATGCATCGCCTTGCTTTAATGTGAATGAAAATTGTGCATTATAACTCACACCCTCAGAAAATTGATACATTCCATTTTTTGTTAATCGTGGCGACAAGTTATCGTTTCGGCTAAATTGTGGAGCAATTAACTTAACAACAACGCTTGAATTAAGCATTCCATCTTTGTACTCAATTGATGCTAGTCCATCTGCAAGTTCATCTTGGCTATAAATGACATAACCAACGCATGTAGAATGAACGCGATAATTGTTTTGCGACTCGTGGAATGGATTCACAATGATTGGATAATTTAGTCTAGTATATACATTGCTATCACCTAATTTGCTCGAACGTTGATTAATTAAATCAACTAATTCGCAAGCAAGCTCTTCGCCATAACTTCCTCCACCTAATTCACCGTAAATCTCAAGCGTTACATTCATCGTAAAAGTTTGAAGTACACCTTCAATTGGCGATGCACTTCCAAATATAACTTTGATTTGCACATCGGATGGATGCTCAATATTAAAATCAACCTCGTCAGTAACATTTACTGTGCGATTATATACATCGCTTGCATTTAGCAATTCAATTTGTTTTTTTAAATATTTTAAATAGTCATCTCGAAACATAGTTATCACCTCTTTCTAACTTTGTTCAACGACTTTTCTTACTTGTTCAATTGTGCGGTCAATCCACTTGTACAATGGTTGTCCACTTTTAACCGTACCTTTACGGCTATATTTAATATTTGGTCGTTCATTTGTGAACTTTGCATATGGCGCTTTTGCTACTTTCAGCAACTCATCGCCACCTAAAAAAACACGATATCCATCTTCGGTAACTTCAAATCCAATAGTTCTAACAAGATTGCGCTTGTCTTTTGGGCAATTTTGAATCAAGGATGATGTCAATAACTTTGCAATATTTAACGCATCCATATGGTTAACCTCTTAACTTGATTGTGGTTTTTCCCCATACGTTATTGCGTAGCATCTTAGATTCAGTATCATCTTCAAAAAGAATATCAATTACAATATACTTTGTACTTCCGTACTGAATTAAATCATCTGGCATTACATCGCCATCTTTTAAGTCAATTGATTCAATTGCGCCTGTAACAACTTTTTCAATTCTTCCTGCATTTTTGTTAGTTGCTGTTGTAAATCCTAAATCTTGGCATCTAAACCCCATTGATGATTGCTCTTCGTGTCGTAAAACTCGACCGTTGTCATCTCTAATCGCCTTGAAAATGAATGCCTTTTCGCTATATTTTTTATCGCGTTTGTGATAAATACCTAGCATATCATCACCACCAACCACTAAATGTTGTGCGAATCAATCCGCAATTCTTCAATTTTTCAGTAGATTCGTGTGGTACAGATGAACGTAACCTTCCTTGTTCATCTTCATTTCCGTAAGATATAGGCTCGCCAACGTTCATTGCGTAAATACCGACATCGCATATTACTTCTTTTAACGTTTCAAGTTGCAATTCACTTAAATTGCTATCTTTTGGCATTGGTCTACGCGATTTGGAACGGATGTGGTTGTACACAGTTTTGGTCCAATTGTTAAGCGTAATTTCGACCATACTTTCTTCGCCAACACCATAGCTTTTCAACTCTTCTATAAGGTCAATACCTTTGATTTTTTTAAAATCTTCTGCGGTAATTGTAATCATATTTTTACCTCCTTATACAAAAAAAGAGGGTGAAATAAATCACCCTACATTTGCATTATTTCTAGCCTTGTACTGTTTCTAAAGTAGATGCATCTACACCTTCTGGTGCAGTGTAAGTACCTTTAATTGATGCAGTAATACCAGCTTGTTTTTGTTTTGGTGTGAAAATATCGTGATATAAACGGTATTGTAATAACCAAGCATCCATTGATTGGTTAACTGCAGGAGCAAATACGCGTAATACTTCATGTTTCTTAACAGGGATTGCACTATTTTTGTGAACAGTTAAGAAGTTGATATCTACTGCACCTTCTGCTGGTTCAAAGCCAAATCCATCAGTATCACCTTGCAAAAATGTATATAAAGTTTTAAATACAGTCTTTGGTACAGGGATTAATGGAATTTCATCTAATTTTGTAACTGTAAAGTTAATGCCGTTTGCACTACGATAATCTTCTTGAGTTAATTTTTTAGTCAACTTATCGCTATTCTTTAACATTGTGTTAATATCGTAGCTAATGAAACGAACTAAACTTGATTTTTCAATACCTAATTCTTCAAATTTTTGAGTATCGGCATTGAATTTCGCGATTACGTTATCTTCCGTTAAAGTTTCACTCTTTGTGATGTTAGCATCTTGAGCGTTTGCTAATAAAGTTGATAAACGATATGCATCTACTTCTGGAGCAACTTTTGTACGAACAAATTCAGTAGCTAATTTACCAAAAGCAATACCTGCAGTTTCTTCATCAGTTTGGCTATCAATTGTAAAAGATGTACCTCTGTCCATCTTTAATGTGTATGGATTCCAAGTTAAATTAACTGCACCTTTTGGGAATCCTTGTGTACGACTATAGTCGCCTAATCCATCCATTGTGATTGATGGAATTAAAACAGTTTTAGCGTTGACAAATTTAAACATAGAACTATCGCCTTCTAAGATAGAAGTTACTGCCTTATGTACTAATACTTCGTCTAATTGTTCAGCGCCATATTTTCTAATTAATTCGATTGAACTCATTTGTTTTTACCTCTTTCTTTAAAATGTAAATAATTTTTTTGCTTCTTCGCGTTCATCGGCTTTTGAAGGTTGAGCCTTACCACCGCTTGCGCCTAAAGAAATGACATTACCGCTAGCACCACTTTCCGCGTTACGTTTCCATTCTGGATGCTTATCGATAATGCTTTTAATTGATTCTTCTGTCATTGTTAATCCTTTGCCTTTGACTAATGCAATGACATCTTCACGGTATTCTTTTTTAACATCTAAATCGTTACACAATACCGTTGCTTTTAATTCAGCAACATCTTCGCTTGATGCTGAATTAGCTAAACGTTTTTTAGCTTCTTCAATGTTGCTAAAGCCTAACTCAGCCAACACTTTTGCTTCGCCTTTTTTGAAACCTTGCGCATAGTTTCGATTGGCTTGGTTGGGTTGATTTTTACCAGCGTTTGTATTATCTTCTTCAACTACATCTTGGTTGTTATCAACGTTAGGTTCTTCATTTGTTTGTTCTTCTTTTTTGATTTCTTCTTGATTCATAAATGCTCCTTTTAGACCACTAGCTTGGTCGTGAATATTTGATTAGATTTCAAACTAATATTATTTTTATTTTGCAAAATAAAAGGATGTCCGTTTAGACATCCTGTGTTGCTATTGTTCTTCTGGTGTATCGCGGTCATCAACTTCTAGTCGCAACGCTTGATTGCCAACTACTAACTCCGCGCCTACAATACATCCTTTGCCATCTCTTAACGATAAGTCATCGTTTAATGCTGATTCATAATAGTCTTTTAAGAATTCAAAATTTTCCTTTGGATTTTCAGTCATTTCTGATTTTGGCATAGCCTCGTATTGAGTAAGAACGCGTAAGATTTCGCCATCTTCTTGGTCAAATACCTGCATAAATACTTCTTTTGGAGTAGGTTGTTTTACTTCTTGTTCCATAACAATTATCCTTTCTTATTGTAATTTGCGCCTAAATCATAGGTTGCTTTGTTGATGTTTTCACGAGCGTAATCACGAGCTAAGTAGCTATTGTTAGCAAGTAGTTCTCTAATTTGCTTTTGGAAGTAACTGATATATCCACGATACTTCTTGGCTTTTTCTAAAAGCTTTAACTTTACTTCATCGTTATTAACACTTCTAGCTTGAATTAGTACGTTGTTATACTTTAGCTTATAATCACGGATTGCGCGCTCATACGCTCTTTGCTTTTGAGATGCCTCATACTTCTCTTTGTTCGCCTTGCCTTTGGCTGATAATCCTAAATCTTTAAGCGTTTGATTCTTATTAGTCGCTTGCTCAAAAGTAATTGGAGTAAAAGTATGTCGGCAATTTGGTCGTGTTCCTAAATACACAGGCGCTCCCTTAATGCTCTCAAGCGTTTGTATATTGTTTTTTTGAATGTAATCAGTATATTCATCCAACTTATCGCTAGAAACGAGATTTCGCCAATTTTCAAGCACATAAACTTTGCCTTGATAAGGGCGGTGGTCATCTGCACAATCGCCAAATTGATTGCAAAGGAAGAAAACAACACCTAGTCTATTGGATGCATCTTCCATCATATCGATAGCAACGTGATTAATATCCGTTCTAATTCTCATTTCCATATAGCTACGAAATGTGATTTGGCGACCATTTTTGTATGTAACTCCAATCATTTTAGATAGGTCATTGTCAACCGTTCTTTCCATAGCATCATAAAGTATCTTTGTTTCTTCTTCTAAAGTCCAAGAAATGCGTTTTGACATCTTTAATTTTGCCAATGCATACGTTTTATTAACTAGCAATGTCTTTGCTTTAACATTTGCTAAAGTTAAGTATTTGTAAACTTCTTCGTTTTCTTCAATTTTGTTTTCAATAAATTTTGTAGCATCAATATCTGGTGCTTCGCCTAGTCTTTCTTTAACCAAATCTTGTGCTACTTCGTTTGCTTTTAAGTATGCTTTGTCAGTTTCAAAATCGATGTCATCTTTATGCTTTTTGATGATTGATAATACTGATTTTTCAACGATACGATTTTGTTTTAATTGCTTTTCGTACCATTTATCAACACCATTGTTAGCGCCTTTTGTTAGATTTTCAACTTGCATTCCTATGATTTCATCTTGCATATCATTCCACTTTTCACTTAGGTCGTGGCTCAACTCCTCCCAAGTTTCTGGTGAAAATTCTTTTTTTACCATATGTTATCACCTAGATTTCAGGTGGCAATTCCAAATCAGTTGGAAGTTGCTTTTGTGCTTCTAAATAAGCAATTTCTTCTTCAGCTTCATCTTCAGTTAATGAGTCGCCCCATAACTCCTTGACATAGCGTTTAGGCGACATTGCGCCACTTGCAAATGCAGGATATAAATTTTGCAACTTAGATTCAAAAGTTGGATTGCCATATTCTGGATAATTAATTGCGATGTTGTACTTGCCAACTTCACGATTATTAATAAAGTCATTAACTTGTAGCAATAGCTCGTACAACTGTTGTAATATATCCGTTTGGCTATCAACTAATGCATCACGAGTAAACATTGTAATCTTTTCTTTTTCACGTTGAGTTTCACCATTATCGACTTTTGATACGTTAATACCTAAAGTAGATGGCGAAATGATACCTGTAATGATACGTTCAACAAGTGAAAGTTGCTCTGCAGTATATCCGCTAAAATCAGTCGGTGGATTACTTGGATTAATGCCACTTCCATTTTCACCAACCGAGTTAATTCCGCTCTTTGTAGTTACAATCTTTCGGCCATATTGTTTAGGTTTAATTGGATTACCATCGGCATCGTGCTCAAGGAAATCTTCGCTCATATAATCAATTGGAGTTGATACACGAACGGCAGTATTAGCTTGACTACATGTTTCATCTAAGGCATCAATTAAATCTAGTCTATCTTCAAAAATACCTGTTCCGTGTTGTTGAATGACATCGTAATCATAAACGCAAGGTATTGCTAAGACATTTTCAAGACCAACAAATGCACAATCTTTTAGATGCTTTGTTTCATCAATTGTATCAAGAGGCACTTCTTGAGCTATTTCGCGTGAATCTACGTTAGTTAACTTAAACAAGTGATACTTAACGTAACTTGCCTTTTTAACGACTTTGTTATTATCGTTATCAGTTACATCAACATCCATCACCCCGCGTTCTTGAAGTAGCATATGCGAATCTTGTTCGTGGTTAAAATATTGTCGAATGTATACCTTCGTTACATCGTTACTTTCACGCTCAAAAGCGACATTTCGCGCATCAACATACTCTACTTGTGGATAATCATACTTTGATGTGTCAACGTTAATGACAAATGCGCCTTCACCCATTACCCAATTAAGCGGTTGTTGTTGCTCTTTGATAACCTTCATCAGCTTGTTCTTTTTGATGATATCTTCAAGTTCTTGTTCTGCATTCAAATCCTCTTGTTCAGACACTTCGCCAAGTTCATTAATAACTTCTTTTGTAATGCTATTTTCAGGTTGACCAAGAACTGATACAAGTGTTTTAATGATTGCCTTTGTAATGCCAGAATGGACCTTTTTAACTCCAACTTCACTAGATGCAACTACCCAAAAGTAGTTTTTAGTGTTTAAGTTTTCAAGAATGTTAGTTGGAATATCAATTCTTGAGTATTTTAAGCAAGCCAGTGCAAGTTCATCGCTATCACCGTGATAAAATGCATAATTAAGCATTGCTTTCATCAGTCTATTTTTGTCAAATTTTGAGTTAATAAAATCTCGCCATTTTTCAGCAATAGCCTTCTCTTTGTCTGTAATTTCATTTTCTTTTGGCTTTGTATTGGTAGCCATTTATAATCACCTCATTGCGTTTGTTAAGTCGTTAGTCATTGGAGTTAGCGTGTAACCAAAGCTATCGTAGTAGTCCATCTCAACTTGATTGGTATCAAGTGGTAGACCATCTTTATCATAACGTAGCTTACGCATGCTTATTGCTAATTCCTTTGCTCCTTTTCTCTTCGAGTTAAATCGCAAACGATGTTGCGAAATCAATAATAACACTAAATCTAATCGCGCTCTTCTTCCACCATCTTCACCAAACTTGATTGCTAGGTCAGTAAGCGTGCGACATTTCATTGAAATCAATTTTTTACGGATGGTTGGTATCAATACTTGGACCGCCCCAAAACCATCGATTCTAATCGAGTTCATCTTCGACAAATCCATCAATTCACTGTGCCAATTGACAATAACGTTGCATATTTCTGCAACGAGAGCCTCACTTTCGGTGCTTTGCGCTTGGTAAACGTCAATAACGTCAACGTTCTTGTATCCTCGTGTTACTCCTGTTAAAGTTAGAATTGTACCGCGTTTAGCATCGTTGTTACCTAAGTCGATGCCGATAAACAACTTGATATAGTGGTTGTATTTGAGATTGAATTCAACCTCATCAATTATTACCTTTCTACCACCGATGACTGCCTCGATATCTTTGCTAAAGAATGAGTTGTCCAAATACTGTGCAAAAATACTACCTTCTGGCGCACCACGTTCACCAAGTATTTTGATTGTGTAGTAATAACTTCCAAACGGATAGATGCTACTAGCACGCTCAATCTTTTCTGGAGTCATCACAGGATTATCCTCCATTACCCAATGGGTATAGTACCAACCCTTGCGATTAGGAAATGCATTCATATCAGTTAGAATGGATGCTGGAACTTTCCAAAGTGGCTTGGCGTAATTGATATAATCTTGATAAATGAAATGCTCTGGGGTATCGCCGTTCAATGTCCAAATGGTGAATGGATGTTCTGTTGATACTTGTCGTGCAAATGTTTCATCGATAAATGTTTTGTTAGCAATGTTAACTTCATCAATTAGAAAGCATTCGATGGTCTTACCTAGAATCTTTTCCCATTGCTTTGTATTAGAATATCCTGCGAGCAATATAACTTTGGTTTGACCATCATATCCTCGCATCGTTAAGTAGTAACTACCTAGCTTTGGTTTAATCAACCTCACATCCGGAAACAGATGCAATAATCCTAATCCATCACAATCAAGAACGTTATCACGAATGGCATCGTAATCTTTTCCACCTATGCAATGAAGATTGGTCTTGGATTGTTTAACACGCAGATAGAATGCTTGAATTACTATAACCGTCTTTGATGAACGTACAGTACCTTCAAGGACCAATAGTGATGTATCTGGTCTAACAGCAAGTGAAAGTAAATCAAGATGCTTATCATTAAGAACTAGAGGCATCAGTACCACTCTCTTCTTCTACAACGTCATCCACATCCGCAACTTTTCGATTGCATAAAGTGATTGCTAATGTTGATGTAAAATCATCTTTTTCTTTTTGATTGTCATTAATGTTGACATCAACCGTTGTAGTCTTATTTTGTTGTTGCTCTTTAAATTGATTAGATTGTTGTAGCATTTGAATTGCTTTCAACCGCGTATCAAGGCTGACATCCAATCCAAATCTATCTGGTATCATTCCTAAAGCGATTGCAGTGAGTAGGTTAGTCATTTGTTGGTCATCCATAGTTGGCAACTTACTAATCTCTTTTAAGATTGCTTTTGCATCCTTTTTATCACGATTAAGTATCGTAACTCTTGGTGCTTTTTCTATCACTTCTACCTCGCTTAATTTTCTCTTCATTGGAGGTGTTTTTTTTCTTTTTTCTTTAGCCGTTTCTTTTTTCTCTGGCACTAGTCATCACTCTCGCCTTCGGCTAATACCTCATCACCGCTTAAACGCGAGTAATATTGACCAAGTATTCGCAATACATCCGTAAGGAAAAGATGTCCTTGTTTGTAAACAACTTCTTGAACGACTACATTTCTTTGTTTTTCTTCATCAAAAACTTTAGTACGTTTGTAGTAAATTAACTCGCAATCTCTAATAATTCTTTTAGCTTTGGTAGAATAAGTAAAATTTTGGGATAATTTAATTTTAGTTTTAGATTTTAAATTGATTGCTAATAACAAATCTAAAATATCATCAGTTAATTGTTTAGCCATAATTATTTTATTTATTCCACCTCCTACTACTATAAACTATAAAGAAATTAAATTATAATTATTATAATTAAAATAATACATAATCTTTAACGTATTATTTTTAATAATACTTATAAAGCTTAGTATTACAAAGGACAAGGACTTTTTGCATACTTATACTTTATAAAAAAAGAAAAAGCATATACTTTTTGGCAAAAAAATATATGACTTAGTTTGCTTTATTAGTTATTATTAAATACAGGGATTGTTGGATTTTTTTCTATTATTATTATTTATTTTTCCAACTACAAATTATCGTTTGAAAATCTAATATGGATTATTAAGAAAGGAAGTAACTTAATATTTAGTATCGTGTTTTGTTATCCACCATTATTATGTATATGCTTTTTCTTCGTTTTAAAATTGTATTATTGTGGGTCGCGTAGGCTAGAGATTAACCTACAATAACAATATAACATACTTTGTGGTTATTTTGGGTTATCACTTTTAAAAATTTTAGCTAATTCTGTGATGCTACGATTAACAATCTGCTTGATGTAATCGCGACTATAGTTTAACTCAATTGCAATCTCGTTGTGGTGCATTGCTTCAAAAAATGCATACTCCATGACCGTGTGCCATTGTCTTTGAGGAAGTAGTTCGATAAAACTTCTAACCAACTTGTTGTTTTGTTCTAATGTTTTTTCAATTAAAAGGGATTCTACTACTAGCTCTTGTAACTCCTCTTGCAACTGCATTATTTGAAAATGTCGTGTTAACTCATTGTTAGGTCGTTGACCATCAGTAAAGCTGACTGTTCCTGTTGTATCAATAGCGTTAGTTCTAACGTATGATTTTTCAAGTAAATCTAAATCTTCCTGCTTTTCTTTTCTACGCTTTCGTAACAACTTAACCGTGTTGTTATTTTTACGCACTTCATATAACATCTCTTTAATATAATACTTACTCTTTAATAATAACTCTTCTTTAGTAATATTAAATATATTAGTTATATATACTGAGATGTCGTGAGCAATTCGCTTCCGATTATATACTTCTTTTTTTATCATTTTATCACCACCTAGATAGTATTATAAAGAATGTTATGAAACAAATAATAAATACAATTACAGATGCTATTTTAAGCGCATATTTTTCTTTCATTTTAAAGGCAATGATTATAAATATTAACCCTGCCATTATTAGCCATACTCCTAATTCAATCACTCTAAAACCTCCTTTAATAAATCGTATTCTTGTTGAGTTAATATATAAAGATACTCGTCATAATAATCGTGGTCTATTACATCACATTCGATAGTATCAAAATGTAACTCGTTATTTTCTTTACTTAATTCTAAGCATAATTTATCTTTCAAAATCTCGATAACCTTTTTATACTTTTCGTTTTCTTGTATTAAATCAGCTTTTTTACGTTCAACACTTGCTAAATAATGATTATATTCTTTAATCATTTCTTGTTGTTTTTCATTTTCTTTTTCAAGTTGTTTTATTTGTTTGTATAATTCTTGTTTTTCTTCTTTTGAAGCCTCACAAAATGCTAAAGCGGTATGATAATTAGTTTTCGTTTCTTCAACACTATTTAGGGCTTTGTTAATAATTTTACATTGTTTTGAACTTTTAGTTATGTCGTAAATTTCAATTAAACTTTGGAACGCTTCTTTAGGTGTCATTTCTTTACTCATTTGAATCACACTCTTTCACAGGATGGTCATTAATTTCAATTGGTTTTGTATAACAACTATATAAATTACCCAATAATTCATTACCTCTTTTTATAATGTATAATTGTGCAGTAAGTTCAATATGTTTTAACGGATTTAATTCTTTTTCTAGGTCATTCAAAATATCTTGTTCAGTTCTTGGCATTATTTAACACCACCTTGATTTTATTGTTTTATCACATTTTAGATTTTCTTTGTGTTCTATAATTGTTAAAAGCAATGCACTAGTTATACTACTTAAATTAAGAATTGCTTCTTTTGTTTCTGTCGAGTATGTTGTTTCATCACCAATATTGTTTTTTATTGCTTCTAATTTTTCAATAATGCTACTAATTATTGTTCTCATACTTTTTCAAAACCTCCAAATCATTTTGTAATTGGTTAAATGCTAGTTGTAGGTCGTCTATTTTGTCTTGACTACTAAATTCTCTACACTCACTATAAACTCTACCAAAAATAACTTTTTTATAAACTTCAATAGTCAATATAAATATTCTACTAAAATTTTTGTGATACATATTATGATAACCTCTCTCATACCCCAACTCAATTAACTTTTTTTCTAGTTTAGTCATTAATCATCACTCCTCAACAACTGTTATATAATAACAGCTTAGCGGTAGTCCTACTCTAAATTTAAATTTAGGATTACGAATGAAATATCTAATTACGTTACATTCTAAACTATCAACGCTAAAAGGCGTTATTTTTAAATAATCAATAGTTTTTACATCAAAGTCAAAATGAATAACATCACTACAACTAAGTTTTTTTGCAAATGTATTATCTTGATTACGACCATATATATTTAATATGCGATAACCACTTTCGTGTTCCTTTTTATCTACCACAACATATATTTCATTTAATAACGGAATGTCTTCGTTAAATTTTATACTTTCTAATTTTTCTAATTCATCTCTTGTCATTACTTTTTACCTCGATTCTTTTTTCTAGCTTGCTTTTGTAATTGTTTCTTTCGCCACTCTTTTGGATTGCTTTCTTTTAAAGTAGGTTGGATATATTCTTTTCTAGTTCTTCTTACATTTTCAATTTCTGCTTTAGTTTGAAGCTCATTTGCAATGCACATTGCAGTTAATAAATTATCTATTTTAGTCATACTTACACCTCCATATCAGCTGGCATTTGAAAGATATTATAAGTTTTTACTCCAGTTTCTTTAAATATATGAGCATATACAGTTTCGTTTTGAATGATTGTTTTTTGTATCATATCTAATACTTTCAAAGCTTTTTCTTTGGTTGAGTATGTGCCTAAATTAGTGTATTCCTCGCATATACATTTTTGGTCGCAATATATTCTATAACCGCTATTTCCGCTATAATACATTCTAAATGTTGTAGCGTTCATTAACGCTGTTTTATCTTGACTTCTAACCCACATTATTCTTCTACCTCCTCGTATGTTACTTTAATTTTTTTAGCTACAACATCAAATCTATATCTATTTGAAAATGGTTTTTCATCTAAATACTTTTGTAAATCACATGGTTTGTTAAATAACCTAATTGTTGAGCTTTCTATTTTACTGAATTTTTTAAACCCTTTGTGAGTAAGCACTCGTTCATCACATACACCAATATATTTAATCGTTTCAAATTTAAACATTGCTAATACCATACCTTTCTTTTGTTCTTGCTAATTTTGTGGAAATCATAGAATCAACATCAGCTTTTGATATATTAAAATATATCATCATTTGCTCTAACATTATGTAAACATCCGCAATTTCTTCTGCCAAATTATCAGTATTTTTCCTACCTCGAAGAGCTTTGCACAGTTCTTTTTGCAACTCGCTTAACTCTTCAATAGCAACTATTACTTGCTTTTCTTGAAATTTGTTGACCAACTTCATATACAAGGCTACATCAGCTTCATGCGATATAATTGGCTTAATCATATTAGTTGTAAATTTCCAATCAATATCACCAGATTTATCATCAAAATCCAACAAAATACCATTGCCATAGATATCAATAATAGTTGCTGTTCTTCCACAAAGATGCTTCATGTTATGAGAAAATATGCATCCATCTAACATATCAATACCTTCTTGATAAACGGTTGCTTTAAATTCTTCAAGCATATCATCCCATTCGCGAATGACTACTCTATCGCCTATACAAAAATCACTCATCTTTTTTTCAACTCCTCTGGGCGCAATTTTTCAGCCATTTTTTGCCAAGCTATAAGAGGTTTCAAGCGCTTCTTTAAGCACTTGATTCGGCTCTTTAAATCATTGATTGTAAGTTGTACATCATTGTATTCAGCTAACAACTGATTTTCAGTTAAATCATCAATGTTTTTTGCTCTTCGATATCCTTTTTGACCACTATTAGTGATGATAGGATAATGCATAGCACATTCTGCAATTATGTTGCGCGCGTCACGCTCGCCACAATGCAATTTTTGAGCTATATCTTGCTTAGTTGTATGCTCCAACAAAATATCAATTATTGGATGCTTATATTGTTCTTTTGCTTTTTTTGTTTGTTCTATCCTTTTTAAACTTTTCATAAGTTATTCCTCCTACATAAAATCAAAAATTGTTGTTTGATTTTCTTTTTCAATAACCTTTAATCCCATTGCTTTTCTAACTTCATTAAAAATGTATTTTGAAATATCCTGTTCACAACAATTTCGCAATAGTAACTTTTTGTCAACGCCATGCCAATTACTAATGTCATAACCTAAATCTCTTGCAAGAGCTTCAGTGTCATCAAAATTACCGCGCGCTTCAAATTTTATTTTTTCGTTAAATTTAACATTACTCCAAAATAAATGTCTGCCTAGTTTTTGACCAACGATTAGTGGCTCATAAAATGGAATCACATTTTCGATGCAATAAAATCCATCAAAGTAGTTGTCTAGTAAAATTATTTCTTCATACAACATCATATTTGGATATACAGGTTTATTTTGTTCATATTGATTGCCGTTTTTATCTTTTTTTATTGCCAACGACTTTCTTACTTTTGAATGTGTAGGGCAAGGTGGGCTTGCCCAAATAAAATCAAACTCTCTAAAATGTTCTAACAAGTATTTATGAGCATCCCCAACAATAATAGTATCATTTGGAAAATGCTCTTTGTATATTTCAGCAATTTTAGGATTTAACTCAACTGCAACTACTGTATCTTCATCAATTAGTTGCCACCCCCCCCGATTGCCACCTATACCTGCGTATAAGTTTAATATTTTCATCTACAAATCCTCCACCGTATCTTCAAAATTGTTAACGTAATCGCCCAGCCAAGCAGGGTCATTTTTCTTTCCATCTTCACATCTGCTATCCCACGTTCTTGCTAACGCTTTCCAGTTGCTAATGCTATTGCCGTTAACCTTCCAACCTGTTGCTTCATAAAAATTAAAGAAAGCTTTTGGGTTAACATTTAGCTTATTTTCTTTGCAAAAATTCACAACTTCTTCACAAGTAGGGAGCGCCTCTTCGTGCGTACACGCGCGGTCTCTAGTATTATTACCTATACTAACCTTACCTATACTAACCTGTGTATCCAGTTTGTATACATTCTTGGATACATTTTGTATACAAGGCTTATTTGTTGGGCTTTCGGTATAGTTATCATTCTCATCAAAAAACAATGTTTTGAAGTCCTCTAAATAGTTGGTTTCTTTGAATCTGTCCTTTTGGATATAATTGTTGGCTCTAAAATGTTTAATCAAGATTAGATTGCCATCACGGTACAACACAAATTTCTTGTTGATTAATGTTTCTAAATCGCCAACTGATGAACCTATCATTTTAATTATCGTTCTAGCATTCGCAACATATCCTCTATCATCAGCTCTCATTCCTAGATGGAAATATAGCGCTTGAGAAGATATCGGCAAATCAAGAAATGCATCTGTATTTACAATGTCCAAGCTAAACATTCTTCTATTTGCCATAACTCTCTACACCTCCAAAAGTCTTGCAAACGTGTGTTGGAATTTTAAACCTTCCGTACGTTGACACTCCAACATAGAACTCATCACACAGCGAATCACTCAAGTGGCATAAGTATATGTTCTTGCAAAAACTCAAGTTCAAATCACTCAAAAAATTAATGCAGCCTTCAAATCCCATATGGGTGTTAATTTGCCTTCTGGTTTTAAAATCTTCAACTTGAACTAGCTTATCCTCAAGATAATTGCATTCAATAATAACATCAGTAAAAGGGAATGCCTCCAAGTTGGATTCACATTTGTTAAAGTCAGTTGCGTACAACAACATTTCATCCGCATCTTGATTCCAAACGACCAAAGCATTGTTAGGTTCTTCACCGTGAGCCACAGGAATCTCAATCAAAATCAACGGATTGTCACCAAATTTCGATTTTACGGCAGTTTTATTTAATTCTTGGGTTTCTTTATTACTTACGATTAAAACGCTTGAATTTCGCAAATTTTCAACTGAACGACTGTGGTCCTTGTGATTGTGGCTAATAAATGCAAAATCCACGTTGTTCAAATTAACATATTGATTAATCTTTTCTATCTTTACTCCTGCATCTAGCAGAAAGGTAAAAGTACCACTCTTGACTAGATAACAATTACCTTTCGATGAAGATGCTATGCAAGTGATTTCCATAACTAATCACTCCTTACTTCCTTTAGATTTTTTCGTTTGCACCAATATACTTATTTAGCCAATCATCATCCGATTGAGTTGGCGCTTGTTCTTCTTTCTTTTGACCAACCTTCATTTCTTCTGGCAACTCTTTTGTGCCGTTAGTTGCTTTTTGGTCGGCTTTGACTTCATCAATTGTTGCGTGGCGATTTTCATCATTTACAACAAAATCTTTAGCATCAATGTAATCGTATGTGCCATCAGCTCTCATAACTGCTTGGTCCTTAACATACGCTTCTTGCATTTCTACTGACATAATTCCCCATTTGCTTAATAGTTGTCGGATGACAGTTTTCAAAGCCATTGCATCGAAATCTTTGTACCAAAATGATGAGTAGTGGCTTTCATTACGCTTATCGTAATTACCTGTGATGTAATCTTGATAGTCTTTAGCATTGAATGCTTTAGAATAAGTATCAGCGTGTTCTAACATTTCTTCTTTGGTGATGTAGATAGTTTTTGTAAATCCATTAATTAACTCAAAGAACCCAGCATAACCAATAACTTTCTTGGTCTTGCGCACGTTATAGTCAGTAATCCAATTAAATGAGAAACTTCCTGTTAGTGGCGAGTAATCGGTATTGTTTAACTCGCCTTCTCTAACTTCTACTACGTTGATATTGCGATATTGACCACTTCTAATTGCTAGTTGGATGTAGCCTTTATATCCGATTTGGAATTGCGCGCATACTCTCACAACTTCGCGTTGTCTAGTTTGCGGATTCCACTTCTTTTCCTCATATGGAACTAAGTAAGCATAGCCAAAGCTATTATTAATTGGAAAGTGTAATACTTCCGCTTGTAAACCTGCGCTTACTAATGTGCTAAAATCACATTTTTGAAGGTTAGGATTAGAACTAACTGCGGTGATAATGTTTGCGATAAACTGAGTTCTTCTACGGTCATCATTAAGGGTGTTTTCAACTAACTTCTTACCCACCTTGTCCATAAAGTTGCTAAAGCTTTTGTATTGAGTTGCTACCTCACCTGTATTTTGATTGATAACTTCATTTGCCATTTTCATATCCTCCTATTATAAAATCTCAATCTTTTGATTTTCGGCAACGCGTGTACCGATTAATTGTTCTTTTGTTAATGATTTAATTTTTTGAACTGAATCAAATGATTCTAATTTATCAGCTAAAATTGGTAATGAGTTTCGTAAAACTCCAAACTCATCAACTGCGATATCCTTAATTTTTTCGATAAACTTAATACCAAACTTAATCTTTTCGGATGTATTAACTTGCTTGAATGGAATGCCGTTCACTAATGCATAACATACTTCAGTTGTTCCATCATTGGTTAGGTTGTCTTCTAACATCACAAAGTCGATACCTAATTTTTGAGTTGCTAATGCATTTAATCGTTTAGTCAATTCATCTGTAAATGCTTTAACTCTACCGTATAAGAAGTTGGCATCGTTAAACTCTCTAATAATAGATTCGTGTTTTGCGTTTAAATCAACTTTTGTTAACCAACGTGAGCGTTTAATCACTTCGGCATCGATATCCTTTTCTAGCTCAATCAACTTCATTTCTAAGCCGTTGATAGCATCTTTAACAAGTGTAGCCTTATCGTTCATCATTCTTGCGATTTCTTCATTCACTTGAGCGATATGATTGTAATTTTCTTTAAACTCAATCGCCACATTATTATATTGTTCTTGAAGTTCTTCAATGCGTTTTTCAAGTTTTGAAATTCGACTTAAATCCATCGTTTTAATCTTGTTCTCATACGCTAGTTTTAACTCTTCAATTGTATGTTCTAAGTTACTGATTTTTTCTTTAGTTTCACTTGCAGAGTTCATGCACTCGATGTAGAGTTTTTTCTCATTTTCAACAAGACCTTTAAGCTCGCTAAATCGTGTTTTTAAATTAGATAAATCTAATTTACCTTTCTCAATTTCGGCATTGCGTTTAGCGTAAAATTCCTGCGCATCTTCTTCACTTCTGTTGAACGCATTTCCGCAATTTGGACATACCACAACATCTTCATATTCTTTGTGAATTAAAGCATCCAAATGTGTTACCAAATTGTTTTGTTCTTTGGCGTTTGATTGAGCTTCATTAATTAACTTTTTAGATTCTAAATCGTGAGCATTTGCATTCTTTTCGTATGCCATTAAATCAACCTTCAACTTATAGATTTGATTCTTGATATCTAACACTTTTGTATTGTGTTCTTGCTCCGCATTTTTGTCATCTAAACGCTCGTATTCTAACTTCTTTTGACCTTTTAAAGTTTCAATTTCAATCTTAATTTCACTTCTTCTGGTATTAATTAACGATTGAAGTTCAAGCTCATATTGTTTAAGTTCCAACTTCTTATTCTTCACAAGTTCATCTTCGCTTGTGATTTTTAATTTTGCCTTAGCCTCTTCCAACTCACTACGATACCCTTTTAACTCATTCAATCTAGCATCGTTAAACTCTTCAACATCATTGTATTGTTCTAACTGCGCAAGGATGACTTTATCATCGGCTAAATGCTTATCAGCTTGCTTTTTAACGTTCTTTTTCATTACATCCCATTCGCCATCATATTGAGCTTCATATTGTCTTAAATCTTCAAATCCAGATGCATATAATTCTTCGTTTGTTACGCTACAACCTAATGCAACTAACACCTTGCGAAGCTCTTTTTCGTCTAGTTTTTGCAGAGCATATAATGGGTCTACAAACAAGTTCAGTTCTTTCACTTTTAAACTTGTAAATGCAGGTTGATAATTCAAATGCTTATACAATTTTTCATTAAATTTTGTAGCGTTATCCATCGCAACATCATTAACAACATATTCAGTTGTATGTCCGTTTACAATGTCAGTTCCACGCTTATACGTTTCTTTATAACGCTTAGCAAATGTTGAATCATCATCAAGTGTAATCTTTACTTCAACGACAGTTCTTTTTGGCGCATTTAGTGGAATGATGCTATCCATATCGCCTTTGGCAATGATATCTGTGCTATCAGTTAATAGCGTTTCACACAATAACCACATCAACGCATTCAAGGTATTTGATTTACCGATTCCATTTTGACCAGCTAAGATTGATGTCATCTCATCAAAAGAATAACTAGCCTCCTTAATATTCTTAAAGTTCTTAATTTCAAGTTTTTTTACCATTCTAATATCCTCCGTCTTCCTTTAATATCCCTTGAAATTCTTTGGCACTTATTTCGCCATTTATTACACATTCATAAAGCGCTTGGCGAATGTCATCCGCTAACGCTTGAAATGTCTTTTCCTTACTACTATTGAATACACATTCAATTCCGTTAATGATTTCACTTTGCATATGACTACCTACCGTTCACATAACCTAGCACATCATAATGACCATAACTTCTTAACTCTTCGATTGTGGCATCAAACGGAATCAAGAAAACCATATTGTATGTGTATGAGTAAATCCGTATATATCTCATTTTTGTTACCTCCATTCACATTTTCTCGGATTCGACTATAAAAAAATATTAATGTCGATATTAGCGTGTTTGCAGATTAGAATAAGTTCATCCGCAGTTAACGCAACCTGATTCTTTCCAAAAATGTCATAAATTCTTTTTTGCTTAATCCCTGTGCTTCTTGATAGGGTTGATAATTTAATGCCCTTGTTAGTTAGAATCCCTTTAAGTATTTGAACCGCATTGGGTGTATCTTTGATTTTCCAAGCGACCATCATTCCACCTCCACTTCTACATAATTGATAGCCCATTCGACTATTGTTCTTAAAACAGATGCTACATCACGATTAGTAACATTAGCTATATTGCTAACTTTATTTTTTAAATCTGGAGAGCATCTAAATGATAGATGCTCCGAATTAACCTCAGTATTGATATTAAGCTTTTTGATTTTTAACTTTGGCATTATATTTTTACCTTTTTAACCTTTCTTAATTAATATTTTGATGAGTATAATGGATAACCACTACTAATTAATATACATCTTTTACATTCATATTCTTCTTTTAAAAGAGTATGCTTTTCATAGAAAACATCTGTTTCTAATGTAAACCATTTTCCAGAATAAATATTTAATAACTCATATTTATATTTTTTCATATTCATTACCTTGCCTTTCGATTCCGATTAACTCGGATTACATTTTCTATTATACTCACATTTTCTCGGATTGCAATACCCTTTTCACATTTTCTCGGAATTATTTTACTTTTTTTCGGAAATTACTTACAATATAAGTGAAAAGGATGGTGATTTTATGATTGCGCAAAGATTAAAACAATTAAGGGAAGAAAAACGATTAACACAAAAAGAACTTGCATTTGAACTTTCGATTGGGTCAAAAACAATTTCGGATTATGAACGCGAATCATCATCGCCAGATAATGATACATTGATGATAATCGCCAAGTTCTTCAACGTGTCAGCTGATTACCTACTAGGATTAAGTGATGAGCGAACTCCACCAACACCGAAGGAAAAATTAAGCGAAGTTCAGTTGGCATTGTTCAATCAAACGGAAAACATGAACGAAGAACAAATGAAAGATGTATTGAAGTATATTGAGTTTTTAAAAAGTAAAGGGGAAATCAAATAATGGATAATTGGGGATTAGAAAAATATGAAGAGTTGGTGGAGCATCTATATATAAATAATATACGCGTGCATGAAGTAGATTTAGATGCCACCACTGCTATATCGCTCAAGGCAAATGATAAGGGGTATATTGCTTTGAACAAAGAGTTGAAGAACACAACCGAAAAACGCTTTGTCCTAGAACACGAATACTCGCACTTTTTAACTGATGCATTTTATACAGTTGATACTTCACGACTAGCGGTTAAGCGTAGAGAACTGAAAGCCAATGATAATATGGTAGAACGAATGCGATTGGTTCGACCTGTTCTTAAAGCTTTAAAATTAGGATTGGAACGTTGGCAAGTTGCGGATGCTTTAGACATCCCAGAATACGTTATTAACCACTGCATCAGTTACGCTAAAAGAAAAAATATTAATATATAGGATGGATGATATATGAAGAATAGAGCATTGTTATTATGTTTAAAATACAAGATTGAATATGTCGAAGAGTACGCTCAAAAAATTGGAATCAGCATTGATGATGCGAGAGCCATCTTTGAAGAACGGCTTGTGATGAATGAAGAAGTTATCCAAAAGAACTGCGACCTTTTCAACGTTAGTCGCGCCTACTTCTTATGCTTAATTTAAAGTGAGATGATATGAATGAGAGTTGCACTATACACTCGTGTATCAACGGATGAGCAAGTTGAAAAGGGTAACTCCCTTGATGCTCAAAAGCGTAGACTATACGAGTTTTGCTATAACAATAATTACGAAGTTTACCAGTTATACTCCGATGAGGGTATATCTGGTTTTTCCATTTCCAAACGACCTGCAATTCAATCCTTGTTAAAAGATGCCAAAAATCGAAAATTTGAGGCTTTGGTTGTGTACAAGACCGACCGGTTATCTCGAAATCTTTTGGACCTTTTAACAATCAAACAAGAGCTTGATAAGTATGATGTTGATTTGATTTTTAGTGATGAATCAATTGATACTAACGATGATACAGGTATGGCAATGTTTTCCATAATGGGCGCATTTGCCGAACTTGAACGTAAAAAGATAACTGAACGTATGATGATTGGTAAACGCGAAATGCTAAAAAAAGAACAAATAAAGTTAAAGCATTACCCTGTACCAAGTGGTTACATTTACGATGATGCTAATAAATCATACATAGTTGATGAACGATATAGGAAAGATATACTTGCGATTTTTAAGCTTTTTGACGAAGGAAAAAGCTATAATTATATCGCTCGCTATATGGCATCAAATGGCATCAATTTTGGCAATACTTCTAAAACCAAGTGGTATGACTCTGATATATCAAGAGTAATTCGCAATCCAATATATAAAGGTTATAGCGGTATTGCTTATGCTGATATGTGTTCTACAAGAAAAGTGAAAAATGAGCCTATTTTGTACAAATGCAAAAATGTTGAACCTATTTTGGATGAGGAGTTTTGGGATAGATGCTACGAGCGAGCCACTATGAAAAAAGCATATTATGTAAGAAAATTCCCCGCCGAACCATATATTTTCTCTGGATTAATATTTTGCAACGTTTGTGGCAAACGATTAGGATGCGCTCAATCCAAGTTAAAAAGTGGCAATAAATATTATCACTATTACGTTTGCCGACCATCCGCTATAGCATCAAGTGATGGTCATAAATGTAAGGGATATACATTTTCTACTAATAAAGTCAACCTACAATTTGTGGAGTTTTTAAAAAGCATTAAAAACGCATCATCTATATCTAGCAAAAATGATGATGCAATTTCCGTGCAAAAACAATGTGAAAGCATTAAGTTGCAGATAGCCACAAAGCAAAATCAACGTAGAACGCTTTTGGAAAAGTTAGCCAATGAAGTTATCACAGATGATGATTACAAGGCGTTTAATAATAAAATTAGCGCAGATATTGATAGTTTAAAAGTTGAACTATCAACTTTTGAATCAAAGATTGACACTACGCTATCAATGGAAGAAAAGCAAAAAAAAATAGCATCCCAAATATCTAGCCTTAAAATGTTAGCTAAATCGTGGGATGCCATTCCAAACGAGAAAAAAAGATTAATACTTTACAAGCACGTTGCAAAAGTTGTGGTTGAGCACAACAAAATAATCAAAATTGAGTTTAAATAGCATAATCTTAAACGGTTATGCTTTTTTTGTTTTATTAAGCACCTTCCCACAAAGGCATTTAAGAACACAAATTAAATTGCCTTTGCAAACTTCATTAAAGCTTCTTCAACTGCTTGCTTTGTTTTTTTATCATATTCAATTTTTAATTCTTCTTTTTGTTTTTCAAGAGCTTCATCTAATTGGTTAGGATGTTTGTTTTTCCACTCCAAGTATTCTTCCAAAATATCAGCTCTATCCAAAAGAGAGTTAGTGATAGTTCTATCATATATCTCATCAGCCTTTAATAACGCAGATGTCCCCCTAATAATTATCATCAAAATTGTACCTATAATTTTTGCAACATACCAATCACCTGTATTAATTACTGGATTAAAGATGGCAACTGCAAAAAGACAAGATGAGATTAAATATCCCCACATTGTGCTAATGGCTTTTGAATTAAACTCTTTATTATAATTAGGGCGAGTAATTACTCCCTTGTGAGAAGTAACTGTTTCATCATAAAAATCACTATAATATACAATATAATACTTAATTCTAATTTTATCGATATGCTGATTAATGTAATCATCTGTAATCGTTTCTTTGAGGTTAAGTATTTTTTTGTTGATTTTAACAATACCTTTATCGCTATAAGTTCTTCGCAACTTGTTTTCGAGTTTGAAAATTTTTTGATTAACTTTTGAAACATACTCGTTAATTTTTGTTGCCAGATTGTACTCATCTAAGAACGTTTTTAAATCGCGCTCTTTTTTGGCGTTTAAGTTATTGTACCTTTCTCTAGCTTTCACAACATTTTCGCGCTTGGCTGTTGATTCAAATCGAGCATTAACAATTGAGCGAAACAGTAAGAATACTCCAACTGCCATACATCCTGTATATACCCAAAATGATAATTTTAAAAGTTGTGAAAAATCAAAAGCCAAACCAACTAAATTAATACCTACAATACATACAACTGATGCAATCGCCTCAACAATTGATGATATGGTTTTTGGTGTTGAATATTTTTTAACTGTATTGCGAGCGCGCTCACTCGCTTCGTTTATTAGATTACTTGAGCGTGAAATAAAATCATCCATAACTAATCATCCTTCTTTTCTATTTCAATAATCCCATTCTACGTTCAATTTCTAAACGTTCTTGAGCATCGTATCTAAATTTATTTTCCCTATCAATGAACGACAAAAATAACTTGTCAACCACGATAGATGATGTGTAAAAAATCAAGCATATGTATGTGGTGTCATATGCTAATTCAAAATTGCTTTTAAAGCATAATAATACAACTACAACTAATGCAGGAATCGCAATGGCAAAGATAAGTTGTAGCCAATATTTTACTAATTGTTGCTTGTAAGTTAAATCTGGCAACTTATTAACCGTCTTAATGAACGTGCGTAGCCCAACAACTGCAAATGCAATTATAAGAACCAAGAACATTCCATTAAGTTTTTTGCCAGCTTCAACAGATTCTGTTTTAAATAAATCGTATTGAAAACAAATGACCGCAATTGGTGCAACTAATGACAAAAAGATATATACAATATTAACAAGCGTTGATATTGCCTTTAACTTTTTATTGCTCCAAGTAGCAATGTCTTTAAACATACTACTCACCTACTTCTTCTTGTTTTTCTTCTGTAACTTCACTAGCAACTTGTTTGATTAACTCTTGAAGTTTTAAAGTGTTAGCAGTTACTTGTGCTTTCTTTTCTTCTTTGTCAAGTTCTAATTTTGTTTCAACTTTTGCCAACATTTCATCTAATCTGGCATCGATTTTGCTTTCGATAACACTTAATTTTGCAAGGTTATCGTTGTTAAGTTGCAAGTTATTTTTAGCCAATACTTCTTGAACTTGTTGTGCTAATTTAGTTGATTTAGATTTTTCTTTTAGCCACGCAATAGCAATACCGATTAATACCGTAAAATCCATTGTTGATAATAACGCCAAAATACTAGCCACAGTTTCATTTTTCATTAATTCATTAATAAATTCAGTCATTTTTAAAGTACCTCCAATTTTAAACTTTCCAAAGAGTTATTATTAAGTTCAGTTGCTTGAGCCAAAAGCTCAATTACTTTCCACATTTTTTTGTTAGATTCTTCTAACTTTTTAATTGTTTCAGCATTTGATTTAGCTGAATCCACAAGTTCTCTTAGAGTTACTCCATTAACTCTAATGCTTGCAGGATTAACATATTTAACTGTTTTTTTGATTGAATCTTCCAAAACGCAAATATCACCTTTATTGCCTTTGCGTTTGTCGTTTTTAACCAATTCCATATTAATTACCTCCAAAGGAAAAAGGGTGGAAAATCCGCCCTTTAATTTTGATTTTTTGGCACTATCCAATAGTCGGTAACTTCAACATCTCGACAATCCCAGATATCCAAAATAACTCCGAAAACGCTTGTTGACAAATGACCTTCCATACGGAGTATCACAATGTCATCACAATAGTAGTTAGCAATCTCTTCCGCGCTTGCTCCGCATCCTTGAAAATGTGGTAAGTTAAAATCATAATCAAGTAATTTTTCGTAACATTTTACGTTTAAGTCATCGCATTGAAAGTAATCGCCGTTCATATGTAATAACTCCATTACTTGATAATATGATAATCCTAAGGCAGTTGAAATTGCTCTAATTACACAGTCCGGTGTGTGATAGCCGTTTGGATTAACGTTGTAGTATTGATATGGCATTACTCTTCTTCGCCTAATACGATACTATATAAATATGCACACACTTTTTCAGAGCCTTTAACGGCTGTGTCATCATTGTGCATCCATTCTTTTGCCATATTTAAGTACATTCTTGGCTCAGTAGATGCTTTTGGATGGTCTGTTACCAGTGCCAAATAAATTGCATAAAATTCTTCTTCGCTAAAGTCATCAAATTTAACTCCCATTGATTTAGCTGATTGAATCACTTGGTCTTGATTCCAGCCAAATCGAGTTTCCTTTTTCTTTAACTTAGAAATCCATTCTTTTAAATCTTTTTTATAACTTTCTTCTTCCATAGCATAATCACGTTCATTCATATCGTATTTTCTATCGTATCCACGATAATCTTGACCGCCTCGATTATAGTCATTATAATCGTTATAATCATTGCTAGGATAATAATCTTGGCGAGGTCTAATTCCGCCTACGCCGTACATTTCATACATAGGTCCACTATGTTGTCCATATCGTTCAGGACCGTAATGATAGTCATGACCAGTTCGTTCGCCACTATAGGTGCGAGGCTCGTTATTACGATATCCTGTAGCATAATCTCGGCTATCCATTGGCATACGCATATCGTTCCCATAAGAACGAGAATCTACATATCCGCCTCGAGAACCGTAAGGATTACGGCTATCTCTCACTTGGTCATAATGTGGATTAACGCGACCACTACGTTGCATTTCTCTATCCATTCTTCGCATCGCTCTGTCGCGAATGATTCTATTTTTTAACATTATCCAGCCACCTCCTCATCAGTTGTTGCTACCGCTGGAACAACAGGTAAAACATCTAGGTTGTTAGGGCAACAAGGGTAAACTCTACCTAATAAACGGAATGAGCCACTTGTTGTATCAGTTACCACTTTTGTGCAATATTTAGTTCTAGTTTGGATTTCGCACGCGCTTGCTTGAGCGCAATTGCACTTAACTAATGGGAAAAGGCTTTGACCAACAATTACATTAACTAAAGCGTTAATAGGCGTTGCTGTTGGTATTGTTTGAGCAACAACAATACATACTTTTTCGCAGTTACGGTATCCGTTATCTGGAATAGTAATGTCTAAAGTATTAGTTGTTGGATTGTACGCTACTGCCGTACTAATTACTAGATGTCGGCATAATCTACACACGTTTTTACAATTACTCATAATTTTTTCATCCTTTCTAAATAATCAAAAATAGGAACATAGTTGATTCTACGTTCCTAATAAACCTTTAAAAATTAAGTTTTTGAATCAACCGAATTTCACGGGAAAATTGTTAATTTGAATTAAAATGAACCGCATCCGCAACAGCCACTTCCACCGAAGTTAGCTTGTGTATATCCATAAGGATATGTTAATCCTGTGTTAGGGTTACAAGTGATATAAGCTGGGATTGGACATGGTTTGATTTGGTTAATCAAATAAGCGTTGTTTTGGCATTGATTTAATGCATTTTCTGCGCTTGATAACTTACGGTTTAAAGTGTCAATCTTGTCACTTGTGTACATATCAATGATTCTTTGGTTACCAGCGTTAATAGCAGTAATGATATCACAAGTTTGGCGCTCATTAGCATATTTAGCATCAGCGATAGCACCTTTAATATCACAGCAACAATTAGCTAAGTTATAACCTAATGTAGCAAAGCCACGTTCAGTTGCATTAGCGCTTTGTAGAATAGCTGTATTTATACCGCTAAAACCTTGACATAATGTTTGTTGAACACCTGCAAAGCCTTGAGTTTGACCTAATTTAATATCGTTTAATGAAGATAATACTGCTGAATTGTTGAATCCACTTGCTACATCGTTAGTAGTTGCTAAACGACCTAATTGCATA